>Ga0181536_10001824_pt1 | contig 24683 bp, 14 predicted proteins | sample PEATcosm2014_Bin_41_FD_121105 | JGI IMG/M metagenome (GOLD analysis project Ga0181536, IMG submission 121105) | Peatland microbial communities from MTU Mesocosm Facility, Houghton, MI, USA - PEATcosm2014_Bin17_60_metaG | ecosystem: Environmental > Terrestrial > Soil > Wetlands > Peat | place...
ACAACTTCCGATACTGAAGGCTCTAGGAATAGCCTGAAAGCTGGCGGCGCTGGCAGAAAATGCCGGACGCCCGCTAAGAGTCATTCGCTACTCAGCGCTAGCGTGGCAACGCAAAAATATTTTACGATGTCGCAGACTACATGAGTAGTGCGTCGAGGGCTAATATGATCGTGACGCTATTTCTTTGCGGCTGCGCCACCCAATATGAAGATGTAAATTCATGGATCGGACGACCCGTTTCCGATTTAGACAAACATCCGGTTTTGTAATTTTCTCGGTAGTCAGAACGACTGCTGCTGATGGAACTGAGATTTGCGATTACATGAATGGGCACAATTTCGAGGAATGCTTTGGCGGTGGAACTGCGTCTGCCGATCCAGTGGATTTTGCGACCTCACCAACTTTACGAATTGCACGCAGAAGTTTGCCGTATGCCACAGTATTTTCTACATCAAGAATGTTGTTGTTGAGCGTGTTTCCGCCACCACTACAGGCGGTGCACGTTGCGATACGAACGAAAGCCTCAGGCCCGGATTCTCGGGGGTCCGCAAACATCCAATAACTGCGGTTAGCAAAATCTAGCGAGGGGATTTCGGTTGCTGCTGCTTCGATTGTTAGGCATGCCAGAAGTCACTTGGATCCCAATCGCCATCAAACGACGCGAAATAAACTTGCCAGTTTGGCCCCGGTCAAGGTCACTAACCTCGATCCTCCGCCAAGGCGCTATCTCTGGTAAAAATTAGTACAAGAATATAAAATATATGAGAAAATAGAGGTTGGTCGTGGAAGGCGGTGGATATTGGCAAGGCGAATTTTTGTTACTGGTGCGACTGGCTTTTTCGGACGTTATCTCATCCCCAGTTTGGTTGCTCACGGGCATAGTGTTCGTGCGGCCACTAGGCGTTCTGTATCATTTGGTGACGCAGTTGAAGTTCTCCCGATCGGCGATTTGACTCAAGATATAGATTGGCCACGTTACGTTGACGGTCTAGATGTCGTTGTTCACCTTGCTGCACTCGCCCATGTGAACGTTAAAGCGCCTGAGGCAGACTACGATTCAATAAACAGGCGAGCGGCCGTTCGATTGGCAAAAGCCGCTAGTGTAGCAGGGGCGCGGTTTATTTATATTTCATCCGTCGCGGCCCAAACCGGCCCTAGCACCACCGAGATCATCACCGAGCATAATCAAGCGTTACCCACGACCCCGTATGGACGCTCGAAATTGCGGGCCGAGCAGGAGATCGCGGCGATAACAAACAAGTATGTGATATTACGTCCCACCCTCACATATGGCTACGGCGTTAGGGGCAATATGGGGCGGATCATTGATTTAGCTTTGCTGAAGTTTGCACCTCCCTTCGCCTCAATACGAAATCAACGTTCATTGCTTGCTATCGAGAACATGTGCGAAGCTGTAAATTTCGTACAGAATTCAAACGCCGCTCTCAATCAACTCTTCATTTTGTCAGACCCTGAACCGGTATCGATGGCGGAAATCATTTATCTTTTGCGTAGCGGGGCTGGGCTGAATGGAAGCGGGCTTCGAATTTCACCAGTCCTTCTCTCAATGGCATTCCGCTCACTGGGGCGCCGTGATCTGTGGATGAAAATGGGCGAAAATTTAGTCACATCAGTCGCGAAACTGCAGGGCATCGGCTTTACATGGAAAACGAGTACTTCTGAAGCGTTGCAAAAGCTTGGTGCCCGATATGCAGTTGGGGGTTCGGCTAAGCCTGGTGTCTGATCAATCCTTTAGCTATCCCCATTCGTGGTCGTGGGTTGTCACCCACTACGACAAACTTTCCCGCACCTTCGTAGCCGCAAGCGCACTTGTCGGCGCACTCTGCCGGATCAAAATGTTGGTCTATATAATGGTAATTAGATTATCCAATCGTTTTCGACTCCCAATATAAATCTACATGCGTGCCGCCCTGACTGACGCATTGTTCCCAAGTATTATTCAAGGCAACGACGATGCTGTTCTTATCGCCTTTTATGCCCTCAGGTGGCCGATCTCTATGCAGAACCGTTGGCGTATATTCCAGGTCAACGAGCAGCTCCAGAAGGCACGCGCCAGGAACACCGGATCCGGAACGTTGAAATGCGTCCGAGTACTCAAGATAGAGCTTCGGCCGCCATTTAGATATCGTTTCAAGAGCGCCGCGAATTACCTTGTACTCAAACCCCTCGACGTCGATCTTTATGGTGCTGACCTTGCAGTCGCGCGCGAAAAAGTCATCAAGCCTCACCACCGGAATAACTTCCATTCGATTTTGAAGCTGTGAACTCGGCAAATCAATCAACGACTTATTGGACGTGCCCAAGGAAACATGAGAAATAACGGCGCCATTGCGGTCAGAAAGACCAAGCGGAAACACTTCAACGTTGCCCAGCTTATTCACAATGGCATTCTTCATTAGCAAATTAGCGTTACGCTGTGAGGCTTCAAACGCCAGCACCCTTCCATGCGTTCCGACCAATTTTGCTACGGGCAGACTCAGAGCGCCGAGATTGGCACCAACATCTACAAATACGTCGCCCGGTTGGATGTGCGAGAATAAATGATGTGAAACATATGGTTCGTATGATCCGCTGGCCGCAATTTCCTTAAAAATGCTATCATTTTCCGGCAGCTCAAAGCGCAGCCCGTGATATTCTATTTCCTTGGTCTTAGCGAACACGTCCAACTGTCCCGCACAAAAACGAGATTGGAACTCATCTGACCGATAGAGCTCACACGCGAGTAAGTGTAGCGTGTTGAGACTTTGGGCTTTTGCTACGCGGACGTAATGAACCAATCCGCCTTCGTCTGCGGCTCGTCCAAGGATAACTTCGTAGCAAAACTGTATTTGGTCGGCATTTAGCGCAGTCTTGTAACTGCCTATATGCCCACGATCGTGTCGTTCCCGGCGCTCATATTTGATGACATTGCCGAACATCACGGTCTTGTCCAAATTTGAACGCGGCTAAGCTTCTCCGCGCGGAGGCAAGATCATCAGCCAGATTATTTACAACAGAACACCATGCAACCTATTCGACGTGCTTTATGTCTTCGTTGCACGACTCGGCGCATTCCGACTTCAATGCGCGCTGCCATCTCCCGATATCGGATGGTTCGCTAATACCAACGAACGATAGGAGCACACGCTGAAGTTCCCCGGCCTCTTGTGCACCCGAATCAAATTCTTCAGTTAGAATAACATGTGATCGCTATATTTGATCGCCCGAAAATCCGTTGTGAACAATTGCCGAATCACATAGATGGTACAATTGCACAGATCATAAGCAAATGTCGCTTTGGCCTGCGTGTAGGCTGCCACCGTAGTCTCGATAAAAAGAAAGAATCGGGTTGGTGGAGACCGATGTCCACCTCTCAGTCTTGCTGCTCCATCAAAGGGAAAAACGATGTCCAGTTTCACCACGGTCCAAGGCCAAGTCGAGGCCCTTTATGTTGGGTACTTCCAACGTCCAGGCGATCCCGGAGGCGCGCAATATTGGCAAAATCAACTGCTCGGAAAGACACTAACCTTCGCCCAGATCGCGGCATCGTTTTCGGTTCAGAATGAAGCTCTGGCAAAATACACTTGGCTTGCAACCGGTAGTATTAGCGACATCCCTGGGATCCAGGCCTTTATCAACAGCGTCTACATGGACCTATTCAACCGTCCTGCGGACTCTGCGGGCTTGGCCTATTGGACGAGTCAGCTGCAGAGCCGCGCCGGGAACGCGCAGGGGATTGGCCAATTCATCCTTGACGTCATCTCGGGGGCGACCACGGGCAGCGCCGATGACATGACCCTTCAGAATAAGGTCGTAGTTTCGGCCTTCATCACGGATAGTGCTTCGACGTCAGGGGTGAATTGGACTGCGGTCCAAAGCGAGGCGGCTTCCCTGATTGCTGCGACGACGAATGCATCGAGCGGAGCAGGCAGCGTCGCCGCCGAAGAGGCGGCCTGGAGTGCCTATATCCTTCCGTCAAACACTATTGTGCTCACTCCCGGTTTGGACAACATCATTGTCGGGCAGAATAATGCCACGATTGTTGGCACGGCCAATGGGGTTGGTGCAACCTTCAGCCCGGGCGATTCCATCAATGGCAATGGTTTTACCGGCGCATCACTTACGATTAGTGATCTGGGTAGCGTCAATCCTTGGACGCCAACGACCGTCGCTGGGGTCTCGGTTTCCGGAGTTCAGACCGCTACCTTTAACGGTGCGGCGGGCGTTACCGCCAATACGGCGTCGAGCGCGCAAGGATGGAGCGGGCTGACAAGCCTCATAATCAATGACGCTGGCGCAACCTCAGTAACTGCAGCCGCCACAACCAACGTTACGGTGGTAGACGCGGGGATTGCGGGTGCCGTCACGACAATTGGTGGCAATAATATAAACATCTCTAATTTTGGCGCTAACGTAACCATTGGCGGCGCTACAGGAAACCCTGTGGGCTCGGTCACGGTTACTGACGCCGCCATTGCAGGAAACACCGTCGCGGCTGACGGCGGAACGAACGTCAACGTTACCATTACCGGCGCTGTCGCTGCGACGGCTGCTACTGCGCAAATCACCATTGGCGCGAATGTGGTACCGACTGGCACGGTGACTGTGGCCGCGACAACAGGAACAGCTAATGGCAATGGGATCGGCCTAATCACCGTCAATGGCGGTACTACCGTGACGGTGACGGAGACGGCTGGCAATGCGGGAGCCACTGGCAACAATACGTTTGAGGGCAATGTTGTCGTGAATGGCACCGCCGTTACCACAAACGTGACTGTGAACCAATCGCCGACCGCGACCGGGGCGAGCGCGGTAGCGGCCGTTGCCGGTGTCGTCGGGGTTGCTAGTGTGGCTGCCGCGCCGGGTGTTCAGGGCGTGACCGCGGTGACGGCTGTGGCAGCCGTTGCCGCTAACGCCGCGGTTGTCGGTACTACCGCCGGCACGGTTGCCATTCAGGATGCCAATTACAATACGACAACAGCCAATACGATCACGTCAGTTGCGCTCAATAACTATGGCAATTCAACAATAAAAGACAACGCACTGAGCAACCTCACCCTTCAGGGTGTTGTCGGGACGTTAGCTATTACTAATGCGACGTCCGGTGGGGGCACCCCTACCGCAAATTCAACGCTAAACCTGACCCTCAATACGCTGAGCGGCGCGAACACGATCACCGATACAAACCACGAAATTAAAACATTAAATGTGACGACAGCGGGCGGCAATTCCACATTGGCTGCATTTACGGACAGCAGCCTGAACACGCTGAATGTGGCGGGAACGAATGTGCTAACCTTGCCCGCGATCAACGGTTCGCTCACAACTCTGGCAATCTCCGGTGGCGCGGGTTTTAGCGACGGTGCGACGACTGCCGCCGGTGGTCTTGCCGCCCTTGGCGCAGCGCTGACTATTACCGACGCGTCGAGCGGAAAATTCTCGGCCGCCTTGGATGATACCACGCAGACTTTTGCCGGTTCCACCGGTCAAGACGTCATTACGATTTCATCCACTCATGACGCGACCAAGGTCATCACTGCTGGTTCTGCAACGAATAACGAATTGATCCTGGAGGGTGGTGCCTATGCGTTGACCAGTGCGACAGCGGCGAAGGTCACGGGATTTCAATACTTGGGCGTAGCCGCCAACGTTACTGGCATCATTGACATGAGCATCTTGGACCCGGCTGCCAGTAAGTTGGACATCCTCGGCAACAGTACGATTGCCTTTAACAAGGTTGCCACCGGCGCATGGTTGTTGTTGGAGAATACCAACACGACTTCGATTGCAGTTACTTACGCGGACGCCAATGGTGCAAGCGATTCCACGACAGTCACCATTGGTTCGGCGACCAATTCGGCTGCTCGCACCGAAACGTCGATCCTGTTGCAAGATGCCAACTTGGTCGGTATCGGCACCGTTAATGTGGTCAGCAACGACACAACCTTCAACGACGCCAACGTGATTACCACGTTAGTAGATAACGGCTTGGCGATCTTGAATGTGAGCGGCAATGCTGGATTAACGATCGGCACGTTGAGCGAGGTGACCACTCAGGCAACGTCCTTCACCCTCAACAATACGGAAACGGGCGGGGCGGGAGTGACGATCACCACGTTTACCGATGCCAATCTCGGAAATGTAACCTTCTCGGGTTCCAATGCCTCGACAATCGGTACCGTGAACGACTTGGGCGCCGTGTTATCTATTTTCAATACGGGTACGTCGACGGCCAGCATTGGCACGATCGCCGACAACGCCCTGACTACTTTGAATTTGGGCGCCAATGTTGCACTAGGGCAGGCCGGTACCGTGGGCGCTGAAGACGTAATTGGCTTGCAGGATGCCAGTAATACAGGCGTGACCGTTATGGGTGGTTCGGATAATGCGCATGTGACGATTGTCCTTACGTCGGGCGCTGCGGTCAGTAAAATTGACAGTATTACGCTTGGCAACGGCAATAACTATGTCCACGATGTATCGTCTGCGGGTACAGTAAATGTTGTAGTGGGTACGGGCTCTAACTGGATCGACCTTGGTATCGGTAACGATACCACCGGTCTCTACAGCGTGACGCTGGGTTCGCATACGGCGGCGTCAGGAAACGACCTGATTGAGATTGGTAGTGCGGGTACTGCTTTTGCCACTACGCCCAATCTTGTTGTCACAGGAGCTGTAACAGGTGACCAGGTCGCGCTCTTGAACGATCTTGGTCACCTAACAACTGTTCTTGCAGCAGTAGCAACACAAAGTACTCTTGCAGCAGCAATTACGGCGATTGAAACAGCAGCTTCGGCCGCCGCACATGATGTCGCCTACACGACTTTCGTTGGCAACACGTATGTTGCGGAAAACAATGCAGGCGCTGCAGCCAGCGCAACAAATACCACGGTGGTCGAATTGATCGGCATCCACACATTCACTGCCGGAACTGGGTTAATTACGATAGCTTCATAATTTCTGCGGTCCAAACCGCACTTTGAAGGGCCAGCCCAACAGGTTGGCCTTTTTTCTTGAGTTCGCGATCGTTACAAAGCGCCCATTCGGTCAGAATCGCGGTCAGCTTGTAGCCAAATCGAGAGTGCCAAGGCGTATTCCTGAACTTTGTGGTCCTTGCTCAATGCCAGCCTAACGCCGGTTTTCGTTGGGCCAAAACTTGCATCTTGGTGTATCGCCGCGCCTTTGGCTGCTGACCAAAACACGCGCGCGGATGCAGTCATGTAAATTGCATGCTGTCACGTGGCGCATCACTGACTTGGTCGGCAAGAATAGAAAGGCAAACACCTTTGCAATCGCGGGCATGATCTTGACGCATGCATTTCACAACGATAGCGAGTTGACAATTACCACGGAGGACGAGGCGAGGTGGAGGGGAGCCGATTAAATTTAGCTGCCTCTCGTTGGCTTTAACAGCCGCTGCAAACTCCTTCGATCACACGTTTAATTTTCTGCTCTTGCTTCTCTGACTCTTGTTGATCTCGTTTCCATTCCGGCGAGTCGACAACAGGGGTCTTCATCGATGATGGAGGCGTCGCACCGGTGCCGATCGCGGAGTCGGGTTCTGCGCCAGCTGAATGTCCTGAAGGCTGCGAGCGATCCGGAGCGCTCCGGTCTTGGGCCACAATGGAATGGTGCTTAGATCGGCTGCTGCTTTTGGCGTTGATTGCCTTAGTTGCGGCGGCCCTCGCGAACTTTGATTGGCCTTTTGCTTCTCCGAATGGTTGAGAGCTTAATTTTGTCTGCGCGTAGGAAGGTGCGGCTCGTATGTCGGCAGCTCGCAGTCCGCTTGCGCCGGGCACAGTTGGGCTGCAGCTAATTAGGCCGGCAGCAATCAGCATCAGGGCATATCCGGTAATTGTACCTCTAAACTGACGAAATCTAGCCATTTCTGGCGTCCATCGTTCATGCCCACTAGTTAGCCGTAGCAGAGCTGATACATTATTCCCAAACGCTAGGGAAATCCAATTTAGTGCAAGGGGTACCCGGTTGATCTCCTGCGCAAGCAGTAATCATAAGCGCCCGCGGCGGCGCCATCTACACTCTGATCGACCCCCCCGTGGATCGATTGCATCGATGTAGGCGCCGAGATCGCAGATTTGCTCACTTGCTCCCGGATCAGCCGGCAGCGCATGTTGTCGATTTGCTGCCATGGAAGAAGACAAATAATCTGGCGGCCCGCTTGGAGTTGAGTGCTCGGTCACGCAGCCAAACAGCTTTGAGACGGCCTCAAGTAGGAGAAAACGGTGGCGCTTTTGCCACATAAAAGACATTCTAGGCGAGGGATGTACAGTAAAACTTGTACGCCGACGATGGATAGAATATTTTTTATTGCGTCACGTCGCGCGATACCGCATACGTTGGAGGTAACGGAGCGTGGCAGTGTATCCTATCTGCAACTCAGGGGTGATCTCCGATTCGAAGAAAATGCGCCGCGGTGTAGATCTGCGAGAAAACTCAGCTTGTTGCAGCACCGCACTGGCTGCATTTGAACTCGATCAATAATCGGTTTGCCGTTATCGTCCTAGTCTCTCGACAAGATCTGGCCATTCGAGGGTTGAGAAGTAGTGTGTGCATCGTACGGGCATAGAATTAGTAACAGATCAAAGATGGTAGCTTAAGTCGGGTGAGTGTCGTGGGTTTGCGGATGGTTCAATGGACACAGCTTTGCGCGATTCGGGGCCGCGCCATCGCCACAGTTGCAGGGGTATGTGTTGCTTCGCTGGCTTCGGGGATGCCGGCGGCCGCTGATACGGTCGAGTCTGCCTTGGTGGAGGCTTACGAGAATAACCCTCAGCTCAACGTTCAACGCACCATCGTCCGTCAGACTGATGAGCTGGTACCGCAGGCGCTTGCTGGTTATCGACCACACGTTACTGGAACGGGTTCGGTGGGAACACAATCATTGTCGACGACGCAGCAGTTAGTTCCGGTGGCTCCGGGCACGCCAGCGCAGTATTTCACAAATAGCGGATATAACGCGCCTTATTCGGTAGGGCTCACGATCGTTCAGAACCTTTATAATGGATTTCAGACGGCCAACCGCACACGGGCTGCGGAAAGTCAGGTCTCTTCGGCACGCGCGACATTAGCGAGTACCGAGCAAACCGTTTTGCTCAGTGCGCTGACCGCCTATATGAATCTTCTCCGAGATTACGCAATTCTTGAATTGCAGAAGCGCAACGTCGAGGTCTTGCAGGAACAGTTGCGGCAGACGCGCGATCGCTTCAAGGTCGGTGACGTAACTACCACAGATATATCGCAAGCGGAAAGTCGTCTGGCACAAGGTCAAACGCAGGTCCTCGTTGCGCAGGCCAACTATGAGACGTCGATAGCAGTCTATCGGCAAGTCATTGGCAAAGAGCCCGGTAAGCTCAGCCCCGGTGCGCCGGTTGATCGCTTTTTACCCAAAACGCTTAATGAAGCACTCGCGCTCGTCGACCAGCATCCCAATGTCATTACCGCGATGCATAACGTTAATAATGTGGAGATGCAGGTGAAAGTTGCCGAGGGCGCATTGCAGCCGACAATTAATCTGCAAGCCAGCGCGCAGAAGGCTTGGGAAGCACAACTCGACTACCCGGAGAGCTATTCGGCTTCTTTGATGGGTCAAATCTCAGTGCCAATTTACCAGGGTGGAGCGGAATATTCCGCAATTCGACAGGCAAAAGAAGGGCTGGGACAGCGCCGACTTGAACTTGATCTTGCTCGCAAACAGATACGGGAGGGCATTTCGCAGGCTTGGAGCCAACTCATCGCTACCAAATCGGCCATTAAATCGACTGCCGTTCAAGTGAAGGCGGCCGAGGATGCCCTTAATGGCGTGCGCCAGGAAGCGCTTGTAGGTCAGCGCACCACGCTCGACGTCCTCAATGCGCAGTCGGAGCTGGTTAACGCGCGGGTGCAGGTGGTCACGGCACAACGTGACCGTGTTGTAGGTTCTTACACCTTATTGTCAGCGGTGGGGCGCCTCTCGCCGCAGGTTCTCGGCTTACGTGTGCAAACCTATAATGCTATCGTACATTACCATCAGGTACGCGACAGTTGGATCGGTGTGCGCACGCCGGATGGTAAATAATGTGCGATTCTTGCCTCATTAATCCTTTTGCCATAAATTGGATGCTTTCTTTGGTGAAGCACCGCCGGCCTGCAGGTCGGCGGTTTGCTGCTCTCGGGGGAACCTCGCAAACGTGTCAAATAACCGCTACTTAGCGGTGGGGGCAATATGTGGCTATCGCGCACTAAAAAACCAAACAAGGATAATCTGTTGTCACGCGGTTTCCGGGCGACCCGCCCGGCGTTTTTGACCGCGATTTTCTTTAGTTTTTTTATCAATATTCTCGCCTTTGTCGGGCCGCTCTATATGTTGCAGGTTTACGACCGCGTTCTCGCCAGCCGAAATTACATGACGCTGTTGTTTTTGACGTTAATTGCCGCATTTTTGCTCCTCGTTTATGCGGTGCTGGAGAAAATCCGGTCAGCGGTTTTGGTGCGCACTGGCCTAATGTTTGATTCCCTGACGCGTTCCGAATTGTTCGAAAGCGTACTGCAGGGGTCGCTTAAGCAACCGAATTTAGCCCATCATACTGCCCTGCGCGAACTTGACGTCATTCGTGAGTTTCTGACCGGTAGCGGACTGATTTCGTTCTGTGACGCGCCGTGGGTCCCCATCTTTGTGGCTGGATGTTTCATAATGCATCCATGGTATGGCTGGATCGCCCTATCGGGCGCGCTTTTGATTTTTGCATTCGCCGTTGCCAATGAGCTGCTAACACGAGAGCATCTCAAGAGCGCATCGAAGAGTTCCAACCTTGCGGGGACGTTTGCAGCGTCGACATTCCGAAATGTGGAAGTATTGCATGCGATGGGCATGTGGCGGCCGTTGCGCGACCGCTGGCTGCGTCGGCAGAATCAAACATTGGCATTGCAGGCGGTTGCCAGTGATCGAGCAGGTATCCTGCTCACGGCGACAAAATTTCTGCGCGCTTTTTTACAGGTGGCGATTCTCGGCGCTGGCGCCTACTTGTCAATTATTCGAGAATCTACTCCTGGCGCCATGATAGCAGCATCCATCATCATGGGGCGCGCGTTGGCTCCTGTTGAGATCATCGTTTCGCAGTGGAAGACATTTCTTGCGGCGCGGTCAGCTTATGACCGCATTACCGAGCTTCTTGCAATCATTCCTGGGATGAAGAAACGGATGAAATTGCCGAGCCCAGAGGGTCACCTCTCGGTGCAAAATATTGTTGTCACGCCGCCAGGGATTCAGCGCGCGGTATTGGCGGGAGTATCATTCGCTCTTCCGGCCGGCACGGCCCTGGGCATTATCGGCCCGAGCGCTGCGGGTAAGTCCAGTCTAGCGCGGGCGATCGTTGGTGTGTGGCCAGTTCACAGCGGGGATATTCGAATAGACGGCGCTGCGTTGTCCCATTGGGACAACGAGCAGCTCGGATCTCATATCGGTTATTTGCCGCAGGACGTCGAGCTATTTTCCGGCACGGTTGCCGAAAATATCGCTCGCTTTCAAACCGTTGACGAACAGCTGGTAATAGCGGCGGCACAAATGGCTGGCGTGCACGTAATGGTGCAAGCCATGCCGGAAGGCTACAATACTCAGATTGGCGACGGTGGGCAGAGCCTATCGGGTGGACAGCGTCAGAGAATTGGTCTGGCACGTGCACTCTACGGGATGCCGACCCTTGTAATTCTCGACGAGCCGAACGCCAGTTTAGACGCAGATGGTGAGGCAGCTCTGCTCGGTACTCTGCAGAGCCTGAAGGCCGAAAATCGGACGGTGATCTTGATTACGCACAAGACAAATATTCTGTCGGTGATGGACAAGATCCTCGTGCTCAATCAGGGCGCGATGCAAGCATTTGGTGATCGCGACGAAATCTTTGCCAAGCTACTGGCACCAAGGGTAGTCGGTTCCCAGAGCGTTCAGCCTGGCAGTCCGAATGCAGCCGCAACAGGATAGTGCGCCATGGATTCCGAGACATCGCCCGAAAACTCACGGCCCAACGCTGCCGGCAAAGGAGTGCCTGCACTTTGGCGACGTTGCATTGACCTCTTAACCAGGTCTCGCGGTTCCAAAGACAAAACGGCACTGGTCGACCTAAGTTGGCAAGCACCGTCCACCGAAAACGAACCTGCGCCAGATTGGAAGCGCCCGGCCTTGGCTGGTTACATCGTCATTGTGTTGGCGTTCGGAGTTTTGGGTACCTGGTCGGCATTTGCGCGGCTTGACAGCGCGGTGGTTGCGCCCGGTTTAGTGACGTTAGAATCAAGCAAGAAGGTCATTCAACATTTTGAAGGCGGTATCATTGCAAAAATTCTCGTGCATGAGGGTGAGCACGTCGACCAGGGGCAAATCCTCTTCATGCTCGATAATACGTCGGCGCAAGCCAATGCCAATGCTGTTCGCAATCAACTTTATGCCTTTTTGGCCCAGGAAGCTCGATTGGTAGCCGAGCGTGACAATGCGCAGCAGGTAAGTTACCCGGCTGAACTCCTGGATAATAGCTCGCAGCCGGTCATTCAGAATGCTGTCAGCGATGAGAACAAACAGTTTGCGGAGCGTCGCGCCTCCATAACCGGCCAAGTCGCCATTCTGGAATCGCGTATCAAGCAATTCGAAACGCAAATTAAAGGCATCACCGACCAGAAGACGGCGACAGAGCAGCAATTGGGTTTCATAAATTCGGAGTTGACCGATTTGCGTGAGCTTTTAGCAAGGAACCTGGTGCAAAAGACCCGTGTCCTGGCGCTGGAGCGTGAAAGAGCCCGTTTGGAAGGGGTCATCGGTCAAGCCGTCGCAGACATCGCCAAAACTCACAATGATATCGGGGAGGCGCACCTGCAGATCGAACAATTGCACAAGAAGTTTTCTGAAGATGTAAGTGCGCAGATCCTGCAGGTTCGTGAGAAAATCGCCGAATTCAGCCAAAAAGCGATCGTATCGCAAGACGTACTGCATCGGATTCAAATCCGTGCGCCGCGTGCCGGGACCATTCAGAATCTGCACGTAGCAACGGTGGGAGGCGTTATTCGTCCCGGTGAGCCGCTAGCAGAACTCGTTCCGGATAAAGATAATCTCGTGATCAATGCCGAGGTCCCTCCGACAGATGTGGATGCGATCGGGGCTGGAATGCAAGCCGAGGTAAGATTTGCTGCCTTTCATGGATACACGTTGCCGCTTATCCTGGGTCGCGTCGACACCGTTTCCCGTGACCAGATTGTCAATGAGATGTCAAAGCAATCGTACTTCTTGGCTCGTATCGTGGTAGACGAAAAAGATATTCCGACAATGATTAAGGATGGCATTAAGGCAGGAATGCCGGTAGAGGTCGTCGTGCCGACGGGAGAGCGAACAGTGATGAATTATCTCATCCGTCCGCTTCGCAATCGCGCTAGTACGGCATTTCGTGAAAAATAAGCGGTGCTGCAAATGGAAGGAATCACATAACCGGCCGCGCAGCACCGCGTCACAACACAGCGCTATTATGGTATGGCCTCCTGGGCGCGCAGGAGAAGGCGGTGGGCAGGTTGCTGTTGCGGTGAACACGCCCTTTATCCCAAGCTGTGAGAATATCTTATACCAAAACTCAGAAATCGTGGCTCATGTTGCCAGCACGTTGTGCGGGATAACCGCATCGTAAACATGAGTCATATCAAACACCTGTACAGATATTACAAGCCTGCCGCATCGCCGCAGGTGGGTCGCGGGTAACGCGATTTGGTATTAAATCTCAAATCAAAGCGGCAGATTATTTCTCGTTCCTCACCCACGACCGATAAGGTCTCCTGCCCTGGACCGCGGCGACCAGCTGTTCGGTCGCCTGCTGCCAGTTCAACACTTTGACCGTCGTCGGGTCAGGAATGTCATCGCTTTGATTCTTCCCGAGCCAATCCCGCAATGCTGCCGCCAGCTGGATGCCATTTTCCGATCTGAAATAGAATGCCCCTTCTCCAGCGATTTCTCGGAATACGGGAATATCCCTGGCTATTAAGGGAGTTTTAAGCGACGCGGCCTCGATAAGAGGTAAGCCAAATCCCTCGGCCTCGGTCGGCAAAATGACTGCCGTTGCAATCCGGTAGAGTCCGGCAAGCAATTCATCTGTTACCTGCCCGAACCAAAATAAACGTTTGTTGAATTCAGGATGCCGTTTGATCCTATCTACCAACTCAGTGACCAGCCATCCTTTCTTCCCGACTAGAACGAATGTGGCATCATGATCGCGCCATATGTCCTCGGCGGCATCCAGAAGCTGGGAAATTCCCTTGCGCGGTTCAATTGTGCCCACAGTCAGAAACACAGTACGACCGACCAGACGAATCAAGGCGTCAGCCCAATCACCGCTAATATCGTGTAGAAAAGGGTCCCGGGCTTGGAGGTCATTGAACTCAGAACCAATATGATACCAGCTCAGCTCTAGTTTTTCCTTCCGCTGGGGGCTCTTCCGCATGAGGGTGGCAAGGACGTCGTCGGCAACAGATCTAGAAATCGAAATGAGGCGACTCGCGGAATTTTTAATCCGATCGAACCATCTTTCGAATGCAACAACCAAATCGCTGGGAAATAATTCAGGCCGGGTGAGCGCCAGCAGATCATAGATTACGAAGTTGACAGAGCCACCGCGGTATCGCAGTTCGCGCAGGGTGGAGGCTGCACGATCAGTAAGACTGATGTCGAGATCAAGACCTAAGAATGTATCCGATGGATAAAAGTCAACTATGGCGTCTCTCAAATTTAGCGGCTCAAGATGGAGAAAAGCGCAAGTGAAGCGTCGGGCATAGCGATACACGTCCACGTCTCGATAAATGGGTTCGATGCGGAGCTGGAAATGATCGGTCAAAAGCTGCTTCAGGATGTTTTTGACAACTCGCTGAATGCCAGATCGTGCGTCGCGGCGGATCAGCTCCGAGATATCGACTAACAAACGCGGATGAACCGGATTGGCTGCGTGATTTTTGGCGATTGCCGAAGCGATATCTGGGGAATCTCGTGGGCTAATAGACTCGAATTGCGATAACATTTTTACGATGATGGATGCCGAATGAGATCCATACAAGGTTTCAATTTTTGCAGCCAGTTCCGCGCCCCCGTGGTCCGCTAATACTCCAATAATTTGGCGATAAACAGCCGGCAATGCATTAAATGAAATCTTGCTGGTCTGTGATGTTGTGGTGAGTAAGCCCCTATAGCCTTCGAGCTGATACAACCACTCTGCCGGCATGCGATCGTCTGATATTGCCTCCGGCGCGAGAACAAGACTTGGAATTCGCGAGAGGATAGCCTGCTGGTAAAGATCTAGTCCCCCGGGTTGCGGCAAGATCAAGGCCCGCTGATGAGGTGCAATCGCAATCCTCTCCGGTTCAATGCCCGTGTAATACTCACCCGAAAACCGGGTCATTTTCTGCGCGTGCGGAGTAGTAAGAAAAACGTCGCCGGATTTTCTAAGCGTAGCGGCGACCTTTTCCACCCATGCGACTTCGGATTTCGCAAGCGCGAGTGCAGGTACGAGAGTATATTGGATTCGCTCCTTAGCATTGGAGCCTTGAGATCGGCGCCGCGCCACCGCCTCTGCAAAAGCCTCATGGGCGCGTGCCGCGGTCCGTGTCCAAGAAAACTGCTTTTCCTGCAGAGCACAATGATTGAGCGCGTATTGGCGGAAACCATCATCGGTCAGCAAGCATTTGAGCTTCTCGGCGAGAGCGATTGGCCGTTTCGGGTCGAATAATAGCTGCGGGTTTCCAACCACTTCCGGAAGACTGGTCGCGTCGGAAGCGAGCACAGCGGCCCCGCATCGCATTGCCTCAAGAATGGGGAGACCGAAACCCTCGTTGAGGGACGGCATCACGACCGCGCGGCTCACTGAATAAAGTCCCACCAGATCGAGGTCCGGTACGAATCCGGGAAATAGAACGGATTCAAAATCAAGACCATTTTGACGCGCGAGTTTTCGCAGATCTGAAATTTGTTCCGGGGTCGCATCCGCCACCAAAACGAGCTGGTGTGCGGCGCGAATCTCCGACGGAAGCTGAGCAAACGCGCGAACCAGCGTTTCGACATTTTTGCGAGCTTCCAATATTCCAACATGCATCACGAATGGCTTGCTAATGCCATACTTTTGCAAGAGCGAAGCTTGTTCCTGAGGCGAAAGCTTTCGCTTGCAAAATATCGGATCGGCATCGGCGCCGATGCTTATGACGCGTTCGGGCGGGAGATTGAGAGTGGCCAGCGCCACCTGGCGTGTGTGCTCGGAAATCGTTACCAGCAAGTCTGCCTTCAAAAGTCCTGCAAGCCGATGGCGATACCATTGTCTGCGAACTGGATCGGCTAAATGGATTTCCGGCTGCTCGAATGGGATTAGATCGTAAACTGTTGCCGCCCGAACCGGCCCCGAACGGGACAAATCAGTCCAGCCAACAACCGTATCGTCGCCGAAGCCTTCAAATGGACTAGCGATATGGACGAGATCGACCCCGAGAGAGCTGATATATCCGTCGTATAGCGTTTCGCATGCTCGAATTTTTGCCCAATCGGCGGAGAGCTTCCCCGCAATGTTGGTGAGCCCGCGGAAAACAGAGACTTGAGTCCCGGCGTTGCAGTTTGCGATCCAATACTTGATCTCGTCGAACTCACTCCAGTAATCCCGCTCTGCCATCGCGATCTTGTAGGGGGGGGATTTGAACCGCTCCGCAAGACCCTGTGTAACGGCGAGATTGAGGAGTACCGATGCGCCCGCACCATTTGAACCAGAGAGCAACCCTTCGGCCAATCCACGAGAATATCGACCGATGCCTCGATCGCGAGACTCGGCTTGAAGCACCTGAAGATCCAAAAGATAGCGCATCAAACACTCGCGGTTTTCTTCGATGCTGGTTTGCCAAGACCCAAAACTTTAACCACGCGTAGTGCGGTCATGTCCGCGACGGTCCAGAATCCGTAGGAGCCATTCAGCGTTCTCCGAGACCTCGCGCGTGGGCGGCCGGAGTTCTAATTGGTGAGGACGCAATCTGCGTACGATTTCTAACGCTCTCTGGCGAATGGACTTGGGGAGCAATGAAACCAACGATCTAGAAAACTCTCGCAAGGGCGAGCTTTTGTAAGCAAAACTAATTGTCGGGCGCATGAGTGCTTTTAGCGCACTCTTCAAGAATACCGTCATTCGCGCCCCGGGCATTGATACTGACCGCATTAAAGCATGTATCCTTCCGATTGAGCTGGAGAAATTCGGAAGCGTTTGTTAATGACCGAGACCAGCGATACTAATTCGATGTCGGGGTGGCGGCTGCCGAAGCGCAATTCCAGGCGGGCCCATCCAAGTATTTGAAACTGGCGGGGTGGGCGGACACGAAGCACATCCCTCACTTCTTGCGCAAGATCGACCGCATCACTGCCATCTTCAGCCCACCGCATAGAGATAATTTTCCGCTTCGAGTGGGGTTCTGAGTTACGGGAATTGGTCTTATTTTTCATAGACATGGCTCGTTCCGCGCTGGATAACAAAACGTCGATTATTGGGAATGTTGCCGCCAAACAAAATCAGAGGAACGAGCTTTGGGTCCAAACCCAGAATACATTCGCGGGTCATGCACCCATTTACCTCCTCCATGCTGAAGTTGCAGCACGGGGAACACGAAAGATCGCGCGTGAGCACGATATTCTCGCGGCCAAATGGAGCGTAACGGCGCCAAGGGCTCGATCCGAAAATCGAAAGCACTGGTTTATGTAGGGAGCAGATGTGGGCTGAACCACCATCAGTTGCGATCACAAGATCAATGTCGTCGATCTCATCGAGAAATGCGCGATAGTCATTGCCTCCAACGACGATCCGGGCAAAGCCACCATTGAGGCTACGCGAGAGCAGCGCGACGTCCCTTGTCTCGCCGGGCCCTGCGATCAGGATGAGCTCCGATCCAGATCGCAAAAGGGTGGAAGCGAGTTGCAGCCATAAGACGTTCGGCCAGCGGTTCGTAGGAAACGCTGAGCCGATACACAGACCGATTTTACGAATGACGCCAGGCCAGTGGATTGGAACAGCACTAAACAATTTTGTGCGGGAATAGCTCGCGACATGGCGGAGCATCATGCGCTTTTGGATTGCCGATTCATGGGTGAGGTGGCCTCCTGACGCGAAATCCTGTTCGACTTTGAGTCGTTCAGCAGCAAATGGACTAATGAACGGATCATCGCGCAACCAGAGAACGAGATCGAATTCGTTGAGCGCACCTGCGGTAGCGTCTAGATCGGATGGTGAATGCTTGTTTCTGGTCAGATGCGGAAAATTGATCGACCGTAACTCAATGTCAGGAAACAGAAAGTGAGCCAATGGCCGAGTGCTGTCCGAGACAAACAGGCTGATTGCGCCAAAATGATTTTGCGCCGCACGAATGGCGGGTACCGACAAGATGAGATCGCCAAGATGATCGGGCTTGACAACGGCAACCTTGCTCAACGCCGGTTCTCTGCAGGTTGTTCGTCGATGCGGTGTAAGAGATCATGTTCGTTAATGAGCGATCGAATAAGGCAGTTGGAGAGGCCGAGGTCGAGCCACTTTATCAATACCACGACAAGCAGAATGGGCCATGACAGCAAATTATTGGCGCGAAACGAGTCGAGGGTCCGTACCAAGGACACCCGTTTGGACTGCTGCACCAAATATAGATATTCAGGTGATAATGGATCCGGCGGCACTGTTGCGGTGACCCGTAGCACGCGAAGCGGTCGAAGTATGTTTCGTGTCAAAAATCGCGCGGCACGCATTCATAAATTCTCCATCGGGCCGAAGGGATGCTAGACCTGAGGCCAACAGCTTGATCGCGACCGGGTCGGAAAACTTTGCCGCTCACCAATTCCCGTCTACTAGAAGTTAGGGAAAGCCTGCTGACGTTGCAATAGGACGCAGCGCACCTCAGAGACGATCGCCGCCGAGGCCGCAACCATCACGCCCATTCAAGATGCGCTGCTCACGAGGCCAACGGATACGGGTTCCTCCGTCGCCCTATCCAATAATTAGAATTTTGATAGGCTGGGACCCCGATCGCGATTCTGGCCTCACGGTTCAGTTCAATTCGACCCAAAAAGCTACGTTCTTCAAAGGATAAATGACCGCAGAATAATTTCGTAACTTGGCGTTTTTAGGCAACGAAGCCATGATCCGCGTGGCCAACGATCGCAATCGTAGAACCATCTGTAAACGTCCAAACCTTGATGGTGGCGGTGGTGGTATCGTGAATGTCATCGTAGACTACGACACTCTTGTTATTAAAGACCGCCTGAGCATTCGGATTTTGCTCCAAAAAACTCTCCAGGGTCGTCGCGGCATTAGCATCAAACAGCGAATAGCCAGGGCTGGCGCCGGCTGCAGGCAACGACTGCGACGTAATATGGTTTGTATTGAGGAAATAGGTAATGAGATTCTGCGAGCCATCCGTCGGGCTCATCTGAATGGCATGAGCAATAAGGTTGTTTATGTCGCTTGTTGAGTTGAGTCCACTTTGGCCATTCTGAACGATTGCAGTCACCGCGCTGGTGAGATCCTTTAACGGGTCTGTTGCTACTCCAGGACTGGCGGCGGCAGAAAGGTACGATGCCAAATCGACGTGAGGCCTACTGAAATCTGCGAGGCCGAGGCTCAACTGGCCAGCGAGGGATTGGCCGGAAGAGTCGAAGTAGGCAGTTGCGAGCAGAAGTTCAGGAACGTTGGTGGCGTCATGGCCTTTGGCGAGGACTGGATCGTCCTGTAGGCCGGTCATATTTGAATTGGTCGAAGTATTGCTAACGACTATAACATCTGCCGTGTGCGATGTGCCGCTCGTATTGTGGCTCTGATCGGAAACATCTTGCGCAATTACGCTCTTCGTTTCGGCCGTCCGGTGAGACGCGTCATTTGTAGGTGCGGGCGCAATGATTAACGCGGTGTCATTCGTGTGATCGCCCGCTGTGTGGTTGCCGGCGGTTAGCACATCGCGGGCATGATCGGTTGCACTGTCCGAACCGACAATGAAAGCTGCAACCGCGCTGATCATGGTAATGTAAGTTGACTGTTGCAAGAATGTGCCGTCGCGCAGCCACGTGAAAAAATTCTCGATGTATTGCTGGAACGTTGATTGCAGAAGCGCCTTTAAATTATGCGACGTCGTAGCGAGCGAAGCATCGCCATGCTTTTTCTCGCTATCAATCGGTTGCGTGGAAAACGCAAGCTCGTTTGAAGCGACAAAAATCGTTCCGATAACCACTGCTAGCATCGCGGCAGGGTGCACGAAAAGGCGCGGTCCCATATCGCGTTTTAGGGTGACTTGCAGCGGTACCTGATTGGAGAACGCTTTGGTGAGTGCCTTGAAAGACTGGCCGATGAGAGGAGCAGGCAATGCCGGGCTGTGCAACCGATATAAGCCATCGTAACGGGCGAGATGGATGAGCACTTCGCCGTCAGACCGGCAAAACACAAACCACGGGTCACCTTCGTCGGTGACGCCGCGTTCGACGTCAAGGGTTAGCCCCGATTGCACAAGGGCGTGCTCAATCCGATAGAGTTCCGCGAGTTCGTCGCGTGTCCAGTCCACGACTGTTGATTGTCGTGGTTCTCGCCGTACGAAACTCACTACTTGAGCAGCCATCGTGCCCCCGAGCACCGGACCGAGATTTCTTGATTTCTCGATACTTATTCAACGTTACTAAAAAGGATTCCGTATGTCACCGGGTCATAATATTGCATCAGAGTTTTGACGAATTCCGCGGGTTCGACGCCGAGAACTTCCGCCCACTGACGGTATCGATCGGGAGGAATACGACCCCGCCCGGTCTCGAGTTGGGAGATAAACGTGTAATAGTCGCTCCCTAGCCGGCTTGCGAGCTGGCGCTGCGACAATCCGCGCCGCTCCCGCAGCTGTTTAAGCCAAAGTCCCGCTTCCCGTCGAAGTTCCTGCACCTTAGGGTCGCTACGATGTTGAGCGTTCGTATACACTTTAGAACCCCTATGAATGATTCTTTAAGGTAAAGATAGCGCAGTTAGGCCGGGAGTTCAATGTTTACTGTACGGCGAGGTGATCCGCGTGGGATCATTGGCGAAAAAGCTGTGGACATTGCGGTTTTGCATACGAGATTTGCAATAGAACGGCCTGAGTGCCCGCGCTGAAAGGTTCCTAGCCACGATGTTGACCGGCGTTGACAGCGCGCATGGCCCCTTGTGCCCGATGTGTGCTGCCGACTAAACCAGCCTCGCCTATGTTCCGGTCCAACGCCCTGATTGATGTAGAGATCTTGGCCGAGCGCGTTCGGACCGAATTAGCGCTGCTCGAAAAGCGTCGGCGCATTCGGCTTGCGGCTGAAGAAACCCCTCGATCATCGGGAATGGGTCTTGCTGCTGCGGCATCGATCGGGGTGGCCAAACCGGATTTCGCCAAACGTGCCAAACAGTTGATCAAAGACACGCCGGTTGTCGGTGACCTGGCGCGGACAACCTGGAGAGCAGGGCAGGCCATTGGGAGAATGGGGCAGGCCGTTTGGAGAATGGTGCAAGACACTTGGGGCAGCGTTCTTTCGCGACTCATCGAGCCTCGTCACAGCGACGCCACACCGGCGGCCGCCCGCGAAGAACGGAACGTCATCTTCGTCGGCTCTTGGCGCGAGCGAAACGGCCAACTTGAGCTTGTGCGGGCCTTCAGCACGCTGCGCATGATGTGTGAGACGCCGGTGCGCCTAACCCTTGCCGGCAAAATCAGCTCAACTGACTATTTCAACCAAGTTCAAGCCGAGATCCATAGTCGAGAACTCGACCAGGACGTTATTATCCTAAAAAATCCCGGCCCTGACGAGCTCGACCGGCTTTACCGCCGCGCAAATCTCTATGTTTCATTGTCGTTTCGCGAGTTTTTCTTCTCATCGATCGGATCTAACCCGCCGCCGGTCCAGGCAATGGCTTGCGACCTCCCGGTTGTTGCTTATGGAGACGGGGTTATTTCCGCCCTGCTGGGCTCAGGCGGACTCGTTTTGGAAACACGCGAGCCCGATATTTTCGCGATCGTAGCCAAGCTCGTTCTCGAAGAGCCGTGGTTGCGCCGGCAAGTCATTCAAGCCCAGAGGCGAGAGTTCCGTCGCTTACAGAGGCTTTCGATCCGCAAGAGGCTCAAAGCCATTACTGCTTTGGGCTGGCGCAAATCGCGAATTGAAGATCGACGAAACATTCCAGCTTGGCGAATTGAAGGGCCGTTCGACAGCTCTTACAGTCTTGCGATCGTTAATCGAGAGGTGTCGCTTGCGCTTTCCGAACAGGGCCAAGCGGTGGGGCTCGTTTCTCGCGACGGACCCGGACCGTTTCCTCCAGCCGCGGATTTTTTGCAGAAGAACCCGGCAAGCGAAGCACTATGGCGGGCAGGCCAAACCAGCGGAACACCGGACGTAGCCTTACGGAACACCTATCCGCCCTGGGTGTCCGATGTTGCTGGCGACCTGCGCGGCATCGTCTGTTATGCCTGGGAGGAAAGTGGCTTCCCACGCGATTACGTCGTTGAGTTTAATTGCAATCTCGATTTAGCAACGGTGACTAGCCGCTACGTCGCGAAGGTGCTGCGTGACAACGGCGTTCGCGCACCGATCCGGGTGGTTGGGGATGGAATCGATCAGATCACCCGCTTAGACTCGGGTAAGCACGAAACAGAGAGGCTACAAAAATTCGGCATCGGTGACAGATTTTGCTTTTTGCACATCTCATCGGGTTTCCCACGCAAGGGTCTCGACGTTCTCCTCGCCGCATGGGCGAAGGCCTTCCGCGATAGTGATGACATCGTGCTGGTCATCAAGACATCGCCCAACCAGCACCATCAGATTGAGGATAAGGTTGCCGCGCTGAGCAAAGCCGATCCGCAACACGCGCCGATCGTGGTGATCAATCAGAGCATGGAGGCGGCGGAGATTTATGCGCTTTACCGGCGTGCCGATGTTGTTGTCGCGCCCAGCCGAGGCGAAGGATTTGGATTGCCGATTGCGGAAGCACTGGCGCTGGCAAAGCCGACGATCACGACGGCGTTCGGCGGGCAAATGGACTTCTGCTCAGCCGAATCCGCTTGGCTCTGCGATTATGATTTTGTCTATGCGCGCAGCCATTTGAGTACGCCACTTTCGGTGTGGGTCGAACCGCGACTGGATTCGTTGGTTGGCTGCTTGCAACAGGCACGTAACGTATCTGCGGACGAACGCGCGCGGCGCGGTCGAATCGGTCAAGCGTTCTTGCGCAAAAATTATGCCTGGAAGGACGTCGCAGATCGATTGCAGAGCGCTGTCGCCGATGTGCGAGCGCTCGATACTCGCGCGCTGCGCCTGCCCAAGGTCGGCTGGGTTTCGACATGGAACAGTCGCTGCGGGATTGCCGCTTATTCGGAAGCGCTCACATCGGAAATCCCGCCGGACCGACTAGTGGTGTTTGCTAATTATAATGCCCAGCTGCTTGGCGCCGATCCACCTCTCATCAAGCGCACATGGGAGCAAGGCTGGCGCGATCCGCTCGATCAGCTTTATGAGGCCATCGATGATGCAAAGGTCGATGCCGTTGTCATCCAGTTCAATTTTGGTTTCATTGCGTTACAAGCACTCGCTCGGCTGATCGATCGGCTGAACGAAAAGCGCATCTCGGTTTATCTTAGCCTGCATTCGACAAATGACATTGAGCGACCGGATCTGACGATTCGGCTGGCGGATGCGGCGGATTCACTTCGTGGCGCCCGCAGATTGCTCGTTCATTCCGTCCATGATCTCAATCGGTTGAAGGCGCGCGGGCTTATTGACAATGTCACGCTGCTGCCATTCGGGCTGCCGCAGCCACCAAAAAAAAGACAACACAATACTGGCCACCGTAAGTTGATCGCGAGCTTTGGCTACCTGCTTGCCCACAAGGGGCTCCCGGAGCTCATTGAAGCGGTATCAATCCTCCGCCGCGACGGTCTGGACGTGGATTTGTTAATGTTGAATGCGCTCTATCCAGGCGAGGAATCGCAGAAGATGAAAGCCGTATGCGAGGAGGCGATTCGCCATAACGGCATGACCGGGCACGTTAATCTACGCACGGAGTATCTCAGCGAGGATGAGATTGTCAGTGAACTGGGTGCAGCAGACCTCATCGTTTACCCCTATCAAGAAACACAAGAATCCGCGAGCGCAGCGGTGCGCCTGGGACTGGCTTCCCTTGCACCGGTTGCCACTACCCCGCTACCTATATTTGATGATGTGGTGAGCATTACTCATCGGTTGCCGGGTACGGCCGCCGGTGATGTCGCGGCTGGGATAAGGCATCTGCTCACTGATTCCTCAGCACTTTCCCGGCTAAGCGAAGCTCAGGAATCGTGGGTGTCTGCCCTACAATGGCAGGCGGTATCGCGACGACTTTATGATCTCATCCGAGGCGAGTTTGTTGACGACATGATCTGTGTTCAAAAAACATCAGCATTTAACAAACCCAGTTAACCATTTAGTAACCGGGCTTGACTCGCCAGTTGGTGTATGGCTTTTACTGTATGCGGGACTGGGAAGAACCCTCAGAATTCTGGGCGTGCGGTCAAGCGCGCGCCGTGGCGACGGCTAACAGCAACAGAAGTAACTGATAACATCGGAGGAGTGAGAGATGTCGACGTTCCAAACGTTTTTGGCGCAAGTGGAAGCTGAATATATTGGCTATTTCGATCGGGCC
>Ga0181536_10001826_pt1 | contig 24679 bp, 23 predicted proteins | sample PEATcosm2014_Bin_41_FD_121105 | JGI IMG/M metagenome (GOLD analysis project Ga0181536, IMG submission 121105) | Peatland microbial communities from MTU Mesocosm Facility, Houghton, MI, USA - PEATcosm2014_Bin17_60_metaG | ecosystem: Environmental > Terrestrial > Soil > Wetlands > Peat | place...
CTATCCGGCCGTCGACCCGCTGGCGTCATCGTCGCGCATTCTCGATCCGCAGATCGTCGGCGCAGAGCACTATCGCGTGGCGCGCGGCGTGCAAGAGACGCTGCAACGCTACAAAGACTTGCAGGACATCATCGCGATTCTCGGCGTCGAGGAGCTCTCCGACGACGACAAGCAAGTCGTCGGCCGCGCGCGCCGCTTGCAGCGCCTCTTCTCGCAGCCGTTCTTCGTGGCCGAACAGTTCACCGGCCGCCCCGGCGCGTACGTGAAGCTGGAAGACACGATCGCGGCGTTCGCCGAGGTGCTCGACGGCAAGCTCGACCACTTGCCGGAACAGGCCTTCTACATGGCCGGCGGCATCGACGAGGTCAAAGCCAACGCCGAGAAGATGGGCGCAAAGGTCTAGATGGCAAACGCGGTCGCGTTCACGCTGATCACCCCGCGCGCCACCGTGTTCGAGGGCGATGCGGAATTGGTCATCGTGACCGGCACCGAAGGTGAGGTCGGCATCCTGCCCTCGCACGCGCCGTTCCTCACCGCGCTGCGTCCCGGCGTGCTGCGCGCGAACGTGCGCGACGGTTCGGGGATCATGCGCATCGAGCTGGCGTGCGGCGAGGGTTTTCTGCAGGCGCTGCCCGACAAGGTCACGGTGCTGACCGACGCGGCGTACGCGGGCGACGAGGTCGACGTCAGTGCGAGTCGCGACGAGCTGGCCGAGGCGCGCAGCGAGCAGCAAGCCGCCGGCGGCGACTTGGTCGCGTGGCGCCGCGCGCAGTCCAAGATCGATTTCGCGACCGCCAAGCTCAAGGTCGTCGGCCTCACCGCCTGATGCGCTGGCTGCGCTACCAGGGCGCCGGCGGCATTCGCTACGGCACCGTCGAGGGCACGACGGTCGCCGAAATCGACACGACGCCGTTCGAGACGTGGCGGCGCACCGGCACGACCGTGCAGCTCGGTGCGGTCAAGACGCTGGTGCCGGTGGTGCCCGGAACGTTCTACGCGATCGGCCAGAACTACGCCGCGCACGCAGCGGAGTTCGGTAATCCGGCTGCGGCCGGTCCGGCGCGGCCACAGCCCGGTTACCGCGCGAACAGCGCGCTGATCGCCGACGGCGAGAACATCGTCATTCCGGCCGAATCCGGCGGCATCCAGTACGAGGGCGAGCTGGTCGTCGTGATCGGCAAGCCCGGCCGCTACGTCGCCGAACGCGACGCGCTCTCGATCGTGCTCGGCTATACGATCGGCAACGACGTCAGCGAGCGTACGTGGCAGCGGGCCGACAGCGGGTTGTGGCGCGCGAAGAACACCGACACCTTCAAGCCGATGGGGCCGTGGATCGAGACCGACGTCAATTTGGATACGCTGGTCACACGCGTGCGCATCAACGGGAAGCAGATGCTCGAGTTCAAGACCAACGAGATGATCTTCGGGGTCGAGCGCTACATCGCCGAAATCACCAAGTACATGACCCTGCATCCGGGCGACGTGATCTGGATGGGTACCGAAGGTTCGAACGCCGACATGAAGGCGGGCGACGTGTGCGAGATCGAGCTGGATCAGATCGGCACGCTGCGCAATCCGGTGGTGGCCGAGCAGCCGCGATGATCCCGACCAAGATCGGCGTCACCAACGGCTTGTTCGCGCGGCACCCGGTGTTGCGCGCCGAGCTGGTCGAGCGCTTCCCCGACGCGGTCTTCCGCGACGAGGTCGGGGCACCGACCGAAGCCGAGGTGATCGAGCTGCTCGCCGGTTGCGACGGCGCGATCGTGGGCATGGAGCCGATCACCGAACGCGTGCTGACGGCGCTGCCGCGGCTGAAGGTCATCGGCAAGATGGGGATCGGCTGCGACACGCTCGATTTCGATGCACTGCGCAAGCACGGCGTCTTCTTCGGTTACACGCCCGGTACGAACCGGCTCGCGGTCGCCGAGCTGACGCTGTGCTACATGATCTTCGCGCTGCGCGACGTCATGGCGCTCAACATCGAGATGCGGGCGGGCGAGCGGCCGCGGATGCGCCTCGCCAAAGGCCTGACCGGACGCACCGTCGGGATCCACGGTTGCGGCAATGTCGGCAAAGAGGTGGTCCGGCTGCTCGAGCCGTTCAACTGCGACATCATCGTCCACGACATCGCCGACTACAGCGACTTCTACCGCGAGCACGGCATCACGCCGGTCTCGTTCGAAGAGCTGGTCGAACGGTCCGAAGTGCTGACGCTGCACGTGCCGAAAACCGCCGCTACGATCGGACTCTACGATGCGCAGGTGCTGGCGCGAATGCGGCCGGACGCCGTGCTGATCAACACCTGCCGCGGCGGCATCGTCGACGAAGCGGCCTTGGCCGAACGCCTCGCCTCGAAGCAGCTCGCCGCCGCGTGCTTCGACGTCTTCGCAATCGAACCGGCGACCAACGACGCGCTGATCAACCTCCCGACGATGCTCTCGTCGCCGCACATCGGCGCCGCGACCGACGAAGCGCGCATCGCGATGGGCATGGCCGCCATCGACGGCCTCTACGAGAACGCGTTGGTGCGCCCCGGCCAAACGTTCTAGGCGCGAGCGTTGATCAGCAGCGCGACGACGATCAAAACCATGCCGATCAGTTCGGGGATGCCGGGTGATTCGTGCAGCTGGATCCACGCCGCGAGCACGCTGACGACCGGCGTCAGCAGCGACGCGATGCCGGCACCGACGGCCGACAACCGCTCCATGATGAAGAACCACAACCAGAACGCGGTCGCCGTGCCGAAGATGACGATGTAGGCCAGCGCAATGGTGAACGTCGGCGTGAAGTGCACGTAGCCGCCGGGCACGAGTAGCGCGAGGAGGACGACCGGAATCGCGCCGTACGTCATCTGCCACGCGGTGAACGGCAGCAGCTCGACGTGGTGTTTCGCGCGGAACCGTTTGGTGAAGATCGAGCCGAAGGCCCACGACACGGCCGATGCGAGCGCGAAGACTTTGCTCAGAACGTCGTGGCCGAAATCGAGCGGGTAGAGCACGAACGCGAGCCCGAACGCGGCGATGACGATCGCGGTGATGCGGCCGCGCGAGAGACGTTCGTCGAGCAGTCCGAATGATAACAGCGGGATCCAGAACGGAAACGTGTACACGAGCAGCGCCGTCTTCCCGGCGCCGCCCGTCGAGAGCGCCAGGACCTGAAACGACGACATCAGGGTGACCTGGAAGATGCCGATCGCGGCGGTGTGGACGGGCGGGGGCGATTTCAGCGGCTTACGGGTCAGCGCGGAGAGCGCAAAGAGGGCCGCCGCTCCGAGCACCATCCGGATCGCCACCAGCACGAACGGTGAGGCGCCGCCGGTGGCGATCTTGAGCACGACCCACGTGTAGCCCCACACCAGAGCGAGCGCGATGACGGCCACGAAGGCGCCCCGATTTTTCACTCTGCTGTGGAAACCGCGCGGTTTGGGGCAGTTGCGAGTCCCCTTTTACCGCGGGATTTCTGCAATCGATTTCAGAAACGGGCTGGCGTGGCCACGCTGCGCGACGTCGCGGTCCAGGCCGGCCTCTCGCCGGCGACGGTGTCCCGCGCCCTGAGCGGCCAGCGCTACGTCGACGAGGCGACGCGGGCCCGGGTGGTCAGCGCCGCGCGCGCCCTGGGTTACCGCCCCAATGCCCTGGCGCGGGCCTTGCGCGCGAAGCAGACGATGACGGTCGGGCTGATCGTCCCCGACATCCGCAACGACTTCTACGCCGAGACCGCGAGCGTGCTGCAGGGGGCGTTCGAGGAACGCGGGTACCGGCTCTTGCTGTGCATCAGCAACAACGAGGCCGACAGCGACCGCTCGTACTTGCGCACGCTGGCCGAATTCCGCGTCGACGCGATCGTGTACGTGCCGTCGACGCCGACCGGCGCGCGCGGGCTGGTCAGCGCGCCCAAACGCATTCCGATCGTCGAGCTGCTGCGTCACACCGACGAGGGCGTCTACGATGCCGTGGTCTCGGACGACCGCGAAGGCGCGGCGGCGTTGACTTCGCACCTCGTGCGCTTGGGTCACCGGCGCATCGCGATGATCGCCGGGCCCGAATCGTTGTCCACCACGCGCTACCGCATCGCCGGGTACCGCGAGGTGATGCGCGCGGCCGGGCTCGCGGCGCGCATCGAGCGCGGGCCGTACACGCCCGAGCACGGCTACCGGGCGACGCGCGATCTGCTGACCGGGGACGCGCCGCCGACCGCGCTCTTTTCCAGCGCCGGCCCGCTGACCGTCGGCGTGCTGCGGGCGCTCAAAGACCTCGGCGCGGCGATCCCCGGGGACGTCTCGCTGGCGGCGTTCGAAGATCCGGAATGGTATGCGGCCCAGAACCCGCCGCTGACGGCTTACGCGCTGCCGCTGCGCGAGATGGCGCTGTTGGCGGTCGAGCTGGTGACGAACCGGCTGGCCGAACCGGCCGCGGCCGAGCGCGCCCCGACGACCTTGCGCTTCACCGGACGCCTGATCGAGCGTGCGTCGACCGCGCCGCCGAGGGGCCCCTCGACAAGCTCGGGATGACAGTGTAATCGATTGCAGAAGGAGCGACCCATGATCGAGGGCCTCGACCCGAACCGGCCTATTCCCTCGCCCGGCCAGATGGGCGTCGACACCGAGGCGCGCGTCGACTTCGACCGCCTGCGGCGCTACCGGCTCGAACGCGCCCGCCGGGCCCTGGATGCCTCACCGCTCGGGGCGCTGCTGCTGTTCGACGTCAACAACATCCGCTACGTGACGTCGACCGCAATCGGCGAGTGGTCGCGCGACAAGATGACGCGCTACGCGCTGCTCACCCGCACCAGCGGGCCGATGGTCTGGGACTTCGGCTCGGCGGCCAAGCACCACCGGATGTTCTGCCCCTGGCTCGAGCAGAAAGACATCTACGCCGGGCTGTTGGGATTGCGCGGCGCGATCGCGCCGGAGGCCGGCCTGTTCGAGAAGGCGGCGGCGCAAATTCTTTCGTTGCTGCGCGAGGCCGGCGTCGAGAAGATGCCGCTCGGCCTCGACTACGTCGAGCCGCCGCTCTTGTTCGCGTTGCAGCGGCTCGGCATCACGGTGCACGACGGGCAACAGGTGATGCACGACGCGCGCGAGATCAAGTCGTACGACGAGATCATGCTGCTCTCGACCTCGGCCGCGCTGGTCGACGGCACCTATCAGGACATCGTCGAAGCGCTCAAGCCCGGCATCAAGGAAAACGAGATCGTGGCGCTGGCCACCAAACGGTTGTACGAGCTCGGTTCCGACGACGTCGAATCGATCAACGCGGTCTCGGGCGAACGCTGCAACCCGCATCCGCACAACTTCAGCGATCGCGTGATCCGGCCCGGCGATCAAGCGTTCTTCGACATCATGTCGGCGTTCAACGGCTATCGCACGTGCTATTACCGTACGTTCAGCGTGGGCTTCGCGACGCCGGCGCAGAAAGACGCCTACAAGCAGTGCCGCGAGTGGATCGATCGCTCGATCGATTTGATCCGCCCCGGCGTGATGACCGACGAGGTCGCGCGAGCGTGGCCGAAGGCCGAAGAATTCGGCTTCTCGAGCGAGATGGAAGCGTTCGGCCTGCAGTTCGGGCACGGCCTCGGGCTGCATCTGCACGAGCGGCCGGTGATCTCGCGCTTGAACTCGATCGATCACCCGAGCGAGATCAAGGAAGGCATGGTGTTTGCGCTCGAGACGTACTGTCCGGCCAAGGACGGGTTCTCCGCCGCGCGCATCGAGGAAGAGATCGTCGTGACCTCGGCCGGCCCGAAGATCATCACGCGCTTCCCGGCCCAAGAGCTCTTCATCGCCAACGCCTACGACTACGGAGGGCAGCCAAGATGACGGAAGTGATGACCAAGCCGCCGATCGCGGAAGCGACGCGCATCGCGATGTACGAGCTGCAATACCGCTTGCGCGTGTTCGAAAAGCGCGCCTACGATCTGTTCCTGCAGAATCTGGTCAAGGGCACGAGCCACTTGGCGCTGGGCCAGGAAGCGGTGGCGGCCGGTTTCGCAACCGCGATGCGCCCGACCGACTGGACCTTCTGCACCTACCGCGGACACGATCACACGATCGCGCGCGGCGTGAGCATGACCGGCTGCATGGCCGAGCTGCTCGGTCGCGCGAACGGCGTGCTGCGCGGCAAGGGCGGCTCGATGCATCTCGGCGAGGCCGACAAATACGCGATGGGCTCCTACGCGATCATCGGCGCGCAGATGTGCATCGCGCTCGGCGCGGGCTGGACCTCGCAGTACAAACGCACGCAGCAAGTATCGGTCTGTTTCTTCGGCGACGGCACGACCAACATCGGCGCCTTTCACGAGGCGTTGAACATGGCCGCGGTGTGGAAGCTGCCGGTCGTGTTCGTGTGCGAGAACAACATGTACATGGAGTACACGCCGATCGCCGGCGTCACGGCCGTGAAGCGGCCGGCGGCCGATCGCGCCGCCTCGTACGGGCTCGAACCGATCGTCGTCGACGGCAACGACGCCGACGCGTGCTATCTCGTCGCCGAAACCGCCTACGAGCGCGCGCGCCGGGGCGAGGGTCCGTCGCTGATCGAAGCGCTGACGTACCGTCACGGCGGCCACTCGCGCGCCGATCCCGCCACCTATCGTCCCGACGCCGAGGTCGCTGAATGGCTGAAGCGGGATCCGCTGCCGATGTATCGCGCGCGTTTGCTCGCCGCCGGCATCGCCGAGGCGACCCTGGCTGCGATCGAGACGTCCGCGAACGCCGAGATCGACCGCGCGACCGAAGAAGCGAAGAACGGCCCGCTGCCGAGCCTCGATGAGATCGAGCAAGACACCTGGGCCGATGGGACGTCGACATGGCGGAACTGACGTACCGGGACGCGGTCGCGGCGGCGATCGCGCAAGAGATGGAGCGCGACGAGAACGTCGTCTTTCTCGGCGAGGACGTCGCCGGCGCCGGCGGCGTCTTCAAGGCGACCGTCGGTTTGCTCGAACGCTTCGGGCCGACGCGCGTGCGCGACACGCCGATCTCGGAGATGGCGATCCTCGGCACGTGCATGGGCGCGGCGATGACCGGCCTGCGCCCGATCGCCGAGATCATGTTCTCGGATTTCCTCGCCGTGTGCTGGGACATGGCCGCCAACCAGATGGCCAAGACGCGCTACATGAGCGGCGGACAGATCACGCTGCCGCTGGTCGTGCGCACCGCCAACGGCGGGGGGTTGCGCTTCGGCGCGCAGCACTCGCAAGCGGTCGAGAACTGGGCGATGGCCGTGCCCGGCCTCAAGGTCGTCGCGCCGTCGTCGGCCGCCGATGCGAAGGGCTTGCTCGCGGCCGCGATCCGCGATCCCGATCCGGTGATGTTCTTCGAAGCGAAGGAGCTCTATCCGGTCAAGGGCGAGGTGCCCGACGGCGAGCTCGTCGACACGCTCGGCACCGCGAAGGTGCTGCGCTCGGGCAAGGACTGCACGATCCTCGCGCTCGGCGCAATGGTGCCGCGCGCCGTCGAAGCCGCCGAACGGCTCGCGCGCGAGGGCATCGGGGCGACGGTCGTCGACGTGCGTTCGCTCGTGCCGCTCGACACGCAGACGATCTTGCGCGAAACGATCGCGACGGGCCGCCTCTACACGGTCGAAGAGAATCCGCGTCTGTGCGGCTGGGGTGCGGAGCTGGTCTCGATCGTGGCCGAAGAAGCGTTCTGGGATCTCGACGCGCCGATCGTGCGCATCACCACGCCGCACGCACCGTTGCCGGCGGCGCAGGCGCTCGAAGACGCCGCCCGGCCGTCGGTCGAGCGCATCGTCGATACCGTGCGCAGAACGCTCGGGTAGGGGCACGTCATGATGGTAGGAATGGTCGGTCTCGGTGAGATGGGCAGCGCGTTCGTCGAGCGCCTGCTGGACGCCAAGATCGGCGTCACCGGTTGGAACCGCACGAAGAGCAAAGCCGAACCGCTGATCGCGAAGGGCATGACGTGGGCCGCTTCGCCGCGCGCCGTGGCGCAGACGTGCGACGTCGTGCTGACGATGTTGACCAACGACGACGCGCTGACCGCGGTGGCCGAAGGCACCGACGGCATCCTCGCCGCGATCGGCGGCAAGACGCTGGTCGAGATGAGCACGGTCGGCACCGCGCACGTGCAGGCGCTGGCGGAAAAAACGCGCGCCGCCGGCGGCATCTTGCTCGATGCCCCCGTCCTCGGTAGCCAGGTGTCGGTGCGCCAGGGCAAATTGCTGATCATGGTCGGCGGCGATCCGGCGGCGCTGGAGCGCGTGCGTCCGGTGCTCGAAGCGATCGGCCCGAAAGTCTTCCACGTCGGCGACGTCGGCCAAGCCAAGACGATGAAGATCGCGCTCAACCTGCAGCTCTCCACACAGATCCTCGCGCTGAGCGAAGGGCTGTTGCTGGCCGTCAAGAGCGGGATCCCGCGCGACGTCGCGCTCGACATCATGCTGAGCGGAGCAACCGCTTCGCCCATGTTGCAATATCGTGCCCCGCTGATCAAGGAGCAGCCGCAGAAAGCGTGGTTCGACTGCACGATGATGCAGAAGGACGTCGACCTCGCGTTGCAGCTCGGCGAGAAGCTCGGCGTGCCGCTGCCGACGACCGCTACCACCAACGCGTGGCTCACGGCCGCGCGCGGGCAGGGGCTCGCGCACCACGATTTTTCGATTCTCTACTACGTGCTCGCCCACGCGGCCGGCGAAGCGCTCGAGATCCCGATGGCGCCATGAGTTCGGTCGCGATGCCGCAGTTGGGCGAAAGCGTCTCCGAAGGCACCGTCGTGCGCTGGCTCAAGGCCGTCGGCGAGCCGGTTGCGGTCGACGAGCCGCTGTTCGAAGTGGCGACCGACAAGGTCAACACCGAGATCCCGTCGCTGCACGCGGGCGTGTTGCGCGAGATCCTCGTTCCCGACGGCACGACGGTGCCGGTCGGAACGGAACTCGCGCGCATCGACGCCGGCGGCGGCACCGGTGATGCCGGCGCGCGCGCGCACCTGCGCTCCCCGGCCGTGCGCCGCTTGGCGCGCGAGCATCACCTCGATCTGAGCCGCGTGCCGGGCACCGGCGCCGGCGGGCGGGTCACGCGCGCCGACGTGCTGGCGTTCATCGGCACCGCGCCCGCCGCGTCCCGGCCGCGTATCGTCAGCGCCCCCGCGGTCGCCGCGCCGGGCAACGCCGTACCGTTCTCGCCGCTGCGCGCGCGCATCGCGGCCAACGTCCTGGCGTCGAAGCGTGCGGTGGCCGACGTGTTCTCGGTCATCGAGGCGGACATGGAGAGCGTCCACGCCGTGCGCGCGGCGCAGCGCGAGAAGTTCACCTATCTGCCGTTCATCGCGCGGGCGGTCGTCGAAGCATTGCGGGCGGTACCAGCCGTCAACGCGCGCCTCGACGGCGATGCGCTCGTCTACAACGATGCCGTGCATCTGGGCATCGCCGTCGACCTGGACGGTGAGGGTCTCGTCGTGCCGGTCGTGCGTGACGCCGACGGATTGACCGTGACCGGCCTCGCGCGCGCGATCGCCAAGCTCGCCGCCGCCGCGCGCGCAGGGCAGCTGACGCCGTCCGACTACACGGGATCGACGTTCACGATCACCAACAACGGTTCGTACGGCACGTTGATGACCGCGCCGATCATCAATACGCCCAACGTCGCGACGCTCTCGACCGACGCGGTCGAGGAACGCGTCGTCGCGTATCGCGGCGGGATCGCGATCCGGCGCCGCATGTATCTCTGCATGTCTTGGGACCACCGCGCGTTCGACGGCTCGACCGCGGCGAAGTTCATCGTCCGCATCAAACGCGAGCTCGAAGAACGCGACTGGTCCGCGCAACTCTGAGCTTCGCTAACGGACAACTCCAGCCTCATTCTATCGGCTCGATCCGACCGAGCAGAAAGACGTAACTCAGCGCACCCACGATCAGCGCGGCGGCGGCGGTGAGCAGCACGCTGCTGAAGCTCCCGCTCGACGCGACGATCCGTCCGGCGACGACCGGCGCGACGAACGCCATGACGATGTTGGCGAAGTTCATGATCGAGCCGGCGGTACCGACGGCGCCGCGCGGCGCGATCAATGCAGGGAGCGACCACGCGACCGGCGCGGCCACGGCGAGGCCGGCGAGGGCGAGCGTGATGTACGCGATCGCCACGTTGGGATCGTGCGTGGTCGTCGCGCCGAACACGCTCGCGCCGAGCAGCATCCCGATCACGAGAACCGTCTTGCGCACGCGGGTCGCATCCGCGCCGCGTGCGATCAGCCGGTCGACCAGCAAGCCGCCCACCAGCACCTCCGCGACCGCCGCCACGAGCCACGGGATCGCGGTGTAGAGACCCGTCGTGAGCACGGTCATCCCGAACGTGCTCGCAAGATATCCCGGCAGCCAGGTCAGCAACAAAAAGAACGCATAGCCGTAGGCCCCGAAGCCGATCGTGATGCCCCACACCTTCGTTTGACCCAGAAGTGAGACGAACGTACCGGCGGCCGGAATGCCCTCGGCTTGGGCCCGGCCGGTGGTGATGTGCCGGCGCTCGGCGTGGGTGAGCCGCTTGTCGGCGCCCGGATCGCGATAGAAGAGAAGGAACGCGCCGAAGAAGAGCACGCTGACGATCCCGGTCGCCAGGAACGTTGCGCGCCAGCCGTCCGTCACCAAGATCAGCGAGAGCAGTGGAGCGCCGATCGCCGTCGCGAGTTTGGCCCCCGCATCGAAGATCGCGGTCGCGGTGCCGCGCTCGCCGGCCGGGAACCAGTAGCCCGTCGCCTTCGCGCACAGCGGGTAGGCCGGCGCCTTGCCCAGACCAAACGCGACGTTCGCGCCGGCGAGCATCCCGAACGATCCGGCCGCCGCGCTGACCAGTGCGGAGAGCCCCCAAAGCAACGTCGCGATGCGTCCGACCAGCGTGACCCCGTAGCGATCGAGGAGCACGCCGGCCGGAATCTGCGCCAGCGCGTACGCCACGCCGTAGGCACCGAACAGATAGCCCAGTGCCTCGAAGCCGAGGCCGAACTCATGGCCCAGGGCGCCGCCCGCAACGGTGAGGTCGATCCGGTCGATCGAACTGATCAGGATCCCGAACCCCAGCAGCAGGGCGATGCCCCACCGGAGATTGGTTACCCGCTCGGCGGGCGCGATGATGCTACGCTGCACGAAACCTCCACTCCATCACATGTTTCGGGTCCCACGACCGCCGGTAAGATTCATCGGTGGCACGAGCGAATGGAATGGAGGCAATGAAGCCTGCTCCGGTTTGGGTCAAGGTCTTAGAGATCGCGTTGCCGCTATCTGCCCTCTGGCTTTGCAATTGGGCGATGGAGTCTGCCCGCGACCGCGGGCGGCAACTCCCGGGCGGCAAAGAGCCCGCGTGAACGTCCTCGACCGGCTCGACACGATTCTGCGCTGCCGGGGCGGCGCGCGACTCGAAGGCTCGATCGATACGCACGGCGCGAAGAACGCGGCGCTGCCGATCATGGCCGCCACGATCCTCACCAACGACAAGGTGACGCTGCACCGCGTTCCGCGTATCACCGACGTGTCGGTGATGTGGTCGCTGCTCGAAGCGCTGGGCGCACGGCTGACGCTCGAGGGACCGAACACCGTCACCATCGACGCCTCGAACGTGAACACGCACCGTGCGCCCTACGCGCTGGTGCGCAAGCTGGCGGCGTCGTTCGATCTGTGCGGACCGCTGCTCGGCCGCTTCTCGCGCGCCGAAGTTCCGCTGCCGGGCGGCTGCATCTTGGGAACGCGCGCCACCGACATGCACGAGGCCGCGTTCCGCGCTCTCGGCGCGAGCGTCGCGGTCTCGCACGGCTTCCTCGTCGCCAGCGCCGACGGCACGACGCTGCGCGGTAACGAGATTCGCTTTCGCACTCCGAGCGTCGGCGCGACGAAGAACGCGATGCTGGCCGCGGTCAAAGCCAAGGGCACGACGACGATCGTCAACGCCGCGATGGAACCCGAAGTCGTCGACCTGGCGAACTTCCTCGTCGCGATGGGCGCGAAGATCTCCGGTCACGGCAGCGATACGATCCAGGTCGACGGCGTCAAAAAACTCCACGGTGTCGAATACGAGATCATCCCCGACCGCATCCAGACCGGCACGCTGCTGATCGCCGGCGCGATCACGCGCGGCGACGTCACGGTCACGCGCTGCCGGCCGGTCGATCTGGCGATGCTCTCGCTCAAGCTGCAAGAGTGCGGCGTCGAGGTCTCGACCGGCAACGATTGGATTCGCATCCAAGCCGGCGCGGTGAAGAGCGGCACCGACATCGTGACGGCGCCGCACCCCGGTTTCCCGACCGACCTGCAGCCGCAGATGTTGACGTTCCTGTGCACGACGCCCGGCACGAGCGTGGTCGAGGAATCGATCTTCAACGCGCGCTTCTCGTACGTCAACGAGCTCTCGCGCATGGGCGCCGACGTGCGCGTCGCGATGGACAACAACACCGCGCTGGTCAAAGGCGGCGGCGCGCTCTCGGGTGCGCCGGTCGAAGCGCCGGACATTCGCGCCGGCGCCGCGCTCGTGATCGCGGGCCTCGCGGCCAGCGGCGAGACCGAGATCATCGGTCTCGAGTACATCGACCGCGGCTACGAGCGCTTGGAAGAAGCGCTCTCCGCGCTGGGCGCGCAAGTACAGCGTTCGAGCGGCATCATCCCGGCGAACGAGCCGGTCGGAACGTTCGAAACCAGCGAATATCCCGCGTTCAGCTAACGCTCAGAGCGCTTCGGGCGCGATGAAGTCTTTGGCCGGAAAGGCTTTCGGGATCGCGTCGTACTTTGCCGACGCGTCGATCAGCGGCTGCATCAGCGCGGGGTCCATCTTCTCGGCGAAGACCGTGCGCTTCATCCCCGGCGTGAAGACGATCTTGGTGTACTTCGTCGCCAGCTCGCCCGATGCGGCGTGATTCTTGTTGGCCCACGCGGCCGTTGCGTACATCGCTTTCTGGAAACGTTTGACCAGATCGGGATGCGCCTTGGCCCAGGTGCCGGTCGTGAACCATGCGCCGATGAGGAAGTCCTTCGCGATGCCGTCGTAGCACTCGCCCAGCACTCGCACGCTGCCGTCGGCGAGCGAAGCGCTCAGCTGGGGTTCGGCCAACACGGCCGCGTCGATGCGGCCGGCGGCGAGCGCGGGCGCCATCTCGGGGAACGGCATCTCGACGAACTTGGTCGTGGCGGGATCGCCGCCGTTCTTCGCCATCCACGCGTACGCGCCGACCTGCGTGATGTTCTTCACGCCGTTGCCGGCGAGCGTCTTGCCGTCGAGATCTTTGGCCGTCTTGTACGGCGACTTGGCCGCGACGACCAGTGCCGTCGTCGGCTCCTTGCTCGAATAGAGACCGGCGGGAGCGATCACCACGATGTCGAGCCCGGCGTCGTGCGCGGCCGCCAGCGAGACGACGTTCGACTGTGCGATGTCGAGCGCCCCGGAGATCACGCCGGCCGTGATCGACGCGCCGTTCGAAATGACTTGAATGTCGGCGTCGAGCCCGGCGGCTTTGAAGAAACCTTTGTCCGCGGCGAAAAAGACCTGCGAGCCGATGTCGGTCGGCGTCGTCGCGATTTTCAGCGTGGCAACCGCCTGGGCGCTTCCGGGCAGGGAGCCAGCGACGACGGCAGCGACGCCGAGCAAAGCGGCCGCGAGGAGAGAGCGACGTTCGAACAGCATGGAAAATGCTTCGCGCCGACTCGCGTTTGACCCAGGAGGAGCCGCCTCCAGCTTCAACCTATCCCATAGCCGCCGCCTCCGGGAGTTATTACCATCGAAATCGGGATCGACCTAGGAACCGCCAACGTCCTCGTCTATGTGCGCGGGAAGGGCATCGTGCTGCGTGAGCCCTCCGTCGTCGCCAAAGACGTGCGCACGGGCAAAACCCTCGCCGTCGGCGAGGAAGCGCGCCAGATGCTCGGCCGCACGCCGGCCAACATCCAAGCGATCCGGCCGCTGCGCGACGGCGTCATCGCCGACTTCGAAGTCACCGAAGCGATGCTCAACTACTTCATCAAGAAAGTGACGAAGCAGCGCTCGTGGTGGTCGACGCTGTTTCGCCCCAAGCCGTCGGTGGTGATCTGCGTCCCGGCCGAGATCACGTCGGTCGAAGAGCGCGCCGTGCGCGACGCCGCCAAGCTTGCCGGCGCGAAGTCGGTCGACATCATCGAGGAACCGATGGCGGCGGCGATCGGCGCCGGGCTGCCGATCGATGGGCCGTCGGGCAACATGGTCGTCGACATCGGCGGCGGCACGACCGACGTCGCCGTGATCTCGCTGGGCGGCATCGTCGTCTCGCAATCGATTCGCGTTGCCGGCAACAAGCTCGACGAGGCGATCATCCGTCACATCCGGCGCGTCTACAACTTGATGATCGGCGAGCGCACGGCCGAAGAGGTGAAGATCAAGATCGGCTCCGCGCACCGGCTCGAGCAAGAGCTCGCGATGGAGATTCGCGGCCGCGATCTGATCAACGGCTTGCCCAAGACCGTCAAGATCACGAGCGAAGAGGTGCGCGAAGCGCTCTCGGAGCCGGTCCAGGCGATCGTCGAAGCGGTGAAATCCGTGCTCGAGAAAACGCCGCCCGAGCTGGCCGCCGACATCATCGACCGCGGCGTGATCCTGACCGGCGGCGGCGCCCTGCTGCGCGGCCTCGATTCGCTGCTCGGTGAAGTGACCGGCATCCCGGTGATCGTGGCCGACGATCCGCTGTCATGCGTCGTGATCGGCACCGGCCAACGGGTCGGTTACGGGCAGCTGAACGGCCACGTTTCCTAGACGATGAACGCACGAGCCCTGCGGCTGCCGGCAACCGCGGTCACGGCGCTCGTGCTGTTGGCCGCGTCACCGTCGCCGTCGTCGTCAACATCACCGGGACCGGCTCCGACGGCCAGCGCGCTCAGCGCGCTCAGCGTGCCCGGCCCCAACGGCTATCAGTTGGAAACCGATCAGACGAACTGGAACCTCAACAACGGCGACTTCACGATGCCGCACGAGGTTCGCGTGACGCGGCCCGGCACCGATGCGCGCGGCGACCACGCCAAGGGGAACACCAAACTCGGCACCGCGACGCTGCTCGGTAACGTCGTCGTGCACGACAACGGCGGCGCCCCCGAAGCCAAGGACGCGGGCAGCGATTATCAGGGTCCGTCGACGATCACCTGCGACCAGCTCACGCTCGACTCCAAGAACAAATCCTACGATGCGCGCGGCAACGTGCACTTCGTTCAGGGCAACCGCACCGGCACCGCCGACCGCGGCGTGCTCAACCAGCAGCAGCACACGCTGCACCTCGAAGGCAATGTCGTGTTGTCCGAAGGCGAGGACTCGATGAAAGCATCGGTCGTCGACTACAACCTCATCACGCGCGACGTGATCGCGTCCGGTGCGCCGATGATCATTCGCGAACCGATTCCGCAGGGTTCGCCCGGTCCGACGCCCTCGCCGAAACCGTCGAAGAAAAAGCGCTGACCGCTCGATGCTTACACGTACTCTCGCCCTCTGCGCGCTACTGCTGACGTTTTCGACCGCCGCGGCCCGGGCTGCGGACACGGTGACGGTCATCGACCTTCCGAGCGATACCGGTGGTCAGATCTATTACGCCGACGCGCTCGGCTACTTCAAGGCAGCCGGACTGGACGTGAACATCGTCAACATGACGAACAGCCCGGCGATCGTCTCGGCGGTGACATCCGGATCGGCCGACATCGGCTTTGCCGCGGTCGGATCCGCGCTCTTGGCCCGTCAACGCGGGCTGGCGGTCCACTTCATCGCACCGGGTGCCCTGTGGGTCACCCCGAAAGGCACGGCCGAGCTCGTCGTGGCGAAGGACGCCGCGATTCACGTTGCCGCGGACTTCGCCGGGAAGACGATCGCCGTTACGAGCCTCGCCGATCTGAGCTACTTCGGAACGCGCGCGTGGCTGGTAAAGAACGGCGTCGACGCCAACACGGTAAAGTTCGTTGAGATTCCGTTTCCGGCCATGGGTGCCGCGGTTGCCGAACATCGCGTCGACGGGGCGATGATCGCCGAACCATATCTTACCGCTGCGAAAGACGCGACGCGAATCGTGGCCCCGGTCGACGACGCGGTCGCACCGCGCTTCCTCGTCTCAGGCTGGCTCGCAAGCGACGCGTGGATCAAAACCCACGCCGACATTGCTACGCGTTTTGCCGCGGTCATGGCTCGCACGAGCGCTTGGGCAAACGCGAATCCGAAGGCCTCGGCCGCAATTTTGGCACGTTACGCAAAGATCAGTCCCGACGTTGCGGCGACCATGCATCGCGACGACTACGCGACCACGCTCGATCCCAAGCTGATTCAGCCGCCGATCGACGCGGTGACGAAAGGCGCCACGGTCACCGCGCCGTTGGTTACCGCCAACGACCTCATCTGGTCGCCCGGAACGAAGCTCTGAGCACGCATCACTTCCACAGCGACCACGACGGACCACTAGCTACCGGCAACCTCATCCGCTTCGACGACCTCGCGGCGCAATTCGGTCAGGATGCCGCCGGCCGGCGAGTGCTCGTCGAGGGTGCTGAAGGCTCGATCATTGACGAGGTCACGCGCATCGTCGATCACCAGTGGTCCTCCGAGGTCCGCTACGGTCTCGTCAAGGGTTTTTTCCTGAGCGGTCCGCCGGGGGTCGGTAAGACGACGCTCGCCAAGCGGTTGGCGTACGAGCTCGGTAAGACGCGTCGCACCGACGGCTCGTCGCCGGTGGTGCTGGCGCTGGTCGACGGCGGCGAAATCGCCCGCTCGCGCTACGGAGAGAGTGAAGCGCGTATTCGTGACATCTTCTCGCACGCGCGCACCGGCTTCACGTCGGCCGATGAGCGCACCGTGCTGATGTTCGACGATGTCGAGTCGATCCTGATGACGCGTGGAAGCACGACCGCCAAGGAATGGCACTTTTCGCAGGACAGCGTGTTCTTCCACGCAGTCGACGAGCTCGATACACGGCGGACGATCGTCGTGCTTACTACGAACCGTGCCGACTTGGTCGACGACGCGATTCGCGATCGTTTCCTCGAGTACCGCATCGATTACCCGCCGGAGGCGACGTTGCTCGCGATTGCCGCGAATCTCGCTGAACAGCAGGCGTTCTCACCCACGCATACCGAGCAATTGCTGAGCGCCGTCCACGCAGGATACGAGGCTGGAACGGTGCGCAGCATCCGCGACGTGCAGGGTACGGTGGTCCAGTTCTTCGTTCGCGTCGTAACGCGCGGGAGCTAAGCCTCAGCGCTCGCGGTGGCGCTCGATCGCGCCGTGTTCGATCGCCTTGCCGGTCTTGTCGTAGATTCGCTGGCTCGTGAAACCTTCGGGCCACACTTCGGTGAACCAGCTGCGAATGCCGAACGCAATGCGTAGTTGCTTGATCGGGTTCGGGTTGTCGTTGGTGTGCTCGTGTTCCCACATCGCGGGCGGCACGTAGAGCACGTCCCCGGCTTCCCACTGCACGACGCGTCCCTGCATCTCGGTGTAGCCTTGACCTTCGACCGCGTAGACGACGGCTTCAAGATGTTTGTGACGGCCGCTATGATGATACGCCGGCTCGATCCACAAGTGCGTGATCGCCACGCTGGTCGTGCGAAAGCCGTTTTTCGGGAGGGCCAGGTACTGCATGAAGTCGTGCTGGTTTTGCACCGCAGCGATGTTTCCCTGAGCCGAGTAGGAGGGGTCGTTGACCGGAGCGTCCTCGATGTGGATGATCGCTCGGCTGCCGTCGGGATAGTACTCCGACTGATCGGGAGTCGCGGGTTCGAGCTCCCCGTTCGGCCCGTGCGTCTCGAGCTGTTCGAGCCGGGCAAGCCGCACGTATCGCTCGAGATCGAAGATCATGCCGGAGATATAGAGCACCGGAACGTTACCTGTGTTGAAGTGTTGATGCTCGGCGTAAAACGGAATCTGCAGCGTGCTATGCTTGTGCCAGTCGAAGCGCTGCCCGTTAACGACGCTGTAACCCTCGCCCTCGAGGATGTGCAGCGACTCTTCGCCGTGCCGGTGCTTCCCGGTGTGCCAGCCGACGGGGATCTCGCCCTTGAGCACGTTGCTGCCCATCGTAGCGAAACCGAGCTCGTTGGCCACCATCAGCTTACACTTGATGTCTTGCGGCGTTTCGACCCATGGGATGTCACGATCGCGGGCTACCAGCGGCGTGCCGTCGAGGGTGACGTCGACCTGCTCGCGCGCCGCGAGCCAATCGTCATAGAACGTCTTCACTTGCCGCCCCCGGTATTCGCGATGAGTTCGTTCGCGTCGAAGGACTTGTCGATCACGTCGTATTTCGCCGCCAGATTGATGACCGGCTGAAGGTCGGCGGCGTCGAGACGATCGCCGATCTCGGCGCGCGGCATGTGACTCAGGACGTTGGGGTCTATGCCCCAGAAGGGCGCGGTGAGGGGTACGGTTTCGGCATGGTGCGTGTTCGTATAACGCGCGGCTTGGCTCATCACGTCGGCGAACTTCCGAATCACGTCGGGATGCGCCGCGATGTAGGACGTCGATGCGAACCATGCCGTCAAAAGGTAGTGCTTCCCGATCGCGTCGTCTGGGCGGCCGACGAGCTTGACGGTGTTCGAAGCGAGGACGGTCGCGAGGCCGGGGTTGCTCATGTTGGCGGCAACGACGCGTCCGTCTTGGAGCGCGGCGAGAATCGACGATTGCGGCACCTCGACCACTTTGAGCGTTGAGGAGTCTCCACCGTTACTGTCGACCCAAGCGCGCAAGGCGAATTCGGAGAAGTCACGCAGCGCCTGTACGGCGACGACCTTACCGGCCAGGTCTTTGGCCGAGGTGATGCCTGCGCTCTTGTCAGCGACGAGCGCCGAGATCGGCGAGTTCTGCAGCCAGAGTTCGCCCGGCGCGACCGCCGCCACCGGCAGCTTGCGGAAATACGCGCTCACCAGCGGCAGGATGCTCGACTTGCCGATATCGATCGAACCGCCGATAACGGCCGCGGTAACGGCAGAGCCGCTTCTCATCGGCGAGATCTCGACTTGCAGCCCGACCTTCTCGAACATGTGCGTGTGCAGGGCGTAGAGCAGCGGGGTGACGTCGTCGTTCGTATTCGACGCGACGCGCACCACGGTCAAGGCCGGTTGGCCGAGCGAGGGCCGGCCAAGGCCCAGAACCAGAGCGACGGCAAGCAGAAATGAGAGCGGGCGGATCAGCGATTTCACGCGGTTACTCCAACGGTCTTCGGTTGCTGTAAGGAAAGTGCGCGGTGCACGCGCTGCGGGGAGATCGGTAGCTCGGTGATGCGAACGCCGACCGCATCCTCGACGGCGTTTGCTACGGCAGCGGCGATCGGTAGGATGCCGCCCTCGGCGAACCCCTTCGCGCCGAACGGCCCCGGTCCGCGGCCCTGCTCTTGCAGAATCGACACGAACGAAGCGGGAACGTCCTCGGCGAGCGGCACGCGATAGACGAGCGGGTCGCCGTTCATCAATCTCCCGTCGGAGAAGACCATCTGTTCGAAGAGCGCTTGCGCCACGCCCATCATCGCGGCGCCTTCGTCCTGACCGCGGCAGACCAAAGGGTTGATCGCCTTTCCGGCGTCACCGCTGACGACGAGTTGCTCGATCGTCACCTTGCCGGTCCCCCGGTCGACCCCGACGACGACGGCCGCCCAGCCGATTTCCCAAAACACGCACGGTGAATCGAGCGGGGCGCGAGCGTCCAGCGGTGCCTTCTGGAAGCCGTCGGCCGTAAATTGAAAGCCGATGGCGCCGAATTCGCGTAGGACCAGCTCCGCGATCGAATGGCGTTCGCGCCCGCGCACCGCGTGCCAATCTTCGAGCCGCAGTTCGCCGGGATGGCAGCCCAAGGCCGTGGCCGTGAAACGCAGCACGTCGTCGCGTACGCGTTCCGCAGCGGCGAGCACCGCGCGGCCCATCACGACGGTGGCGGAACTCGCATTCGTACCGTGGTCGTAGGGCGAATGGTCGGTGTCGATGGGCGAGATCGTGACCCGGTCGACCGGCGCGTTCAGCACTTCGGCGGCAATCTGACACAACGAGGAGCGCGCCCCCTGGCCCGCTTCGACGGTGGCGCAATCGATCGTCACCTCGCCGGCGGTCGAGATCTTCACACGAGCTTGCGCGGCCTTGTTGATGCCGCCGCCGTCCTTCAGCCCGATTGCGAACCCGACCCCGCGGCCGGGCGCGCGCTCGACGGCACCGAGCTCTCTGATCACCAGGTCGAGCCCGGCATGCAAATCGCTGTCGATGGCGGTCTCACCGGGTACGAACGGATCGCCGAGGCGCAGCAGGTTCTGGGCCCGCATCGCGTACGGCGTTATCCCCAAGCGGCGGGCGATCATGTCGATTTGGCTCTCGCTCGCCCACGTCGCTTGGGCGCCGCCGAAACCTCGGAATGCGCCCGCGGGCGTCGTGTTCGTCATGACGCACGAACACACGGTGTCGATGAAGTCGTAGCGATACGGTCCCGGAATGCGGTAACCGCATTTTTCCGCCACCAGCGGGCTTGCCCCCGAATAGGCGCCGGCGTCGAGAAAGATCTCGCTCCGGCGCGCGACGAGGCGACCGTCACCCATTACCCCGGTTCGCAGGCGCAGCAGTGCGGCGTGCTGCGAGTTGGTGAAGAAGCTCTCTTCGAACGTCATGCACCAGCGCACCGGACGTCCGGTCATCAGGGAGAGGACGATCGCTACGGGCTCGGTCTTGCAATTGCTCTTCGCGCCGAAGCTGCCGCCGACGAGCGGCACGTTGACCCGTACGCGGGTCTCCGGCAATCGAAACATGCGCGCGAGCTCGCGCCGCAAGGGAAACGGGTTCTGGGTGCTCGTCCAGACCTCGATCTGCTCGCGCGTCGCCGACGCGATGCCGACGTACGGTTCGAGGTGGAAATGCTGCATCCGCGAGAAACGGAACTCGTCCTCGAAAACGTGATCGCACCGCTCGAAGGCCGCCGGATCGCCGGTTCGGTACGCGAACTCATACGAGACGTTCGAACGGGGACGCAGCGCGCCGCGCGCGCCGGCGCCGTAACGCGGCACGACGCCGGGCGGTGCCTGCGGGAAGAGCTCCGGTGCGCCGTCGGCCAGCGCGGCATCGATCGTCGTGACGGCGGGCAACGGGCGATAGACGACGCGGATGCGTTCGAGCGCCTCGGCCGCAGCGGCTTCGTCCTCGGCCGCCACCGCCGCAACGATGTCGCCGGCAAAGCGAACCGTCTCGATAGCGACGATCGGCTGATCTTTGACGATGTAGCCGTAGTGCGGCAGGATGCCGGACGGCAACTCAGCCGCCGTCAGTACGGCGCGCACGCCGGGCACGGCCGCCGCCGCCGATGCATCGATCGCAACGATCGCCGCATGGGCGTGTGGGCTGCGCAGCACCTTGGCGTGCAACATGCCCGCTACGGCGAGGTCGGTACCGTATGTTGCCGCGCCGCTCGTTTTCGCGCCGGCGTCGCGTCTCCGGACGCTTTCGTCGAACGCGCTAGCCATCGGTAACCGCTTCCGCGGCCGCCAGCACCGCTTCGACGATCATCGCGTAGCCCGTGCAGCGGCAGACGTTCGAACTGAGCCATTCGACGACCGTCTGCCGGGCCGGATGCGGATCGCGATCCAGCAGCGCTTTGGCGAGCACGATCATGCCCGAGGTGCAGTAGCCGCACTGGAACGCGCTGCGTGCGGCAAACGCCTCGCACAATGGATGCCCGGCCGCGGCGAGCCCCTCGATCGTATCGACGCGCCGCCCGTCGACGCTGAACGCAAAGGTCGAGCAACTCGCCTGCGGTACGCCGTCGATCAGCACCGAACAACTGCCGCATACGCCGCGAGAGCACGAGAGTTTCGTTCCGCACAGACCGAACTCGTCGTGCAGCAGCTCCCAGAGCGACATTCGCGCCGGCACGGTTTCCGCGCGCTCGATCCCGTTGAGCACGAAGCGCAGCGGCGGCGCATCCTCGCCGTCGAGCTGACGGCCGATCGGATCAGAGACCGCCATCCGCGAGCCTCGTCAACTGCCGCCCCAGCATCGTTCGCCCGACGTCGCGCAAGTAGGCGTTGGACGTGAGGTGATCCCCGAGGCCGGCCGGGAACGTTTCGAACAGGCGCTCCGCGACCGCTCCGGCGTCGTCCGCGGGGTGGTCCCACGCGCCCTCGAGCACGTGCGGCGCCATCGCCTCGAAGCCGACGGCGACCCGCAAATGCAACCGCCCCGCGGTGCGCCGCACCGCGAGCGCCAGGGTCACGATCGGGCGCATACCACGCTCGTAATCGAACGCGCACAGGCCAGACAGAGGGATCTCGACGTGCGTGAGGAGTTCGCGCGGTGCGGCCGCGCGTTCCAGGTACGGCATGGCATCCCAAACGCGCACTTCGCCGCCTTCCCGGACGCGAAACCGCGCGCCGAGTGCGGCCAGCAGCACGGGCATCTCATAGCGGGTGCGGCGCGCCATCACGTTGCCGCCGATCGTCGCCGTGAATCGCACGCGGACCGTCGCGATGCGCGCCCACGCTGCCGCGAACCCCGGCACGGCCCGGCGAGCGACGTCGCTGTGAGCGCCCTGCGCGTGCGTGACGAGCGCGCCGATCCGCAGGACGTCGCCGTCGTCTTCGATAGCGGCCAACTCGCCGACGCCGGCGATTGCCAAGACGCGGCGCGGATTGAAGCCCTCATTGAAGCGCGCCACCATGTCGGTGCCGCCGGCCAAGATCGCCGGCGGTTCGGAATGGTGCATCAACGCGGCAACCGCGTCGTCGAGCGTCCGTGGCCGGATGACGGCGACGTCTCCGATCGTGCGAAACGACGTAGCAATCAGGCCGCCGTCGGTGCTTTTCATGCGACGAGCGGCGCTACATTTTCGGGAACGGCAAGCGATCGCGGTACTTGGCCACCATGCCGTCACGCGTCGCGCGCGGGATGCGATTGACGGGCGGGAATTTATCCCGCCACTGCCACGGACGGACCGCATAGAAGATCGCGCGCGAGTTCGTGTGCGGACCGTGCGCTTGCATGTCCGGCGGCATTCGTGGATCGAGCGGCGTCGCCCAGGCATTCGGAACGAGGTGGATGTCGCCGATGGGATCGACCCGCGTCGTCATCGCCCATACGACCTCGGTCATGTTCGACGGATCGATGTCGTCGTCGACGATGACGACGAAGCGGCCGTTGCGCGCGACGGCGTTGCAGCCGAGCGTCGCCATGCCGACTTGCTGCGCGTGACCCGCGTAGCGCTGTTCGATCGCGACGACCACGAAGAACGAGTTGTGGACGAAAACGCCCTTGATTCCGGGAACGCCGGCGCCTTCGAGCTGCTCCCAGAGCACGCCGCCGTCGAAACGAACGGAATGATGCGGCGCACCGGGCCATTGCGGCGCCATGTTGAGCAGAATCGGATCGTTGCGATGATAGAGCGCTTTGACGCGAATCACCGGTTGTTCGTTGCCGGTACTGTCTTCGTCAACCGCATAGTAGCCCGGCCACTCTCCGAACGGTCCTTCGGTGTGCGTCTGCTCGCTCGGCGGCGGAATCTCGCCTTCGATCGCGACTTCAGCGTGCGCGGGAATCGGGAGTCCGGTGACCGGGCCGGCGATGACGTCGAGCGGATGGCCGAGCATGCCGCCGACGCGGTCGAGTTCCGGCACGCCGAATGCAAACTTCGTGTAGGCGAAGGTAAAGACGAGCGGATCGCCGCCGAACGTCGCGACGACGGGGCACGCTTTGCCGGCTTTCCAGTACCGTTCGGCAATCAAGCGTCCTTGTTGGCCGGGGCTCATCCACAGTCCGAGCAGATCGGATCCGTGGACCTGGATCCGATACGTCCCCATGTTGACGAAGCCGCTTTCGGGGTCGCGATTGATCACGGTGTCGCCGGTGCCGATATAGCGGCCACCGTCGAGCGCATGCGCGCGCAGCACCGGGAGCCTGAGCAAGTCGATTTGGCCGCCGGTGAAGACGTTTTCCAGCACGGGCCCGCTCGCGACGACGCGCGGCGGAATCGGCGGACTCGTCTTCATGCGGTTCGCGGCGAAACGAACCATGTCCATCTTGGGGGTATCGGGCGGAAACCCCAACGCCAACGCCATGCGGACGCGCGAGCCGGTCGGCAAGCTGAGCACGCGATAGCCGCTCGGGTATCCGGGAATATCGTCGAACAGCATTCCCGGCGGCTCGGGAATCAGTTCCGAAACGGTCTCGGTCAGCGCGCCGATTTCGAGATCCCAGTGCGCGTTGCGAATGGTAGTGATCTCGCCCGCGGCTTCGCACTTCCGGAGAAACGAACGTAGCCCATCGTAGGGAAAACCGTCCCGGCCGGACGCGGACGGCGTTTCATGCAGTACGTTCGTCAACGGAAACCCTCGCGGTGGCACTTTCAGGTGTAGTTGCGTTTGACAACTAATCAGCTTATCCTATGAGCATGGACATTACGATCGGCACGTCTTTCCGGCGCATCCTCGCCCCGCTCGTTCTGGCGGCAGCGCTGGCTTCGGCCGGTGCGGCAAACGCGCAGTCTTCGCTGGCCCCGATTCGCATCGGCACGGCCTCGAGCGATCTGGGGGCACAAGTCTACTACGCCGACGACCTGGGCTTTTTTCGCAATGCCGGCTTACAAGCGACGATATCGCCGATATCGGGCGGCCCCACCATCATGGCGGCGGTTGCTTCGGGCGACCTCGACATCGGCTGGGGCAACGCGATCGACGCGACCGTTGCGCACCAGCGCGGTATTCCCATCACGATCATCGCTACGGCGACCATTGAAG
>Ga0181536_10001828_pt1 | contig 24670 bp, 18 predicted proteins | sample PEATcosm2014_Bin_41_FD_121105 | JGI IMG/M metagenome (GOLD analysis project Ga0181536, IMG submission 121105) | Peatland microbial communities from MTU Mesocosm Facility, Houghton, MI, USA - PEATcosm2014_Bin17_60_metaG | ecosystem: Environmental > Terrestrial > Soil > Wetlands > Peat | place...
AGACCCGGACGTGTTGATGGTCGGGGAAATGCGCGATCCGGAAACGATGCGCCTGACGTTGAGCGCCTCCGAAACCGGCCACCTGGTTCTGGCCACGGTTCATTCGTCGAGTTGTGCGGAAGCCTTGCAACGCGTGGCTTCGGCTTTTCCGGCGGAGATTCAAGGCGCCGTTTGCGCGCAACTGGCGGATTGTCTCGTCGCGGTCATTTCGCAACGGCTCCGCTTCCGGCCGGATTTGAACATTCGCGTCCCTGAATGCGAGATTCTGGTGGCGACGCACGCGGTGAAAAATTTCATCCGCAACCGCGATTTTTTCAAAATCATCTCCGCCATTGAGACCGGCGCCGATCATGGCATGTGGGGTTTTCAACGGTATTGCAAATGGCTGGAGACCCGGACCAATTTGTTTGTTCCCGGTCAAGGTTCGGAGCCGCCGGACAGCGAACCAGCCGAAGCAACGTTTGTTGCCGCGCCGCTGCCGTCCGCCGCCGCGCCCAAGACGGAAAAGAAAAGCAGGATTGCGACGCCGGCTCCGGGCGCACAGGAAGGCCACCGGATTGAAATCGAACCGGTTGAAGGCGAGTTTGGAAAGATTCTCAAGCGGCCGGAGTAATACCATTTCCCAATGACAACCAGAACAAACCTCGGTAGGGCGGGCAGTCCTCTGCCCGCCGCCCGTTCGTTCGCCAACTGCGGCGCGCACGGAGTGACGCGCCCTACCAATGTGCCGATTTCCACTGGGAATTGGTATAACATTGGTTGGTTCCGAATTTTTTTTTGCGTCAGCGGAGCCTTGGCGCTTTTGATGGCAACCTCGTTTTGTGGCTGCGTCACCCGGTCGCAGGCCAGAGCCCAGGTGCAGGCGGCTTATCTGGCCGGCCAAAACGATGCGCTTGCCAAAATGGCGGGGCTGGGGCAGGGCATCGTCATCGTCGGCCCAGTGGAACACCCCAACGTCCCGTGGGTCGAAGGAATGACCCTGTCTCAAGCCATCGCGACGGCCAATTACACCAGTATCCACAACCCGAAGGAAATCACCATCACCCGCCAGGGCGAACAGGCCAGCATCAATCCGAAGGATTTGCTCAACGGCCACGTGGTGCCGCTGGAACCGGGCGACACCATCACGATTCACGAATAGTTCCGCCGAAAAGCAGGAGCCGACGCTTGCCGCGTCGAAGCGAAACGAAGACGGGTGAGGAGGTTCACTATTTTCGGTTTACGATATACTATTTACGCGGTGTGCGGGATTCCCGCATCCACCTTGATTTCAGGGTGTTTGTGGCTGACATTTTGCTTTGTTAAGCATCAACCACATGAAACGGTTTATGGTCAATTGGCTGGTTGTGGCAGTGTGTTTGTTTTTATGTGTTGGCTGTTCGAGTCTAAAGCCAACACAGGGACAAAGCACAGCCGCTCCACCTGCTCCAGAAAAAGCGGCTGCGGAACAAAATTACCCAATGAAGTGGTTTGTGCACGGCTGGCTCACCGGTGATGCTCCCCCTCCCGATTTCACCCCAGGCGCTTATAAGGACGAGTGGGGATCGGGTATTGTCGGGTTGGCCTGCCTGATTGCTCAATGTGTTAAAAAATGACTTTAGGGCGCTTGGTCTTTACTTCTTCCGCCACAAGTCGCTTTCACAATCTGGTGTCCCACGACCTGAATTTGGCAGCCGGAATGCTATAAATTGACATGGTGCCAGCTTTGGCACTTATTAAAACAGTTCGTTCAGCCGGTTAGCCCAAGCAGGTTAACCGGCGTTTTTGTTCGACGCCTGGTACAATCTAGCAACCCACGGCCAAATTCTTCGGGATTGTATCTTTCACAAACCCATAATTTTTAAGGTTGATGAAACGGCTATTTCCATAGGTTTTACGCACGACGAGCAGCCGCAACCAGTTTTGTCCTGACCCACTTTGTTTTGCTGATTCCAGATTCTTTCACGGCCCGCATAATTTCGGCATATTCGGGCGGGGACAACCGAGTGGAAATGAACTTCCCGCGCTTCTCCTTTTTGGGAAGCATCGGCCTGCCAACTGGATTCGTTTCGACCATAAATTTACTTTTTTATTCTGTACGCAAGCCACCAAATCATAATGCCGGTTAGCAAAACAGCTATTGTGACATCGGCGAACGTATTCATTTCTTCTTTTTCGACCTTGGCGGCGGGGTGTGCAGCAATGACCGCAACGCATCCTCAAATTTCACACCATGCAAACTAATCGGCGTGTCTTTGGGCAACTTCGTTTTGCGTTTTACTTTTCTTGGCACGGATTCACTTCAGATTCAGCGCGTCTTTTTCTTCCGTTATTTTCATGTAATAAAGGTGACACAGTTATTGTATCCTGTCAAGTGTTTTTGTGACACTTTTATTATTTTATTGTTCGTGATTTGTCTGGCTTAAATAAGCAATTTGGCCGTCTTTCAAAAGTCTCAAATCTTCCTCGATCAGATCATGGGTTTGGCCAAGTTCTACTGTCTGGTCTTCATGGATGCCCTGGGTGTGGATAATTATATTACATTTGTGCCATACATAAATGTTCGCATGGTGAATTTCAAAATATCCGCAACTGCCCGATATTCTTAAACCCCGAAACTGGTTATCGCTTGTAATTGCAATGCGAAAATCAATATTTGTTTGATTTGAAAATCGTATCTCCGCTATGTTTGTTTCTCCCAGTTCATAATCTATGGTGGGCGGCAAGCATCGGAAATAGGAATCGGTTTTTGCAATTCCTTCATTACGCCGGGCTGCTGCGTTTTTTAGAATGTTGTAAAAGGTTTCGATGCAATTATTAAATATGGGCAACATTTCTTTCCATCGGTTATCCGAATCGGATTGCTGCTGTTTTCTATTAGCCTCATCTTGAGCGGCTTTGTCGGCTAATTTTTTAGCCTTTATCTTGGCCAGTTCACTTTCAGAGTCGCCACTTTCTGTGCTTGGGTTGCTTGTTTCAAATTGGATCGGCGGCTCGACGTTCGTAACTTGTGGCGGTGAAACACGCGGAGGAATGTTTGATATTACAGGCCGGGGAATGATTTTGTCTGGTATGGGCTTTGCGGCGCTACCTTGTTTTTGCGGGGGATGGTTCAGCTTGGAAATTTGAATGCGCTGCGCCACCGAAAGTACTAACAGGCTGGCAGAAAGGCACAGCAGAATTATCACACTTGCGGGGTCTCTAAGCTTTTTCGTTTTGTCATTGATTTCACCAACGCCATTATCCAATGAATGAGCGGCAGCGGGCGGGGTAATCTTTTCAAGGGTAAATGGAGGGATATGAGGACCCGAAGGAAACGAAAGTTTAAACTGTGCCTGCATAGTTGGCGGGCCATCGCAGGAAATTTCAAATGTTAGGATATATTGCTGATTTTCCTTTGGCGTGAATTCATCGTTCCAACTGGTGGCCCACTGGCCATCAAACTTAACAGTGGTTGCATCCGACTTCTGGTTTCTTTCGGTGTTAAAAATGCAGATATGGCCAGTCTGGTTTCTTTTTAGTACGTTATCGGGGAGGTCATTGAATGAAAATTTCACCCTGTGCAAATCACAGTCATCTGTTGTAACGGTCCCCGTGCCTTTCATCGGCGGCTCGACCTTTAGCAATCTTAGGGCGATGCCGCTGATTGGCTGGTTCGGGTTGTGGATAACAAGCTCGCTGGCATATTTGAAATTGTCGATAATCTTTTTAGCCGGCAACGCTTCAACTTCAAGTGGTTTTACATTTTGACCTTCGTTGAGCTTTCCTTCGGCAATTTCCAATTTTTCTTCGTTCTCTTTGTTAAGTTTTCCCGGCGTTACGAAAAGGCACCGAATTAAAAACCCAATAAAGGGAGTAAGAAAAGCGCCTCCGATGCATAATAAAATTAATTCTCCCATCTCATCGCGGCTTGACACCCCTGAAATTATTGCGAAAAACACAAGCATAGCTCCTACTATTGCCTCCGTAATAATTTCATGGAGCTTAAATTCTTCTTTGGAACGGATAACAATTTGCGCCCAATAAGAATGTTTCTTGTGAGGCTTTTTTGAAGGCTCTTCTTCCATACCCCCAAAGCATCCGAAAACCAGCCGGATGCGTAAAGGATGCATTTATTGTGGTTATTCACACCCACCCCTATGGGTTGTGGGTTTGTGAAAGATATAATCCCGAAATTCTTGGTCATGGGTGGTTAGATTGCGCTGGCGGGTCATCGTACACCAGAATGTGCAAAAAGCCGCCGGCTAACCCGCTTGGGCCAACCGGCGGCCCGCTTTATGTGTTTAGTGCCATAGCTGGCACCACGTCAATTTATAGCATCCCGGCTGCCAAGTCGTGTGGTAGAATTGTTTCTGGGAGTTGGCTCCATTTTATGGAGCGCACTAACAGATTAAGCCCCGAAATCCGTTAAGTCCGAAACCCGGGTCGTGGTGCGCCCCAAAGTTGTTAAGTAATGAGCGGGCATGTTGACTGGCCAGAATTTCCGGTTAAAATGGTGTTGGCCAATGCGGCCTAGAAAGCGAGGCTAAAATGTTAGCCAAGTTTTTGAATAACCGGAAACACCCCAGGGCGGGGATAACCACACGCCTCCGGTAAACCGAATGGTGGAATAGGCAGAGGCTTTTAGCTGTGAAAACAGCGTGTGGGTGTGCGGCATGGAATGGTTAGTGCGCTCCTTAATCTCCACCCGTTAAGGGGCGCATTTTAACGAATCCAAAGACATTCAAATTCCGGGTCTCCGTGGAATTTACAGGAAGTAGATGCGAGAATTTTGCCGTCGCTCTTGCGCTTTCCAATGGCCCGAATGTGCTCTTTTGTCTTTAAGTTTAGGTATTCGTAGCCTTCTTTATTGTCCCAAAATTTGGGCAAAATATAATCGCCATCTTCGTTCGTTTCAAAACGTGACACGTCAATAATTAGTTGAGTGTCTAAGTCGGCCGCCGCTCGCTCAAGCTGCCTTTTCCAAAGGTCAGCATATTCTTTAAGCACGACAAAATCTTCGGCGACCAATTTTTCACCAGTGACGGTGATCGTGAATTCGTTTGCGCCAATCGGAATTGAGTATTGAGCCAACATTTTTTTATCTGTTCGCGCTTCGTTTCCCCTGTTCCGCCCCATTTCCAAAATCTCCTTTACGGGGTCGAGTCTAAGGTTGCCCGATTCTAACGAGCTTTTCACTTGTTCTTTCTTCGCATCTCTAGGAATATTTATACCATCATCAAGAAGATTTGCAAATGAAATGTTCGCTAAGTAAACTGAGGCGGCACGGCTTGCTCCATCTGGCGTAAATCCATTCTGTATCAAGTTGTTAGCTATTGTTGATGCCGAAGCATGGTGAAATCCTTCGGTAAAAAGTGAATTAAATACTTTTGGAGCTAAGGCTGCTGTCTTTTTTGCTTCACGAGATTGGGATTCGTCCATCGGATGCAAAAGGCTTATTGTAAGCGGGGTGATGGACACGCCAGCTCCCCTGTCTTGTTCGATAAGCCCATACTGATTTAGAGCGCCCAAAGTGGTCAAAGACGCTCCATTGACGCCGGAATAGCCAAGCGCTTTAATGGCTACATCTCGCTTTACCTTGGCCTTTCCAAGCTCCTTATGGAGCTTTCTCACAAATTCAATGGACGCCTCTAAAGTGAGCTTTGGGAAGTTTGGGCTACGGTCTCTTTTGGTGTCTTCATTCATATGCGATTAAATTGACACAAATATCGCTGTCTGTCAATAGCCAATCTTCAACCGACACGAAATCTTCAAACCTTACGAATGATGAAATAATATCGCCCCAAACTCATAATTTCCCTTGCAATTCAAAATCGCCTCATTTATATTGGCCGTGTTGCAGGGTTAGTCCTGTAACAAAAAGGCCAAACAAGCACCTTTTGCGGGGATACTTGCTGGCCTCTGTGAAGTGGATGGTGGCCGTAGTTCAATCGGTAGAACAGCCGACTGTTTCTCGGCGTGTTACGGGTTCAAGCCCCGTCGGTCACCCCAATTCGTTAATAAAATTTGCATGAAAACCCAGTAATTGCAAGTAAAAAATGAGATAACAAAAACAAAGCCCTGCCGGTGCTAGTAACACCAACAGGGCGCAACCAACAGGCCAAGACCTGTGTGCTGCATATCGGTTAGATACAGCGACACGGTAAATCTTTGGCCGAGAAAGGTCAAGTGACAACGTGTTTATGCTGTTCTGGAAAATGCCGGAAATCCGGTTCTTATCATAATCGAAACCGCATTGTGCAGCGCTACGCCTGCGACCGCTGCGGGAAATCATTCAGCGAATCGCAACCGCTGGCTGGTGTGCGCGTGGACTTCGATAAAGTGTGCCAAACCGCCCGCCTGTTTGCCGAAGGGCTTGGCGTTCGCGCCGTTTGTCGGCTGACAGGGCTGGACAAAGAAACCGTGCTGCGCGTCCTCGTCAAAGCGGGAGAGCATTGCGCCGAATTGCTCGACCAGAAAATCGTCAACTTGAAGCCTGAACCGCTGGAAATTGACGAGTGTTGGACGTTCGTAAAGAACAAACGCGCTCTGAAAAACACGCCTGATGCCGGCGATTTTTATGCGTTCCTTGCATCCGGCAAACAATCCAAGTTGGTTTTATCCAATGTGGTAGGCAAGCGAACAAAAGAGGTTGCCAGTGATTTTATGCTGGATATTCGCACGCGGCTTGCTGGCAGGTATCAAATCACGTCCGATAGTTGGTCGGGCTTTGTTCGGGGTGTCTTGAACACATCACTTCACAAAGCGAATTACGCGACACAATCCAAAAAATTCACAGGTTACAACCTGCCAATTAAAGACAGCTTGCGCCGTTACAGCCCCGGCAAATGCGTCGGCGTCAGAACGCGAATTGTCTGTGGCAACCCCGACCGGGATGAAATCACCACGTCACACGCTGAACGGCTGAACCTTTCGTTGCGGCATTTTAACAAACGGTTTACGCGCTTGACGCCCTGCTTTTCGCGCAAGGTTGACAACCTCGTCCATTCAGTTGCGCTCACAGTGGCTTATTTCAACTTCTGCCGTAATCACACCGCTTTGAAAATCAAAGCCACGGAAACCACAAAAGCGCAAGAACGCACGCCAGCAACGGCGGCGGGACTGACAGACCACACTTGGACAATCGAGGAATTATTGCAAAGCGCAATCTAACCGCCCACGACCAAATTCTTTTACCTTGGACAGCAAATGTCCAACCCCGCCTGCGAGAATGTCGCGCAAAGAAAGGTTCACTATGACAAACGCGACAGACAATCAACTGGAACTCGGGTTCACCGGCATCCGCCCGCGGGCGAACGCAGTCCGGCGCGAAGGGCGCATCGCCCGCGCCGGTTGGTGGTTCAGCCAGATGCGTGACATCGTGGAGCGCGCGATGGAAGCCACCGGCGAGCCGCGGCCGGAGCAAATCTGGATTCCTGGCGCCCACCGCGAAGTGAAGGTTTAATCAACCGGAGGGGCGAGTTACACGAGCCCCCAATTATTCCGTAAACCGGTCTTGAACAGGAGCAAACAGAGACAGCGGAGAGAAGGCTTTGTCCGCAATCCCTTCGCTCTCAGTTCCCTCAGTTCTCTCCTGTGAGATGCCTTCGGGTTTCAGGTTATTGCTTCAATCTGAAAAACAGAGTTCCCGTGGGCGAGGTGATGGTGAGGCTCTTGATCGTCCCGTTGTCGGAAATGCCACTGCTGGTTGACCAACTGGTCGTCGTCAAATCCGAATTCTGCTGCAACGTCCAGCCGGTCGAGGGTGACGGCCAGGAGACGGTCACACTGTTGCCGGAATAGGTGATGGTGAGCAGCGGCGCGCCGGGCGTTTGCACCACGGAAATCAGCGCCCAGAAACCGCCGGTGAGCGAATAATTGCCGCCGCTCATCGTCATACCCGCATCCGGCTGACCGATGGTGCCGCTGACTTGATAGGTGCCGCCGCTGCTGGCGCCGCCGCCGCCGGCGATTTTATACCAGTCAATCGAATATGTTTGAGCCGGCGTGGTTACGGTGAGTAGAAAGCTAACACAGAAGAGTGAAAATAGGGTCTTGGCATTCATATCAGAAACTTTCGGTTGTTACACATGTTTGAGTAAGTCAGATTTTAGCGTCATGGATTTCGGGCGTGTTTAGCCGCCTAATGGCCGATAGCTGCTGCGCCGCCAATTGCGGTAATCGTCATCGGCTTGGCGATCGTCATGGTTTCGGAGCTCGCACCGGGGCCTTTGACGATGATCATGCCGCCGGAAGGAACTCCGTTGGTTCCCCGAGCCAGTGTGTTGTAGGGATTGTTATAAGTGCCGTCACCCGGGTTTGAATTGCCGAACTGTACCCAGACAACGCCGCCGGGACAAGTCAGGTAATCGATCAGGGCACGCCCGTTCGGAGTACCCCAGCCGGTACAGAGGTCGTAACCGGAAACAGCTTGATAACAGTTAGAGCCGGTCGTGATGTCGTGGAAGCAAGAGGCATAATTTGGCCCTTTGCCGATCGCGTAGATGGCCGGGTTGATAAGCCCTGCACTTGGCAGACCGGCTTGGGCCAGTTGCTGATTGACCAGCGCCATGAAGCCCGCCCACAACGGTGTTGCTAAACTGGTGCCGTATGCTTTATGACCCGACCCTGGGGTATTGCCCCAGAAGCAATAAATCTCGTCGGCGACCATGGCGACATCGGGCATGTTCCGCATCGTTGTCGAACCGCCGTTGGCCGACATGTCAATGCCCTGTTGCCACCAAGGGATGGCGTAAATGGTGCTGATCCCGCCGCCGCTGCTGCCATCGGAGAGGTTCCAAGTAGTTTCTGATACCCAGGCTCCGCCATTAGTCGTCATCGTCAATTCCGTCCCACCGACAATCGTAATATAGGGGTCTTCCTGAACCGGTGTTAAATCGCCGCAGCCACTATCGCCGGAAGATTGGAAGAACGACTGCCCCTGTGCCGCAAATTCCTGGAATATCTGTTCCGAGTTCGAGCTAAGGTTGAAATCCCAGGAAGAACTGAGTTGCTTGGCCAGATTGTCCGTCGCCATGCGATTCAAGAGATCGTCCGGAGGCAGCGTCCCAACTCCAAAAATATTAGTCCCGGCAATTTCGTAAACGATCACGCTGCTCAGGCCCGGTGCCATGGCAATCGCCATCTCAATGTCCCACTCTACCTCGCCATTACTATAGTTCGTTCCGCCGAAACCATCCAATAACACATCCGTTAGGGTGACATTTGGGAGGTTGTTTGAACTCTCGTATTCCGTGATGGCAATGGGGTAGTAGCCGTCGAACTCCAATAGACCCACCGATTGCCCGGAACCGTCCAGTAAAACGCCCGGAACGTAAGCAGCTCGAATATCTTTTGCCATATAACCACCGTATGGCCCAGAGCCACTACCGCCATTACAAGTCACATTTGTCGCCCCATCAGAGGAGACTGGCTTCAGCTTGCTGCGACGCGGCACGACATAATTATCCAGTCCGCTGATATGTAACACCGGGACGGCCAGGTCAAGAGACGGCTCGACATCCGGGGCGTAGAAGGTGCGGGTTTCCATCGGGTGTTGGTACAGGCGCATGGTCACGTGGGAAGCCTTCTCGATGTCCGCAACCGACGCCTTGATATCGAGCAACATCCGATTCGGATGCGTGCCGACCACCGTCAGACCATTGGCCTTGGCGAACTCGATGAGAGCCTTATAATCCTGTTCCGTCGGCCCAAACCTTTCCGTGAACTGCTGGGGTGTCAGGTATTGGTGGTAATTTGTGCTTTTCGGGTCATAGAGCTGCCGGAGCAGGGTGTCCAGGGCTGGCTGGTTGCGCAGAGGCAAGCCGATGGCCAAGCGGAGAGTGGTGGTGGCCGGGAGCCGGTCAATGGCTGGCAGCTTCAGGTCGGTGACCGCTCTTGGGACATGACCATGCAGCACCTGTCTTTCTGTCGCTCGGGCGGGAAGGGCTGGCAGAAGAAGAAGCCCGATGATGCATACGGCACCAACGAAGCGCCTGACAGACCACTGTTGAACTGTCTTGGTTGCGTTCATAAAAAACCTTTTCATTGTAGGCGTCCTGATTTATTGCAGCGTCACCAAGACCAGCACAAACCCACGACCACTTTCCAAGGAGGTCATGGCCTTGCCGAGGATGGCCCCTTGGGCTTCCGCTTGGTTGACGACCTTCATGCAGTGGCCAGGCGTGCTCGAGGTGGTCAGAAGGTCGCCCGGTTTGATGGGGCCGTTGGAGGCATCGGCCAAGACATAGACCCGGCCGCTCAAGGCGACGTTTTCGCCGCCTTCCGTCACGCCCTGTTGTTTCAGAGTCAGACCGGGGTTGATGCCGTTGGCGCCGCTGATTTGATAAATGCCGCCGGTGCTCGTGCCGCCACCACCGAAAACTTTGTGCCAGTCAATGGAGTATTGGGCGTTTGCCGCTGCTGGAAGCAGGAGTGCGGCGGTGAGGAACAATGTTTTAAAGATGTTTTTCATGTTACGCTGTGCTGTTGATGAGAAAAGCGACTTCATTGGCCGACGGTCGCCGGGCCGTTGAAGGCTCTAATTGTCATGGGCTTTGTGATAGTCATGGTTTCAGGGCTCGAGCCGGAAGTTTTGATCCAAATGTTGCCACTTGCCGGGACAGCAGCTACTCCTTGGGACAGGGTCGTGAATGGGGCATTGTAACTCCCATTCTGAGTGCTCCCGGTGTAGTTGAAGTCAACCCAGACGGCCCCGATGTAGGACATAAGGGCATTGATCAGGGTGGTTCCGTTCGGCGTGCCCAGCCCCGTGCATAGGTCGTAGCCGTTCGTGGCATAGTAGGCGGCGGGGCTGTTGCTCCATGTGTTATCACCCGCTGTGACGTCGCGGAAGCAGGATTTATATGACGATCCTTGAGCGATATTGTAGAGGGTCGGGTTCAGGAAGCCGACCGACGGCTGGCCGTTGGCCGCCGCCTGCTGGTTGACGAGCGCGGTGAACCCTGCCCACAGTGGCGCCGCAATGCTGGTGCCCATAAACGACCCATTCGTCTGGACAAAATAATAGTTGCCGTGATCAATGACCCAGCCGTGATAAATGACCCACACATCATCGGCAACCATCGCCACGTCGGGGATGTTCCGAAAGACTGTTGATCCCCCGTTGGAAGACATGCTGATGCCTTGCTGCCAAGTTGGAATCGAGTAGTCGTAACTAATTCCGCCGCCGCTTCCCCAATAATGGCTGGCCCCGTTGGCCGGCCAAGGGTCCTGGTTAGGCAGATAACCGGAATTCCAGACGGATTCCGAAGCATACGAAGCGCCATTACCGTTCATCGTTAACTTTGTTCCGCCGCAGCTTGTGACCCATGGATCGTCCGCTGGCCAATCTATTAGACTGACCCACGCGTCTCCGTCCCCCGATGCTTGGAAGAATGACTGCCCCTGAGCAACCATTTGCGTGAGGCTTTGACTGCCGGTTGGATTAGAATCAATGCCCGGCAGAAACCAAGACGAGCTAAACTGTTTAATTTGATTGCTGGCGACCATACTACCCAGCATAAGGTTCCAATCCGCAACCGAATCGGTTGGAGCTTCAAAAACGACCACGCTGGCCAGATTCGTCGCCATTGAAATCACCATCTCGATGTCCAGACATACCTCGTCATTAGCATCGCCTGGAGTGGTGACGCCTCCATCCACCGGCACAGTCATGAGTGGAACGGCCGGCAACCCCGCGAGGCTTTCGTAGGAGGTGATGTCACTCGGGTCGTATCCATCAAACTGGACAAGACCGACCATTTGACCGGAACCGTCGAGCATGACCCCGGGAACATACGCATTCCTGAAGTCCTTGCCCAAATAACTGAAGCCATCGGGCGCGGAACCGAGTGCTTTGCTTGCCTCTCCTGTAGCGAGCTTCCTGTGCGCCCCCGGAATCGGCTTGGCGTAGTTGTTGAGTCCACTAATTTCCAGCAAGGGCACGCTTATATCCACCGATGGCTCCACATCCGGGGCATAAAACTCCCGCGCCTCGGTGGGGTGCTTATAGGTCCGCAGCGTGATGTGGAATGTCTTTTCAATGTCCGCAACCTTTCCCGACACAGCCAGCAGCACCCGGTTGCCATACGTGCCAGTTACCTCCAGCCCGTTGGCTTTGGCAAAATTGATGACCGCCTGATAATCCTGTTCCGTCGGCCCAAACCTTTCCGTGAATTGCTGGGGTGTCAGGTATTGGTGGTAATTTGTGCTTTTCGGGTCATAGAGCTGCCGGAGCAGGGTGGCGAGGGCTTCCGTATTGCGCAACGGCAACCCGATGGCCAGATGCAAGCGGTTCGTGCTTGGGAGCCGGCCCACTGGCTGCAAGTTGAGCTTTGCAACCACGGTTGGCACATGACCCTGCAGCATCTGTCTCTCTGCCGCCCGGGCAGGAAGGGCGGACAGAACAACCCCCACGACACATGCGGCGCCAATGAACAATCTGGCAGACCACTGATGAAATTTCTCGGTCGCCTTCATAGGAAACCTTTTCATTGTGGGCATCCTGGTCTATTGCAGCGTCACCAAGACCAGCACAAACCCCCGTCCGCTTTCCAGGGGGGTCATGGCCTTGCCGATGATGGCGCCTTGGGCTTCAACCTGGTTGACGACCTTCATGCAGTGGCCAGCCGTGGCCGAGGTGGTCAGCAGGTCGCCCGGCTTGATGGGACCGTTGGAGGCATCGGCCAAGGCATAGACCCGGCCGCTCAAGGCAACGTTTTCTCCGCCTTCCGTCACGCCCTGTTGTCTCAGAGTCAGCCCAGGGTTGATGCCGTTGGCGCCGCTCACAATGCCAGCCACCCGTTTGTCGCAGGCCCGGTCACTCATTTTCAGATACCCCGGGTTCTTATCGTCTATGACCACGACTGCTCCCCTGGGGATGTTCTTCGTGGAGATAACAAAAGGCTCAGCGACATCCGACCCGCCGGTAATCTGGAGAACAGGGACAGTGACCGTGCCTGCCAAATATGTGTTGGTGTGCATTCCCGGCGTGCCGATACGAATGATATTGTTGTCGCTGGCCACTCCCGAGTTGCCGATGTCAATGTTGTCGTTGCCGATAGTGATGTTTATGCCCGCCGCGTTACCCAGCGCGATGTTGTTGCCGCCGCTCGTGTTGTTGGCAAGAGCATTATAACCAATGGCCGTGTTGTTGCCGCCGTTGGTGTTCGAGCCAAGCGCGCCAACGCCATTGGCCGTGTTTTGATAGCCGCTCGTGTTCAAAAAAAGCGCCCGGAACCCATTGGCCGTGTTGTAAACGCCGCTCGCGTTGTCTTCCAGCGCGGAATAACCAATGGCCGTGTTGCCGTTGGCGTTGTTGCCCCAAAGAGCAAACGAACCAATGGCCGTGTTGTATTGGCCGCTGGTGTCGTTGGCCAGCGCTTGATAACCGACGCCTGTGTTGAAACCGCCGCTCATCATCGGCGGCAAATTGCCCGCTTGATAACCAGCGAAGAAATTGAAATTGCCATCGGATAGAATCAGCGTGCTGCCGCCGGAATAAATGGCGCCGGCGCCGGCCGTCGTCGCGGGCAGATTCAAATTGCCGGTGAGCGTGATGTTCGACGCCGAGCCGGTCAGACCGGCGGCATTGAGATTCGTCAAACCTCCACCATTGCCGTTGATGACGCCTGCAATGAATGTCTGGGTCTGGCCGGAACCGATGCGGATGATGTTATTGTCGGTCGAAACGCCCTGATTGCCGATGTCAATATTGTTGCTGTTAGTGATGTTTATGCCCGCCAGATAACCCAGCGCGATGTTGGTGTTGCCAGTCGTGTTGGAGTCAAGCGCCAGGAAGCCGTCGGCCGTGTTGTCGATGCCGCTCGTGTTGGCGTAAAGCGCCAGAAAGCCGTTGGCCATGTTGTTCCAGCCGCTCGTGTTATAGAAAAGCGCCATGAAGCCGTTGGCCGTGTTCTGACATCCGTTCGTGTTGGAGTAAAGCGCATCAAAGCCGTTGGCCGTGTTCTGGATGCCGGTCGTGTTGGAGAAAAGCGCTTGATAGCCAATCCCGGTGTTCTGATACCCGCTCGCGTTGGAGAAAAGTGCTTGATAGCCAATCCCGGTGTTCTCGAAGCCGTTCGTGTTGGAGAAAAGAGCTTCCCAACCGTTGGCCGTGTTGTTCCAGCCGCTCGTGTTGGAGAAAAGCGCTTCATAACCGTTGGCCGTGTTGTTGGTGCCGCTCGTGTTGGCCCAAAGCGCCATGAAGCCGTTGGCCGTGTTGTTGTAGCCGCTCGTGTTGGAGTAAAGCGATAGGAAACCGTTGGCCGTGTTGTTGTAGCCGCTCGTGTTGGAGTAAAGCGCCTGGAAGCCGATGGCCGTGTTCTGGCTGTTTGTGTTGGAGTAAAGCGCCTGGTAGCCAATGGCCGTGTTGAACGAGCCGATCGTGTTGGTGTAAAGCGCTTGGCCACCGATGGCTGTGTTCTGGTCGCCGGTCGTGTCGTGGCAAAGCGCCAGGCCGCCAATCCCCGTGTTCTGCCACCCGGTCAGCGCCAAATTGCCGGCGCCGGAACCGGCGAAGAAATTTTGGTACCCATAGGCATCAATAAACGGACTGCCGCCGGAATAAATGATGCCCGCGCTCGCCGTCGTCGCGGGCAGATACAAGTTGTTGTTGGTGATATTTCCGGCTGAGAAATTCCCGCTGGCATCGCGCTTCACAATCGTGCCCGCTGTGTTCGCACTGGTTGCGGCGTTGGCCGCGTTGGCGCCTGAGGCCACGTTGGCCGCGCTGACCCCGCCAACGGTCCCCACGACGGTAGCACCTTGTGTTCCGGTGACATCTCCCACCAGACTGCCAGTGAAGCCCGCCGCATTGCCGGGGATGTTGCCCGTAATCTTACTGCCGGCGAGCGACGTGATCCAGGCCGGGTTGGGATAGGTGCCGGTGGTGTAAACGCCATTGGCCACTGTGGCGGCGTTGCCGCTGATGCTGATGTTCGCCGTGCCTGCGCCCAACTGCCCAACGGACAGCGTGCCCAGCAGGTTGCTGGCCGTGTTGGCCATGATGGCATACGGCGTCGGCAGGATTTGCTGGCGCGGTGCCAGCGTGGTGAACGAGGCCGCGCCATTGGTGCGCGCGGCAATCTCCAGCCAGCGGTTGGTCGGGCCGGTGAACACTCCGCTGCCGAAGTCCAGCGTGACGGTGAACAGGCCGTTGGTGACACCGGTGGCGCTGTTGGTAACCGGCGCGCCAACCGTGTTGCCATTAACCCCGGCGTCGTAAAGCGTAAAGCGTAAATCGTAAATCCCCGTGGCCGAACTGCCGCTACTGTTCAGCCGCCCTTGGTAGGTGAAGGCCGTGCCTTGGGCGAAGGCGGTTGAAGGTTGAGCCACGTAGAACGTGGTGAAGGTTGAGAGCAACGCCAGCGTGAGCAGTGTGTGTGGGATTCGTGGTTTCATATGATTATTGGTATTGGCATTAACGGGATTCTCGAAATTTCAAACTGCGGATAGAAACGGGCGGTGTAAATGGCGACGGTCGGGCAGGGAACAGTGGCGCCGGTTCGAGGGTATAATTTACCTGTGCTGAAGGCGGATCGTCCAATCCCGTCGAAAACTTCGAAGTCACTTTTCCGAATGACAGTTGCACCGGGCAGCCTTTTGATTACGGAATCTACTTGGTCCTTATAGATTCTGGTCGTACAAGAACCGGTTCTTGTAGGTTCTGACCCTACAAGAACGTTTGGTTTTTCTACCTGGCAAGGGAAGAATACAAGGAATTTCGTCCATGGAATTGCAAGTATAGGCGGCGCTGAATTATGGCATTAGCTTGCCTCGTTTCCGCCAAAAAACTGTGGGAACAGCTCGCGCGCGAGTTAAAGGTATCCGTTTGACGGAACATGTCTGGTTTCCGGTACCACCCGCGAAGTGAAGGTTTAATCAACCGGAGGGGCGAGCTCCGCGAGCCCCTGAATTGATTTGACGCCGCGGCGCGGTGCGGAGACCGCGCCCTACCAAATCAATTCTTCCCTCCCGCGCTGCGGGACTCCGTGTCCCTGCGCGGCGACACAAGCGCGCCGGTTATTTCCCCACAACACCCGGATAACCGGCGCGTTTTCTCTTACGGTGGCGGTGGCCTGAAGGTGCGGCGATGAGATGGTGACTCTGAGGTGGATGGCGGCGTGGGATTACAGATCGCCTGTTCCGCCAACCTTATGGCCACGTCGGAGGACACAACGCCGTAGCCGAGCTTGCCTTCTTGCCGGTCAGACGCTCGCCACCAATCCGCCGTGACGTGGCCAAGGTCCTCGTCGTAAGAACGTACCGTGATGTGGTAAACGTCGCCACCAAACTTAAAATCACGACTCGTAATTGATTTTGATGCCATATCGTCTCCTGGTTGGAATTACGAATTAGCGTAACCATACTCCCTGTCAAGTCGATTGGTTTTTATTTTTGTAAACAATTGGTCAAAAACGGCTGATTTCTTGACATCGGCCCAAAGAGACTCCACAGATTTCGCAGTTCCATAACCTCACCTTCCACGTAAGGCATAGCTTCCCGGACTGATTCCGGGAATTGCGAATAATCGGCAGTAACTTTGGCAGGCATAATTTTGCACAAGCCACCCAGAATTGTTGAATATCAACGAAAACTATTTATTTACAGACGGACAAATACCCGGATAGCCGGCGCGCACAAAATTGCGGATCACGGCGATTTCTTCTTCGCCGGCGACGGTGTGCGCCTTCATAAATTCGTGCCACTCCAGCCGCAGGCCGGCGGCCTTGAGCAACGGAATTTGTTGGCGTACCTTGTCAATGGGAATCATGGGGTCGCTGGTGCCGTGCGTCAGGAGCAGGCGCTGCTGGCGCGCGACGGGTAAAAGTTCCTGCACCAGTTGTTCCGCCTCATAAATCCAGCCGCTGATGCCGACGATGCCCGCCAACCGGTGCGGATAATGCAGGCCGGCTTCGATGGCCATCAGACAGCCTTGCGAAAAACCGCCGAACGTGATTTGTTCCGCTGGAAACCCCTTGGCGCGCAAATCGTCGAGCAGATCGAACAACAATTTCCGGCTGCGCTGGACGCCGGGAACCATGTTGTCCAAATCGAACCATGAGTAACCGCCGTAGTAGTCATCCGGCGCGTTGACGAGCAGATAATTCAGCCACGGCAGGTTCATCACCTCCGGGAACCAGCGCCAGCCATCCACGCTGTCACCCAGCCCGTGTAGCATCAACATAAGCCGCCGTGAGCCTTTTTCGCCGGCGGGAATTAATTCACTGTCCAGCATAAATCAAAAGCATGTTTGGCAGGCGTGTTTTCGTCAATGTCCAAACGAAATGGCTGCGGATCCTGGGAGCGCCGGTGTCCCGCCGGCACGTTGCGTGATAACGTATAATATTCGTTTGCCGGCGAGACGCCGGCGCTCCCAGGAAAAAGAAGAATGGTGGCAGTTTCAGAGCATGCCCGACGGCCAACCGCTCATTCTTTGCCGGTCCCGCCGTTTGATTTAAGCTGCGCGGCTTCCTTGTCCGCCCAATTTATCAATTGCTGGTGCTGGTTGGCGGTGAGCCGGGCTTCGGGGTGCAGTAAGGTGTATTTGGCCGGCGGCATTTCCTTGTAATCCACTTCTTCACTGATCCGCTCCAGCCGTTTGGCCGCGCGTTCGGGCAATGCACGCGGCCAGTCGGAAAAATTCAGCCGCTCGCGCCCGCGCGTGACATCGTCCGCCACCAGCCACGACACCGGCGCGATGTGGCTGTACCACGGCCATTTGGTTTCGTCGGAATGGCAATCGTAACAGGCTGCGTGCAGCAGGGTGGCGATTTCCGGCGGTGGCGGGTTGGTGGCCATCAAGTCGTGCCCGGCAGCCACCGGCGGGTTCGTGCGCGGCGGGTTCGTGAATTGCAACAACGCGAACACCACGACGAGCGCGGTGAAAATCCATGTCAATTTTTTCTTCATCCCATCCAGTCGGACGCGCCAGCAATAGGGAAAGTTCCCGCGCGAAGCAAACCCGAAAGCGTGTCCTCAATTTTTTGAAAAGGGAAAATGCGGATCGGATGGCGGGTCAACGACGCTTGCGTTGCGGTGCGGTGTTGATAGATTGCGCGGCATCGAACCGCGCCGTTCATTTTCAGCTTCGCCGGCGGAAACCGCATGGGTTTGGTTGGCTCTGATCGTGGCCTGGCTTGCCCTCTGTTTCCGGTTGGGACACCTGCCGTTGATCGCCCCTGATGAAGGCCGCAATGCCGAGGTCGCCCGCGAAATGAAGGAATCCGGCGCCTGGCTCGTGCCCACCTACAACGGTCTGGATTATCTGGACAAACCGGCATTCTACTTCAAAGCCGTGGCCTTCTCGCTTGCGGTCTTTGGCAATAACGAAACCGCGGCCCGTGTCCCGTCCGCGGCTTTTGGGATTGCATTGGTGGTCCTGGCCTGCGCCTTCTGCCGGAAAATTCACGGGACCCGTTGCGGCCTGCTGGCGGTTATCGTCGTCGCCACCACGCCGCTCTACCTGATGAATGCGCGCACGGTCATCTTCGACATGGCCCTCGCCTTTTTCGTCTGCGGCGCCATCTTTGCCGGGTACTTTGCGGAAGAAGCGGAAGGCCGGACGCGGCGGAACTGGTATCTGCTCGGAGCCGCGTCGGCCGGCTTCGCCACGCTCGTGAAAGGGCCAATTGGCTTTCTGATTCCCGCACTGGTGCTGCTCATTTTCAACCGCATCGAAGGCCGGCGCGGCGTGTGGCGGCGGTTGCTGTCGCCCCTGAACCTGCTGGTGTTCTTCGGCATCACGCTGCCGTGGTTTGTGGGACTTTGCCTTGCGCACCGGGACTTTCTCCATTATGGGCTGGTGGAGGAAACCTTCCACCGGTTCACCACGTCGAAAACTTTTCATCGTTCCGAGCCGTTTTATTTTTATCTGCTCATCATCGCCGGGACGTTTTTCCCGTGGAGCCTCCTCTTGCCGGAGGCTGGCCTGGCGATGTGCCGGGAACGTTGGGCGAAGAATCGCGCCGACCGGTTGTGCCTCATCTGGTCGGTGGTGGTGGTGGTGTTCTTCTCCATCTCCCAGTCAAAGCTGCCGGGTTACATCCTGAGCGTGACGGTGGCTTCCGGCATCCTTCTGGCGCGGCTGTTCGATGCGGCACTGACGAACCCGGATGGCCGGGCCGCCCGGCTGGTGGGCCGGGCGACAGTGGCGTTTGCCATCGTGTGTTTGGTGCTGGCGGTGGAGGCAGCGGTAATGATGGGCATGTCACTGACGTATCTGCTAGCCAGACCCTTGTGCATCCCGGCGGCTGACGCGGCCGGACTCGGTCGGGCGATGGTGCCGCTGGTGGTTTCGCTTGCGGTATTCGGCGTCTTCGGGGCGGTGGCGCGTTGCCGGCGCAGCGTTTCGCTTAGCCTGCTTTGCTTCGCCCTCTTCATCCCGGTGGGAACGAATGCGGGCCTGGGTGCGATTGATGTGATTTTCAGCGCGAAGTCGGGCCGGCAGGTCGCCCGTCAGCTTTCGATGTTGCCGGCGGGAACGGGACTGGCCTGCCTGGAATGTTTTCCGAATGGTGTGCCGTTCTACCTGCGCCGCACCATGACGCTCATCTCACGCAACGGCAGCGAGTTGACGAGCAATTACATCATTTATTCCCTGAAAACAAACCCGCAGTGGCCGGAACCAATCGTGCCGCTGGCGGACTTTGACGCCTGGCTGGCAGCCCAAAAAAAACCGGTTTATCTGATCGTTCGCGAGGGGAACCGGAACAAGCTGGAAATCATCGCCGCGGCCCGGGGCGCAACGGTTCAAATCCTTTCCCCGGAATATTTGGGCGCTCAACTGCCGGCGCCGGGAGGTCCCTGATATGTGTGGCATCTGCGGCAACGTCTCTCTTTCCAGCTTGGCGGATCCGGAGGCAACCCGCCTCCGGGTGGAAGCCATGCTCCAGTCCCTGGCGCACCGCGGCCCGGACGATGTGGGCAAGGTGGTCTCGGAATCGGCGATTTTGGGTGTGACGCGGCTGGCGATTCGCGGCCTGTCCGATGCCAACCAGCCAATCTTGGACGCCGATAGCGGCGTGGTGGCCGTCTGCAACGGCGAGATTGACAATCATCACGAACTGCGTCACTGGCTGGCGGAGCGGGGCCGTCCGGTGCAACGGGAGACGGACGTTGCGGTCATCCCCGGTTTGTATCTCGAACTTGGCGAAGCGTTCGTGAGCAAACTCATCGGCGCGTTTGCCATCGCAGTGTGGGATCCGCGCAGCCGGCGGCTCACCCTGGCCCGGGACCGCGCCGGGGAACGCCCGCTGTTTTACGCGATGAACGAAAGCGAGATCATTTTCGCCACCGAGATTGCCGCCCTGGTGGCGCACAGCCGGTTGCCGGTGAACCTCGATCAAAAAGCGCTGCGAAAATACCTGCAGTTCGGAATCTTCCCCTCGCCGGACACGCCGTTCACTGAAATCCGAAAAGTCGCGCCCGGCGAATGGATCCAGTTCGACGCGGCGGGCGTCCGCCGGAAATCCTACTGGCGCTGGCAGATTCCGGAGACGGCCAAATCGCCGGTGTCGCTCGACGCGTTCGATCAAACATTCCGCGCCGCTGTCAGCCGCCAAAGCGACGTGGAGGTGGACTTCGGCGTTTTCCTGAGCGGCGGCATTGACTCGTCGCTGGTTTCGGCGGTGGTCCGGTCACTGCATCCCAAGCGTCCGTTGAAGGCTTACACCCTGCGATTCGAGGAAGAATCATTCGACGAAGGCACTTTTGCGGAGGCGGTGGCGAAGCAGTTGAAAATGGAGATGGTGACGGTGTGGGTCAAACCCGATGACGTGCGGGACGGGTTGAAGTCACTCGTCCGCCTGGTGGGCGAACCTCTGGCGGATCCGGCATGGATACCGGCAGCTTTGTTGGCGAGGCGGGCCGCCAAGGACATCAAGCTGGCACTCGTCGGCGAGGGCGCGGATGAATTGTTTGGTGGCTACCCGACTTATATCGGCGCAGGCATGGCCGAACGCTTCGCCCGGCTGCCTGGCCCGATCAAATCGGTCATTCGGCGTGCGGTGGAGGCGCTGCCGCCCAGCGAGAAGAAGGTGACGATTTCGTTCCTGCTCAAGCGTTTCGTGCAAGGGACGGACCTGGATGGAATGGCGCGGCACCGGCTGTGGGTTTCCAACATCGCGCCGCCGTTGCTGGCGCGGCTGGGCGTGACACCGATGGATCTGGAGAACCGCGAGGCGGGCGCGGGACATCTGTTGGACCGGGTGCAGCGGTGGGATTTGGAGACGCCGCTGGCGGAGGGGTTGCTCACCAAGGCCGACCGGGCAAGCATGAGTTCCGCCCTCGAACTGCGCGCGCCGTTCCTGGACGAAGCAGTGATGGAGTTTGCCAAATCGCTTCCCGTCGGGGAACGGGTGCGGGGATTCAGCACGAAAGTCTTTCTGAAACGCTACGCCCTGCGTTACCTGCCGGAAGCCATCGTGAACCGGCGCAAGCGCGGGCTCTCGGTGCCCATCGGCCGCTGGCTGCGCGGCCCGATGCAGGAGTGGGCGTCCGCGACCCTGGAAAGCGGGCGACTGGAACGGGTTGGGATTCACACGTCCGCAGCCCGGGATTTGTTTTCCGAACATTGTCAACGCCGGGCCGACCATGCCCGGGCCCTTTGGACCCTGCTCGTCCTCAGCGAATGGCTGGATTGGGTGACCGCGGAAACCGATTCCCGCGCCGCCGAAAATCCCGTCTGAAAATTTCCAAGGACCAAGCAGTGCTGTCAGCAGCTCAACATTAAAGGCGTCACGCTCCAGAGCTACCGCTACGCGTGGGCGGAGCGGGCGTTGAAGTGCGGCTACCCGGAGCGGTTCGCGCAGCAGGCGCTGGGTCACAATTCCAAGGCGGTGCATCATGCCTACTCGAAACACGCCGAAGTCACCGTGCCGTCGCTGGATGATTGGGAAAAGGATTGGCGGGAGAATCCGCAACGCAGTGTGCAACCAAAGGTTCTGCCGGTGGATTTCCGGTCTCCGTTAACTACCATCGCTCAATCGAATTAATGTCTGGTAATGAAAACCACCTTCAAAGATCAATTTCTTGATTGTTTTTCACCATAATCAGGTCCGCCTTAAAATCTTTAAGGAATTTGACCTGTTGAATTTGAATGTCTGTGCCATTCATCGGATTTCGCGTAAAAACAATAACTGCACGTTTGGGATGAGTGTTTTTCTGCACCGACAACTTGGTGATTGATTCGCGGAGTTGTTCAATTGCGTCTGAAACACCATTGCCTTTTAATTCTACGAATATTTCTTCCTTTGAGGGGGCATCAACCAACCGCACTAGCCAATCACAACGACGCCCCTCCGTGATTGCACAACCATCTACTTCAATTTGTTCGACACTTTGTTCCTTGGGATTTGCCAAATACAGCGTCGAGGTTCGTCTGCCGCTCAAAGCAATTCTTCTGTTCCTGTGGAATGTGCTGCATTCCCGCCCGTCAGGACTTTTCATGCCCCTCCGCAAGTAATTGTCCAAACTGAATCGCGATTTCGCTCGAAACTGAATCAATCACTTCGGCATTAATCAAACCCGTGTCCGCATCCATAATCTGAGCTGCCTGCCCATCACCAAGTCCATAAAAACCAACCTCGCCAAGTTTAAAAATGTGCTTTTTGTTAATGATTCGACCCAATTTTTGGGCCGTTTCGATTGACGCAGTGGAATACAACTGACCAGCTTGAAGTAGGTTGTTTATAGAAGTCAAAATATAAGGACTATGTGTTGTGATAACCAAGTTCATCTCACCTTCCCGAGCACGAAACGAGCGAGCCATCAATTCAACCACAAGCCTTTGTGTGGAAGGGAACAGATGAGCCTCCGGCTCTTCAATATAAACCGCGCGTCCACGGGCGTGGCTCAATGAAAAAAAACGTGCCAATAAAAGAAGCAACGGCAAAATTTCCTGCTGGCCAGAAGATGCTTGAGCCAGCTTTACTCGGCGACGATCTTCAAATTCAAGGAAGTCCTGTTTTTCAATCCGCAACAAATTTGCGTGCAGGATGTTTTTGAAAATTGCGTGGAGCACATCATATCTTTTAACTTCAGCTTGTGGTTGCCCCTCAACCGGGCCATAAAATCCACGTGTCTCCAATAGAGACTTGCTCTGCCCTATCAACGTGCCAAAAGCAGCCATGAAAGGATCAAGTTGCTCACCAGATTCGAGCCTGGTAAAAATGGTTTCACGAACTTGTGAAAAAAACGCCCGACCAGCAGGAATAAAAATCTGTTCGAATTTTGCCCATTTTCCTAAAACAGAGGATATTTCAGCATCCATCTCTTGTCGCAAAGATCGACTGGCGGCAATCAGCGCCTCTTTTTCAGTATCACCTATGGCGCCATATAACTCTTTTTTCCGGTTGGCAAATTTTTCCAAAACCGAATTGTAAAAATCGGTCCACTCAATTCCCAATGTCCCTTCACCGGGCACGGAGTCCAATGAAAATGTTACACTGATGCTCTGCGCTTTTGTGGTGTAGGTAATGGAAAAATCAGAAACTCCTGTGTTCTCAATCGGGAAATACCGGCGAAACTTTTTCAAACATTCAATTTTATATTTTGCCCCATCCAGTCCTTCCGTAACTGCCGCAGGCAGGCGTGATCCAATTTCACGGAAAAAATACAGCAATTTGGCAATGATGCTTTTGCCGGACGCTTGAGGGCCTATCAAGCCAGTGACGGGCTTAACATCAATATTTACTGACTTAAGCCCAGCGAAATTGTTTATTGATAATTTTTCCATAATGGCTCCAAGCCACTGCCGTTTTATAGCAAACGCGGCGGGTTACCTGCAACTCTTACCTCTCAATTATCAGGGCTTTTACATTTGAACGCAAGCATTGGCCAAGAAATCCTTTGGGTTGGCCACGGTATCGGGCAGGCCGGGCGGGTTGATGAGGTTGTCGTTGGTTTTTTCCCGCGAGTTCCAAATTCCGTTTCAGCAGGAAGGCGAGAATGAGTTCGGAGCTCATTTGGCGGAGAATTCAACGCTGCTTTGATCGCACCATACAATTCTGCGGAGTGACGAAACTTGGCTGCTGGAATGGAGCGGCAACCTGGGCGGAGTGCAGCGGTGGCGCAGTTCGGTCGCGTCGGGAGTCTTGGGAACTATGACTGACGACCTGACGCAAGCGGCATTGGCAACCTGGGTGGCCAAAGGTTTGCCAGCACGTCTTGATGTCATGGCGACGGCGAAACTGCTCGGCTTCACGGTGAATGACATTCAGATTTTGATGGCCGTGGGCAAGCTGACACCGCTGGGCGATCCGGCCCCGAATGCACCGAAATGGTTTGCCGCCGTCGAGATGATCCGTTTGGCCGCTGACCAAGACTGGCTGCACAAGGCCACAAAGGAGGTTGCAAAATTCTGGCGAAACAAGCGCGAGCGGCGCGTGAATCTTCTGCCCTCGTCACGCTCTAGCAAATTGGAAGCTGATGGGGTTAATTAATTGGCTTCACCATACTCGTTGGGATGTGAACAACATTGAATGGACAAGAATGGAGATTAGCGTATTATCGCAATCAATCAGTCGGGAAAAAGTTGAACCTATGGAACCCTATGAAAACACGCATTAGCAATCTGTTCTTATTCCTGCCTACGCTAACCGCCGCTCTGCTCCTACTCCTCACGCCGCGAACCGCCTCGGCCCAATCCACAATTTTCAACTACACTGGAACTGAGACGACCATCACTCTGCAACCCGGCCTTTATGACATC
>Ga0181536_10001830_pt1 | contig 24654 bp, 20 predicted proteins | sample PEATcosm2014_Bin_41_FD_121105 | JGI IMG/M metagenome (GOLD analysis project Ga0181536, IMG submission 121105) | Peatland microbial communities from MTU Mesocosm Facility, Houghton, MI, USA - PEATcosm2014_Bin17_60_metaG | ecosystem: Environmental > Terrestrial > Soil > Wetlands > Peat | place...
GCGCGAACAGCGCCAGATGTTGCAGCAGGAGATCCTGGGGGCGACCCGGGAACGCATGCTGCGCGAGATCCGCGAAGCGTTGTACACGCTCAACCAGGAAGCGCCCCTGCTGCTGGTGTTAGAGGACCTGCAATGGGTGGATCCCTCGACGGTCGATCTCATCTCCGCTGTGGCCCGCCAGCGGACGACAACGAAGGCCCTGGTGATCATCACCAAGCGGCCGGTGGACATGGTAGCTCCCGAACATCCGCTAAAGAGGCTCAAGCAGGATCTGCTGGTTCATCACCTATGCCGGGAAATTCCTCTCGCGCCGCTTGAGCAGCCAGACGTAGCCGAATACCTGGGCGCGGAGTCTCCGGGAGGCAGCCTGCCGGAGGGTTTTGCCGAGTTGATCCATCGGCACTCGGAGGGTAATCCGTTGGTCATGGTTGCCACACTGGATCACATGACCGAGCGGGGCCTGGTCTCGCGCGAGAACGGAAAGTGGAGCCTCAGAATCCCACTTGAGAAAGTTGGCCTCGAGGTGCCGGAGACTGTACGGCAGACGATCGAAGCCCAGATCGAGCGTCTCACCAGTGAACAGCAGCGGACGCTGGAGGTGGCCAGCGTGAATGGTGTTGTGTTTTCGGCGAGCGTCAGTGCCATCCCCGCGGGTCTGGACGAGGAGAGGTTTGAAGACCTTTGCGACGAGTTGTCGCGCCGCCGGCACATGGTGCGTTGGGCGGGATCCCGCGAGTTCCCGGACGGGAGCGTCTCCGTGTGCTACCAGTTTGCACACGCACTATACCGGGAGGTCTTCTACCACCGGCAGACGCCGGGGCGCCGGGCAAAGCTGCACCTGCGCATCGGGGAGCGGATCGAGAGGCTTTTCGCCAGGCATGAAAGCGAAGCGGCGGCTGAATTGGCGGGTCACTTCGAGCAGGGTGGCGATTGGCAGCGCACCGTGAGGTACCTGCGGCTGGCGGCGGATACGGCCGGGCGGCGGTTTGCACCCCGGCAAGCCGTACAGATTCTCGAGCACGCTCTCGATCTCGCGAGAAAACTGCCGGAGTCCGGGCGAACGTTGAGCGAAATCGAGATTCTGGAGGAGCTGGCTGCGATTCACGCGGTGCTCGGCGACAGCCTGCGTGCCATCGAGACCTATGAAGCTCTGGCTGGACGCGCGGCTCACGATGGCTTGATCGATGTGGAGGTGCGGGCGCTCATCGACATGGCGTGGCCGTTATCGTGGATCAATCCCCAGCGTTCGCTGGAAGTCCTGGAACGGGCGCTTCGGCTGAGCGCCCGGCTGGAAGATCCGCTCCTGCGGGCAAGGATGCGCACGCGCTGTTTTGCCTGGCGTCTGTGGCAGGGCTGGAATCCTCGGGATATGGAGGAGTTTCACAATGCATCCGCGGAGATTTGTAAGTCCGATGACCGCCGCAAACTTGCGCCTTACCTAGTAGACTGTGGCTTCATAAGCTGTCTCTCCTCCGAATATCGCGAGGCGCACCGGAACTTGATGGAGAGCCGTGTGATCAACCTGGAGGCGGCAGAGGAGAACCCCTATCTGAGTCCCGCGTACGTACGAGGTCAATTGCCCCTGACGTTGAGCCTTCTGTTTGTGGGAGAGTGGGGCGAGGCGCTGCGCGAGATCAAAAACGCCATTGCCATATTGGACAAGAACGCCGACTATAACTGGGGGCAGGGAGTGCGCCCCCACCTGGCCTGGATACATCTGCAGGCCATGGACTTTACCGGCGTGCTGGCGCTTTGTAACCCGGCGCTCCCAATGGCCGGAGATCCCGAGTCTGGCCCTGCACCCGACGATTCAGCTCCCTATCGATTTGGATTGTGGAAGCGCCTGTTTCTGATGGGCTCGGCGGAAACGGCTCTTGGAGATTATGAAAGCGCGCTGGAGCACCTGCTGGCAGCGCGGGCCGACATGGATCGGCCGGGGCCCACGTGTACCTGGTACTGGCGCATACCACTCGAAAATGCTCTCACCGAACTTTGGCTGGCGAAAGGCGACCTGGCTCAAGCGCGGCTGCAGGCAGAAAGGTCTCTGGCGATTGCGTTGGCGAGCGCGGAACACATGTGGCAGGCGCTGGCATGGGAAGCGAATGCCCGGGTGGCGATGGCCGAACTTGACGTTGCGCGCGCGCGGGATTCGATCACCAAAGCCTTGTCGGCCATGGAGGATTACGAAGTGCCGCTGGCGGCCTGGCGCGTTCATGCCTCCGCCTCGGAACTCTATCGGAACTCAGGCGATCGAGACCTGGCGGAACGCCATCTGGCACTCAGCCGCGAGACGATTATGAAGCTGGCGAATTCCCTGCCGGCCGAAGAACCGCTTCGGCGGATCTTCCTCTCGGCGCCAATGATTCGCAAAATCCTGGGCGACAACTAGCTGATCGGTTGATGGCAGTATGCGCGATGTCTTCAGCCTCCCGGAAATGGTGGGTAGATTGCATACTGCCACGGCTGGATGTCTTTTTTTTCGGAGCTACGCTGGCAAGACATTGTAGACTTCCTGGTGCTGACCCTTGCATTGTACGTGCTGTTGCTATGGGCCAAACAGACTCGTGCGCTCCGATTTGCGGTGATCATTGTGGGCTTGCACGCCTGCGCCCTGTGGGCCATGCACTTCGACCTCAAGATCACCGGGTGGGTCCTGGAAGGCGCCAGCCTCGCGGTAATCGGTCTGCTGATATTGTTGTTCCAAGAAGAGGTGCGCCACTCGGTTGTGCGCTTCGATAGTACTGTACGCCTTCGGCTTAGCAAACCTTCAGCCTCGAACAAAGCTTGGACCGCGATCGGGCAGGCCGTCTTTACAATGGCTCGTGGACGTATTGGAGCGCTGATCGTGGTCACCCGCAAGGACCCTATAACCGACCTGGTCTCCGGCGGAGTGAAGGTCGACGCGGCACTTTCACCCGAGCTTCTCGAAGCGATCTTTGAAAAAACCTCTCCGATTCACGACGGGGCCGTCATCATCAATCAGGATCGGATCGAGTATGCGGGCGTAATCCTACCCTTATCCGAAAGAGAGGATGTTCCATCCGAGTATGGAACGCGGCATCGCGCGGCCATGGGATTGGCAGAGAGGTGCGACGCGCAGGTACTGGTGGTCTCCGAGGAGCGGGGAAAAGTAGCTCTGATGGAGGGACGCCGAATTAGCCCCGTGCCGGACGTAATGGCTCTTCAGCCAGCTCTTTCAAGTCCCGGTCCCAGCCCAAGGGTATCCCTGCGATCAAGGCTGAGTGGATTGTTGTTCAAGAATCTCGAATACCGCCTGGCCGCAGTCGGTTTGGCCATGCTCATTTGGGCCCTCTCATTTGTCAGGGGCGGCATGATCGTCAAGAATGTGGTGGCGCCCACCGAGTTTGCAAACCTGCCGTCGGGCCTCCGCCTAGCCAATCAGCCGGCCGGCAGCGTGAAGGTTCAATTGCGCGGCAATACATGGATGATGAATCCGATGATGAATCAAGCGCTGTCCAGCCTGACCGTCCGCATCGACCTTAGCGGTTTGGAACCAGGGCCGCACACGATCCGACTGACCGAAAGCGACCTGAAGCTCCCACCCGGCGTCAGAGCGGAACATATCACTCCCGAAACCGTTTCGGTCCGATTGGCTCGCCGAGACGTCCCTTAGGCCGTGGTCCGCCACGTGCGGTACGGGAACACATGGAACAGAAAATGACCCCAAGTCCCGGGGCCCTCGGAGATCTGGGCCGTGCGGCGCCTGATGGCAAGTCCCCGGACAAGGTGACGGATGTTGGGCACAGTGTTGGACAGCAAGTCGGTCCGGACCGGGCGGGGCCTTTTCACCACAAGTTCTGAATTGCGGCTTTCCTTGTGGCAGCAATGGCCATCCCGTCGGTATCCCTTATTGTTGGCGGTATCGGCATCATCAACATCATGCTGGTGTCGGTCACGGAGCAGACTCGCGAAATCGGCCTGCGACTGGCTGTCGGCGCAAAGATGAAGGACATCCTCTCCCAGTTCCTGGTGGAGGCTGTGACGCTATCGGTTCTTGGTGGAGTAATCGGCATCATTGTCGGAGTCGGCACTTCGGCGCTGATCTCCCATTTCGCCAAGTGGCCGATCCTGGTCAGCCCGACGGCGATCGCGATGGCCTTTTGCTTCTCCGCGCTGGCAGGGATCTTCTTCGGCTACTATCCTGCGCGCAAGGCCGCTCTTCTCGACCCCATCGAAGCGTTGAGGGCCGAGTAGACTACGTTGTTAAGGTCCCGAGGGTGCTGGCTTAAGCTACGGCGGATTCGCGACTCTTTCCGGTTCGGATCTCGCGTACGAGCTTGCGCGCTTCGATCCAGAATGTGCCGGCCAGCGCCGCTCCCACGGCCAGGGCCCACTGCGCCGGGCTCAAGGACGTCACCTTGATCAGCCGCTGCGCAGCCGGGACAAGGGTGGCGACCAGTAACAGAGCGGCCGTTGCCAGGGCCCAAACCACCATTACCCGGTTGGTGAAGAATCCGACCTGGAACAGCGGTTCCCGCTCGGTGCGCAGATTGAATGCCAGGAAAACATGGCCCAACAGCCACGTAGCGAACGCCATGGTCTGCGCCGTGATCAGACCCGCGCCACTGTGCCAGGTGGCCAAGTACACGCCGCAGACCGCCGCAAAAAGGCCAATCGCAGAGACAAAAGTGCTTCGCACCATGGAGCGATCCAAGAATTTCGCTTTCGGATCGCGAGGGGGCCGGTGCATTAAGTCTCTTTCCGCGGGCTCCGCCACGAACGCGGCTGAAGCTGCCAAATCCATAAAAAGCTCCATCAGAATGATCTGGATTGGCGCGAACGGCACGGGCAACCCGAGCAGCACGGGCACCAGCGCGATCGAAACCAGGGCCGCCTTGCACGCCAGGTAGTAGCGCACGCCCTTTCGCAAATTGTCAAATGAAACGCGGCCTTCCTCAATGGCATGGACAATCGTGGCAAAATTGTCATCAGCCAGAACCATCTCGGCGGCTTCGCGGGCCACATCGGTTCCCGTCTGGCCCATGGCGATCCCGACATCGGCCGCGGCCAACGCCGGCGCATCGTTAATGCCATCGCCGGTGGCTGCGACAATTTCGCCGTAACCCTGCAAAGCTCGGACGATGCGCAGTTTCTGCTCCGGCGTCGTGCGCGCATAAATGGACACATCCGGGACACTGCGCGTCAAGGCTTCATCCGACATGGCATCCAGTTCGGCTCCGGTCAGCAGACGCCGTTCACCGTCGAGGCCTATCTGAGCCGCGATGGCCTTGGCGGTCAACGGATGATCTCCCGTGATCATCAGGGGGCGGATGCCAGCCGTGCGACATGCCGCGATAGCTTGGGGCACATCGGGACGCGGGGGGTCTAAGAATGCCGCCAGCCCGGCGAACGTAAGATCGGACTCAGCCTGGTCTTGGGATAACGCGGAGTCTTGTACCCTTTTTTCGGCAAACGCCACTACGCGCAAGCCTTCGTTCGCCATTTGCGCCGCGGACGCCAGGGCAGCCTGGCGATCCGCTTCCGAGAGTTGCCGCGAACCGGCTGAGTCCCAGCGCGACCTGCAAAGCGGCAGCACTGCCTCGGGCGCACCCTTCACCGCGACCCAAGACTCGCCATCGCGCTCGTAGACTACAGACATTCGTTTTCGGGCATTATCGAAGGTAAAATCATGCCGCAGGCGGCAGGACCGCCTCAATGCCGCGACGTCAATACCCGCCTCCCCCGCCGACCGCAGGAGAGCGGTTTCCAGCGGATCGCCTTGGCCAGTTCCAACAGCGTCGTTGCAAAATACGCCAATTCCCAGGATTTTGCACCGCAACTTCTCGGGATCTACCCGGCTCACCTCGATGCGGTTCTCGGTCAGAGTCCCGGTTTTGTCGGTGGCGATCACGGTAACCGCACCCAGCGTTTCGACCGCCTGCAAGCGCTTTACAATAGCGTGCCGCTTCGACAAGCGATATCCGCCCAGCGCCAAGACCATGGTGATGATGATGGGCAGCTCCTCGGGAATCACCGAGAAAGCGAGCGCCAGACCGGTCAGAATCATCTGTCGAAGCGGTTGCCTGCCGAACTCCCAACCAAGCAATGGAATCAGCACGCTGAAGGCAATCGCCAGCCACGCCAGCGATTGGGACAGCTCTTTCATGGCCTTTTGGAGTGGCGTGCGAGGCGCCTCGGCCTCACGCGCCAACCGGGCCACGCGCCCGACTTCCGTGTTCATGCCGATGGCGACAACCATAGCGGCGCCTCGCCCGCGCACTGCCGTGGTGCCGGCGAAGACCAGGTTGCGGCGGTCGGACAGGGGCGTCGTTTCGGGCAGCACCAGATCCGACGCCTTCTCGACGGCGGCCGATTCGCCGGTTAAAGCGGACTCATCGACCGCCAAACCATAGGCTTCGGTCAGCCGGGCGTCGGCTGGGATGCGCCGGCCGGCCTCAATCACGATCACGTCGCCGGGAACAATCTGTTCTGCCGGGATCTCCCGATGTTGGCCGCCGCGAATGACCGGGCTGGTCGGCTCGGAAAGCTTGATGAGGGCGCCAATGGCTTGTTTGGCGCGCCGTTCGTTGAGCACCTCGGCTGAGACCAAGGCCAGAATGACGAAGAAGATCGTCAGCGTATCCTCGAGTTCCCCCCAGATTCCATACAGGACACCGGTGATCAGTAGCAGCACGATCATCGGTTCCCGGATCTCTTCCAGGAAAATGTCCCAGACCGTTTCCTGCTTCTGCGCCGTCAGGCGGTTCGGGCCGAATACCAGGAATCGATTGTGCGCTACCTCGTCGTTCAAGCCGGATGCAGGGTCGACGCCCAAGCGGGCGCTAATCGCATCGGCCGGCGCAGCGTGCCAGCAATCGTCCACCGAAGCTCCCGGTATAGTCCGCGTGTGTGAATCCGTCCCCATAAAGCTACTGCGCAAAGTGAATTGACTGAACCATGTGCTCGAAGGTGAGATGGGCCTCGTTCCAGCGTGACTCCGGCGAGATGAAAACGAGGTGGAACAGACCTTCAGGTCGTGACACTGTGAGCAGCATGTCCGTCTCGGCCCCGCCGAACGGGGAGTCGCTGGTAAGTTGTGTGATCAGAGCCTCCTGCTTCCCTACGCCGGTACGTTTCTGGCTTCCCGTTTGGCGCAAACCTGGGTCCTCCGTGCGCAAGCGTTGTATCAGATCGTCGGTCGCGTCGCTCAAAGACGATCGGCTTGGGTCCGCGAAGAAATAGCTAAGAAGCGAGCCGAATCCGATCATCGGATCGCCGGTCAGACCAAGGACTATTCCATCGTCTGGGGCGAGTGCGAGTAGGGCCGACTCCTCGTCGCCATGAATGCGCCAGGTGGATGGGTACTCGATGGAGAATTGGGGCGTGCTCAGCTTCTTGTATCCCGAGGCATCGGAATCTCCGACACGCACATCCTTCGGCCGCAGATCCGGCGGGGGCGGGAGCTTGACGAGCGCGACTTTCATACTGTCAAATTCGCGGTTGTTCGACGTGTAGACCTGATGCGGCAAGGTCCGGGCCTCCGCCTGGACAGCCTCGACGCGATTGCCCGGACTGGGGTGATCGGAAAGGAACTCGGGCACTCCGGGGCCGCCGTGAGCTTCGAGCTTATCGAAGAACCGGGCGAGCGCCACCGGATCGTATCCGGCCTCGGACATGATGTGCGTGCCAAGTGCGTCTGCTTCGCTTTCGTCTTCTCGTGAGTTCTTGAGAAAGACTCCGTTGAGTCCGAGGCCAATCCCGATATTGATGAGGCGGCCGACCAGAGTCAGGCTGTTTAAGAGTCCAATGGCTAGAGCAGGGCGGCCAATGATGTTCGCTTTGGATATTCGGTGTGTGCCATGTCTCAGCACGACGTGTGAGATTTCATGCGCCAACACACCGGCGAGCTCCGCTTCACTATCCGACGCTTTTATCAGACCAACGAAGACGAAGGTCGGCCCGCCGGGTAACGCAAACGCATTGACCTCTTTGTAGTTGAGAAGCGTAAAACTGAACGGAAATCCGGAACTTGAAGCGGTTGGCGTCTTTGCGAGGCGTTCACCGACTTTCTTGACGTAGGCCTGCAAGTCCCGGCTCTGCACTGGCTGGTATCGCTGTTGAATGATCGCAGCCGCCTGCTTGCCGACTTCGATGTCCTGTTGCTTCGAGTACAGATTGAAACCGGGCTTGAGAGGATCTCCAGGATTGCGTGCCAGCCCTACGCTGGCGGCACCGGCCAGGAGAATCATTGTCATCACTGTATTTGACGTCGATAGCTGCATGTCGCGCCTCCGGGTCTTCTTGAGCATCACAGCAGTTCGGGTGCCGTAGCTCGAGCCGAAGGGTTTCGCCAGCCGCGGCGGTGGCGCGATGGCAGCGCGATTGCCCCAACAACCGGCGGGGGCCAGTTATGGGGAATTGGTGGTGCTGCCAATTCCAGGAGGTCCGTGGTTCATCTGGGTCCTGCTTTTCTGTGTGCCTAACGCGGTGACGAAGTGTTGGACACCAAGTCCAGAAGTGGGTTCGCTCGGACAACGGCACGCCTCAATCGCGAAACCGTGCCGTTCTTGGTCGCCATCGGCGTTTGGCCAGCGGTTTGCTTCGCAATGGCCATGATCACAACGAGATCAGCCTTACTGGTGAGCGCAGTCGAAGAGGACCACGAGTTCTTGGGCCAGGTCTTCTCCCAGCAGGGTTGGATACTTTACAAAGCCCGAACGCTCGAATCAGCGGTGGATTCCCTGCGCCGCAACCCGGTTCCAGTAGTCATGACCGAGCGGGATCTGCCGCTTGGGAACTGGAAGGATGTGTTAGCCGCGATCCAGCAGTTGCCGCAGACTCCGCTGCTCATAGTGACCGCCCGGGTGGCGGATGAATGTCTCTGGGCGGAGGTTCTGAACCTGGGCGGTCACGATGTACTGAGCCAGCCATTTCAAGTGAGCGAGTTGCTTTGGGTACTGGGCAACGCCTGGCGCAGGGGTGAAAACAACCGGACACAGGCGCTGAAGCTTAAGGGTCGGCCGGTCCTCGCCTATGCCCAGTGAGCATCAGCACCTGGATTTTCACGCAATCGAACGAAAAGGAGAATCGAAAATGAGCAAGAAGGCCAGATCCCGCCAGCCGCGGAGCGGAACCGTCAGTATGGCAATTATGGAAACCGAGGTTATTCTCCAAAATTGCCCGTCTCGCGAGGATATAGCCGCTCTAGCCTATTCCTATTGGGAAGCCCGCGGTTTTCAGGGCGGCTCTCCGGAAGAAGATTGGCTCCGGGCAGAGCAGGAATTGCGTAGTGGCCAGCCGCAGCCGAAGGACTGAGGTTGGGGAACCGTGGAGGTTGTGATGGCGCCGTTTGGAAAAATTCTTCTGCCGGTGGATTTCTCCGAGCGTTCACTGGACGCCGCGCGCCAGGCTGAGGTCCTGGCCCGTCATTTTCGCTCCGACGTGACGGTATTGCATGTGGTCGACCCGCATGAGCAGGAGTCCGGCCGCTTCGAGCCTGGCGGGGTGAAAGCGCACGAGCTTGAGACGCTGCTGGGCCGCGACTTCACGGGAGCTTCGATTTCGCAGATCGTCCGCGATGGCAATCCCGCGCGGGAGATCCTGGATTTCGCCGGGGCTAGCCGCGCGGACCTGATCGTGATGGCTAGCCACGGCTACGGACCATTTGAGAGCTTTCTGATGGGATCCGTCACCGCAGAAGTGGTGAGGGACGCAAACTGCCCCGTCTGGATCACGGCCCAGGCACAACAGGGACTTCCGCCGATGTTCCGGAACGTGCTGTGCGCGGTGGATCTCGGTCCCGGCACCGAAAGGGTAGTCGATTGGGCCTCACAATTCGCCGCGGCATTTATGGCTCGCCTCTTCGTTCTGCACGTGCTGCGGAGCTTTGAATCAGAAGGACAGCCGGACTCTCCGGATGAGTGGCTCAGCCAGATGGATCGCGACGAGATCGGCAGGATCAGGCAGAGATTGGGAAAAGAAAGCCAGATCGGTTTTGCGGGCGGAGACGTGCCGGAGGCTGTCTGCCGCCAGGCCAAAGATCTGCACGCGGATCTTGTCGTAATCGGACGGAGTCCAAAGGCAGACGACGCCGGAACCGCACGCACAACTTCCTTCACGATTATTCGCGAGTCCCCCTGCCCCGTCGTAAACGTCTAGCGGAAATGGGATGGTCCTCCAAGTGCTTGATCTCAGTGAGGAGCCCATTATGTTTGCAATTTCCCGGATTCTCTTGCCCATGGATTTTTCGGATCAGTGTTTGGTCATGCTGCCATATGCCCAGGCAGTTGCCGCGAAGTACAATGCTAAACTGATTCTGCTTCACGTTGAAAACGACAACGAACTGGCCAAGGCCGGCCGAGACCAGCTTCAGGATTTCGACGTGCGGCGCGTGCTGTATGATGGCGATCCGGCAGAAGTAATTGTCGGATTCGCGAAGTCCGAAAAGATCGACCTGATCGCCATGCCAACCCACGGCTATAGCACGTTCCGGCGATTTCTCATCGGTTCGGTCACAGCCAAGGTTCTTCATGACGTAACTTGTCCGGTCCTGACGGGCGTTCACATGGAACAAGAGCCTGCGGCAAGGCTTGTGGAGTTCTCAAATATCCTCTGTGCAATCGATCTGGGCCCGCAAAGTGCGGACGTGCTGAAATGCGCATCTCAACTTGCGGCCGATCTCCACACCCAACTGGGCATTGTGCACGCCGTGCCGTCGCTAAGCCCTGGATTAGAACTTCTGTTCGCGGGTGATTGGCGGGCGGAAGTGGCGAACATGGCGCGGCAGGATATCGAGAAGCTGCTAGGTGGGAAAAACGGGGCCAGCGCGGCCACTGTTCACATCCAAGAAGGTGAAGCGGCAAAGGCAGTGTGCGCCGTCGCCAGGGAAGCGGAAGCTGACCTGCTCGTGATTGGCAGGGGTCCTCAAGATCGAATGGCCGGCAGGCTGACCACGCACGCTTACGCAATCATTCGTCAGTCGCCGTGTCCCGTCCTCAGCATCTGAAAGGCCCCGGACGCCTGAATTATGGCTGACATTCCAGCATTCGATCCGAAAACGGCATACTTCTCCATGGAGATCGCCCTGGATCCAAGCATTCCGAGCTATAGCGGAGGACTTGGAATCCTTGCGGGAGATACGTTGCGGGCCGCCGCGGATCTGGGCTATCCGATCGCCGGGGTGACGCTGCTTTACAGGAAGGGCTACTTCCGGCAGAGTCTGAGCGCCGCGGGCATTCAGAGCGAACGCCCCGAACAGTGGAACCCCTCGGAGAAACTCCAGAATGTCGGACCTCTCTCTACCATTACGATTGAAGGGCGGCCGGTTCGGGTTGCGGCCTGGCGCTGCCAGATCCGCGGAGTCTCCGGTCATGAAGTGCCCGTCTATCTGCTGGATACCGATCTAGCGGAGAACGCTGCACAAGATCGACAACTGACGGATAGCCTATACGGCGGCGACGATGTATACAGACTATCTCAGGAGATCGTGTTGGGGATCGGCGGATACGGTGTCCTTCGAAAACTAGGTTACGCTAATGTTGCGACCTATCATATGAACGAAGGGCATGCAGCCCTTCTGACCCTGGCTCTGATTGAGGCACAACTGGCGGGGAAATCCCGGACACCGGTCGCGGATGAGGATATAGTGGCCGTCCGCAAGCGATGTGTATTCACTACGCACACACCCGTCCCGGCCGGCCACGACCAGTTTTCCAGAGATCTGGTGGAACGCGTTCTCGGCGGAGACCGGGCTCGCCTGCTCGAATCCGCCGGCTGCTATCACGACGGGGCCTTGAACATGACCTACGTTGCCTTGAGGTGCTCGCATTACATCAATGGGGTTGCCATGCGCCATGGAGAGGTATCGAGAGGAATGTTTCCCGGCTATCCGATCAGCGCCATTACAAACGGGGTACATGCCGTATCCTGGACAGCCCCTCCATTTCGCGATCTCTTTGACCAGCATCTTGAGCCGTGGAGGCGGGACAACCTCTATTTGCGCTACGCGATCGGCATACCGGTCGACGACGTGCGCCGGGCACACCTGGCGACAAAGCGCGCCCTGCTTGCCGCCCTGAAGAGCCGCGCTGGTGTGCAACTCGACGAGAAAGTCTTCACAGTCGGGTTTGCCCGTCGCGCGGCCGCATATAAGCGGCCGGAACTGTTGTTCACCGACATCGAGCGCCTGAAGTGGATTGCGCGGCAGGTTGGTCCGCTTCAGATTGTCTACGGCGGAAAGGCCCATCCCCGCGACCAGGAAGGCAAAGCGACGATTCAACACATCTTCGCGGCAGCCGCCGCCCTGAAAGGCATAATTCCCGTCGTATACGTTGAGAACTACGATTTACTGTGGGGACAGATGCTGACTAGCGGCGTCGATCTATGGTTGAATACTCCCAAGTCTCCAGAAGAGGCTTCGGGAACGAGCGGCATGAAGGCCGCCCTGAACGGGGTCCCCAGCCTCAGCGTTCTGGATGGCTGGTGGATCGAAGGGTGTATCGAGGGAGTGACAGGTTGGGCCATCGGCGCCGATGGCCGATCGGACCCGAAGGCGGAGGCGTCGTCGCTCTACGCTAAACTCGATTCGGTGATACTGCCAATGTTTTACGGGCGGCCGGACGATTACGGGAGAATCATGCGGTTCTGTATAGCGCTCAATGGCGGATTCTTCAATACTCAGCGGATGCTCTCGCAATACATCAGCAACGCTTACTCCGCCGACTGCTGGAGGGAGGTGTGAAATGCGAACGGATATTAAACTCGGCCGCGTTTTCGGCATCCAGATCGGATTGCACTATAGCTGGTTCCTGATTGCTTTTCTGATCGTACTGTCGGTTGCACGCGAATTCAGCGCGGCGCACAAGGACTGGGGCCAGGGCCTGATCTGGTCGCTCGCTGTTGTCACGGCGCTGCTGTTCTTTGTGTCTCTGCTGCTGCACGAGCTGGCGCACTCGCTGGTCGCGAAGTCGCGAAACCTGCCCGTCCGTTCCATAACCCTGTTCGCACTCGGCGGCGTGTCTCAGATTGAGAAGAATCCAACCGACGCAGGAACCGAGTTTTGGATGGCGATCGTCGGTCCCCTGACCAGTTGTGCGATAGGCTGTGTGTGTCTGGGTACGGCAATGTTGTGCGGGTGGACTCTGAGCGCGGCCGGGGCCACGCCAGTTGTCGCCATGCTTGTATGGCTGGGCTACATTAATCTTGGACTCGGGATCTTCAACCTGATTCCGGGTTACCCGATGGACGGCGGACGCGTGCTCCACGCAATTTTATGGTGGAAAACCGGCAACGCCGACCAATCGACGCGGCTGGCCGCACGAATCGGCGAGGGCGTTGGCTTCGTGTTCATCGCCCTCGGTGTGATGCAAGTGTTCGCGGGAGCCGCTTTTAACGGGATCTGGATCGCTTTCATTGGCTGGTTCTTGATGCAGGCGGCTGCGGAAAGCTACCGCGAAGTGGAAACCGGTCCAATTCTCACAGGCCGACACGTAGCGGACCTGATGTCCAGCGACTGTCCAACCGTGGATGGAGACCAGGATGTTCAGCATTTCGTCGATGATGAAATGCTTCGCACTGGGAAGCGCTGCTTCCTGGTGGAGAAGGATGGCGCGCTCGCTGGTCTGATCACTCCCCACGAAATCAAGCACGTGGAGCGCAGCCAGTGGCCATCGACTGCGCTGAGCAGCATCATGCTGCCCGCAGCTCGCTTGCGCACGGTAACGCCAGAAACGTCATTGAAGGATGCGCTCGAAGTGATGGCAACCAATGACCTGAATCAACTACCGGTCTTAGCCAATGGCCGTTTACGTGGTATGGTCTCGCGGAGCCAGGTGCTGCAACTGTTTCAGACCCGCGCAGAATTGCAGGTGTAGGAAGGAGGATCGTTGAAGTTCGGGGTACTGGCGCTCGACTACGATGGGACGATCGCACGGGATGGAATCATCGATCCGGACGTGAGGACCGCCATCGCAGAGGCACGCGCCCGCGGAATCGCAGTTATCCTGGTGACCGGCCGCATTCTTGCGGACCTGAAACGGGTAGCAGGAGACCTTCGGTTTGTTGACGCCGTGGTAGCGGAAAATGGGGCCGTACTAGCCTTTCCCAACGGACATTCCTGGTTGATCGGCCACCCTCCACCACCGGTTTTTCTGGATGAACTCCGCCGTCGTGGGATCGACTTCGCTTCCGGCCAATGCATAGTAGAGACCGACGCCACGTTGGCTCCCCGGATACTGGCCGTGATCCGCGAGCTTGAGCTGCCGCTGGTGCTGTTGTTCAACCGCGGCCGCCTCATGGTGCTTCCGCAGGCGATTAGTAAAGCTACCGGGCTTCGGCAGGCCCTCACCGCGCTACGTCTGTCGGCTCACAACGCGATCGCCATCGGCGATGCGGAGAACGACCACGACCTTCTCGCGGCTTGCGAGATCGGTGTAGCGGTCGGCTGGGGAAGTCCGGCTCTCCAGAAGAGTGCGGAGGAGGTGGTGCGCGGAGACGGTCCGGGCGCCCTTGCCCCATACATCCGGCAGGCCGCAAATACCACGCGGCTGCCTCCCGATCGGATTGGAAGAGACAAGATCGTGATCGGCGTCACGAGCGCTGGCGAACCGCTCGGGTTCGCGATCCGCGGTCGCAACCTCCTCATCGCGGGAGACCCGCGGTCCGGAAAGTCGTGGGCTACGGGGCTTTTCTGCGAACAGCTCATGTTGCACGATTATTGTACGTGTGTAATCGATCCGGAGGGCGATTACGAGCAACTGGAAGCTCTACCCCGCGTGCTGGCATGGGGAGGCGACGACCCGCTACCCTCGCTGCCCGATCTGGCTCGGATGCTGCGGCATCCGGACATGAGCGTGGTGATCAATCTTTCCCACGTGCAGTACCAGGAGAAGGTCAACTATCTGAAAGCCTTGCTGCCCATGCTCGCGTCTCTCAGGCGGAGCACCGGTCTGCCTCACCGGATCGTGGTCGATGAAGCGCATTACTTCCTCAATGAATCGAACGTCAGAGAGCTGTTGGACCTCGACTTGGGTGCATACACACTGGTCACTTACCGGCCTTCCGATCTTCACCCCGATGTCCGCAGAGCCATGGAAGTGATCTGCGCCACGCGCATTTCAGATTCGCAGGAGGCTAAGGCGATGCAGACAATGTTCGGCGACGGCACAGGCGATTGGGGCGCTACGCTGGCAGGATTGGCCGACGGCGAAGCGGTTCTATTGCCAGGCGCGCAGGGAGCGCCAGGGAAGTTGCAGCGCTTCTCCTTGAGAGATCGAGTGACCGCGCATGTTCGCCACAGGTCCAAATATCTTGACGTACCCATGCAAAGCGGGCATGAATTCGTATTCACTGCGGATGGCAAGCCGGTGGGGCCCCCAAGCAGAACGTTGCAGGAGTTTGTTTCGTCACTGGAAAACGTTTCGCCCGGAGTGCTGGACGGACATGCGCGCCGAGGAGATTTTTCGCGATGGATTGCCGAAGGGTTCCACGATCATCCTCTCGCATCGGATGTTCGCAAGGTGGAGCAGCGATATCGACTCGGGTACGTTGAGAGCTTGCAGGGCGAGCTGGTAAAGACGATTCGGGACCGGTATGAAGTTGGATCCGAGTTGGTCTTGTAAGCAACAGGCCGCGTATGAGAATTTTCTCCCTATTCATAGCGGCCGACTCGGTGTGGAAATGGATTCGCCACTTGGGAGGACCTGGATTGATCCTGCTTGGCCTCGCCGATAACACCCCTTTCATCTCTGCCCCGGCGGGAAGCGTGGACGTATTCGTCATCCTGCTTTCGGCACACCAATACGAATGGTGGGCCTATTACGCTTTGATGGCCACAGTGGGAGAGGTAGCAGGGGGCTATGCGACCTACCGGCTGGCCGAAAGAGGCGGCCGGGAGACCCTGGAAAAGAAAGTGGGGAAGCCGCGCGCGGAAAAACTCTACCAGCGTTTCGAGAAACACGGGGACATGACGGTGTTCGCCGGCTCGATTCTGCCGCCGCCGTTCCCTTTCACTTCCGTCCTGATGGCCGCCGGAGTCATGCAGTATCCGCAGAAGAAGTTCTTATCTGCGCTGACGGGGGGACGCGCCCTGCGTTTCTTTAGCGTGGCGTATTTGAGCAGGGTCTATGGCCGGCAAATGATCGCCTTCTTCTCGCGGCACTACCAGGCGATGCTGTACGCGCTGATCGCGCTGGCAGTCGCGGCCGGCATCGGCGCCCTGGTCTATTTCAAATGGCACCGCTCCGCGGCTCGCAACAAGTAGACCCGCTCGAGCATGGGCATGTGACGTCACGCGTGGTCCTCGACTTCACGCGCGGCTGAGATGCAGGGGCGCGGCTCCCCGCTATCAGGGGACCGCGCCTGAGCAAGAGACCATCGCGGCTCCCGAGCTAGTAGCTGATCGTGAGGAGGTCCTCGACCCTGGTGACGCCCGGAGCTGCCCAGGCAGCATGCTCGGCTTCTTCCCGCTCCGCCCAGGAGCGGACGGCGCCGCGAAGCGTCACTTTGCCATCGGACGTCTCCACCTTGATGCGGTTGGCGTCGATCTGCGCGTTGCGTTTCAGCGCGTCTTCGATTTTGAGCTTCACGTCGATGGCGCTGAGTTTCGGCGTGACTACGATGTCGTTGAAAACCCCCTTCACGCCCTTTAGCGCTCGCACCGATCTCTCCGCCTCGTCCTTCTGATAACGCCATTCGGTCGTGCCTTGAAGCGTTACCAGCCCATCGGTCACCTGCACCTTTACGGTATTCGGCACTGAGTAGTTCCACTCCAGATGATTCATGGCGGTACGGGCGATGTCTTCATCGCTTCGTGTTGCCGAAGAAGGCAACTCGACTTTGATCTCGCTGGCGACCGCCTTGACATTGGAAACGCGCATTGCGGCACGTTCGGCAGCCCACTTTTCGTAGTAGCTGTCGACGTTGCCATCCAGCTCCACAACACCGCTCTTAACCGAGACACCGATCTGTTCGGCGTGAACGCTGGGCTCCCAACGCAATTCCTGTTCGACGTCGGACTGCAATTGTGCATCGTTCTTCATAAGTAAGCTCCTATCCTGTTTTGGTTCTTGGCTTCGCCACCCGTACGGGACACATCACGAATTCATGCCCTGCGAGGCGGCATTAGCATGGCTATACGTGCAATCCGGAGGCCAGGCAAAGGGCGCCGAGGGGCTCAGTCAACCCGGGGTCGGGACGGTGGAAGGAAGATTGCCTTTTAACTAATGCAGATGGCGGTGGACCTAGGATTGCCGATCCGCGGGCTGGCCGCCGGCCTGATCATCGCAGCGCCGGTCGGCCCGGTCAACCTGCTCTGCATCCGGCGGACCCTGGAGAAGGGCTGGAAATCGGGCATCGTATCGGGTTTGGGCGCGGCGCTCGCGGACACGCTGTACGGCGCTATCGCCGGGTTCGGCGTCAGCCTGGTGATTCAGCTTCTGATCCGCGAAGAGTTCTGGATTCGGGCGTTTGGCGGCATTTTCTTAATGGGCATCGGAGTAGTGTATTACCGTAAGCCGCCACGCTCGCTACACGCAGGCGAGGACGACTCCTCCGCCAATTCGGACTTTGGCTCCGCGTTCCTCCTGAACGTGACCAACCCTACAACGGTGTTCTCTTATCTGGCAGTCCTGGCCGTCCTCGGCCTGGGACGGCAGCCAGAGCTCTGGCAGACCTCGCTTCTGGTCGCCGGCATATTCTGCGGGTCGATGACCTGGTGGACCATTCTGGTGAGTACGGCGAACCGTCTGCGCCGCAGGATTACCGATCATACGATGCGCTGGATGAACCACATAGCTGGGATTGCCATCGGCGTCTTCGGGCTGGTGAACGTGTTGCTCAGTCGCGGGTACAGGCATTAGGCGCGTTTCAGACGGCCTGCTTTATCCTCGGGCACCTGGTCAAGGTGACAAACTGTTGGACACCGAGTCCAGAAGTGGGTTCGCCCGGCGTGCGACGGCCAGTGGCGCTCCCAATTGCAAGCAGGAAATAGGCCGTCATCGGCGTTTGGCCTACGATGTGCTTACAGGAGCTTCTACGGAGGCGAACATGACCGCAGCGATGAACATAGGCCCTATGGACGTATTCTGGATATTTATCATGCTGAGCTCACTGCAGCCGATTATGAAGCAGCGGTGGCTTGAGGCGTCACGGCGGCGGCTGATCGCCAAAATTGAACGCAAGCGTGGATCGCGAGTGATTCTGCTCGCGCATCGGCAAGAGACGATGAGTTTTCTCGGCTTCCCGCTGATGCGGTACATTGACGTCAATGATTCAGAGGAAGTCATTCGCGCCATTCGCCTGACCGACCCGAGCGTGCCTATCGATATCGTGCTGCACACTCCGGGAGGTCTGGTGTTGGCCGCGACACAAATTGCAAGCGCCATAAACCGGCGAAAGGGAAAAGTCACGGCCATCGTGCCGCACTACGCCATGTCCGGCGGCACGCTGATCGCACTGGCGGCGGATGAGATCATAATAAGCGACCATGCCGTGCTTGGGCCAGTCGATCCTCAACTGGGGCAATATCCGGCCGTATCGCTGCTGAAGGCGGTGGAACAAAAATCAAAGGACAGGATCCTTGACGAAACTTTGATTCTTGCGGACCAGGCGAAGAAGGCCATTGCTCAGGTTCAAGAAACCGTTCGGGAACTGCTTCGCGGCAAATACCCCGATTCGGTCGCGGACAACCTGGCGGTCACGCTCTCCGAGGGCAGGTGGACACACGATTTTCCCATTACTTTCGATTATGCCAAGGCGCTGGGATTGCACGTGAGCTCCGAGATGCCGCCCGAGGTATTGGATCTGATGATGCTCTATCCCCAGCCAGTACGACGTTTCCCCACCGTCGAGTACCTGCCGGGAAGGCGCGAGGCTGGACGAAGGATTGCGTTGGGAGACTCCAGTGCGGAGCTATGAACAGCGAACCAGCCCGGGGCAGCGTCTCGCTGAGGCGGATTTCTGTTCGGAGAGTCGGAGGAGAGCGCCATGGGTGGCATGATCCCTCTATCGGATGCATCTCGGCGGCCCAGACGCTTCGCCGCCGTCACAGCCACCATCATCGCGGTCAACTCGCTCGTCTTCGTGTTGGAGCTGACAGGTGGTGACGCATTTGTAAAACAGTGGTCGGTGATCCCCGCCGATATTGTCGCGGGCCGGCACTGGATTACCATTTTGACGGCCATGTTCATGCATGGCGGCTGGATGCACATCATCGGCAACATGGTGTTCCTGTGGGCATTTGGCCCGGAAGTCGAAGATACCATGCCGCGGCTGCGCTACCTGGCGTTTTACCTACTGAGCGGTCTGGCCGCTACGCTGGCGCAGATCGCAGCCATGCCCGGTTCCACGGTTCCCAATCTGGGCGCCAGTGGCGCGATTGCGGGTGTCATGGGCGCCTTTCTGATTACTTACCCGCGCGATCAGATCAAGACGGTGCTTTTCTTTGGGTGGTTCTCCCGCATCACATTTATTCCGGCAGCGCTTTTGATCGGCCTCTGGTTTCTGATCCAGTTCTTCAGCGGGGTTGGCGCCGTGGCAGATGTGCAGACGGGTGGCGTCGCTTATATGGCTCACGTGGGCGGCTTCATCTTTGGGGCGGTTACCGGGCGATTCTTCGAGGGTTTCCGGAGCATCGCCGGAAGGGAATCCTAGCCCGGGCGCTTCGTTTGGCTTGTGAGTTGCTCTTGAACAACGCGAAAGGATCAACCCATGACTTCCAAACCTGACGAATTGAAGGACAAAGTAACTGCCGATTTTGAGGCCGGTAAAAAGGCCTTTCATGACGCGATGGTGAAGGCCCAAAGCCAAATCGACACCGCCGCTGCGGAAATCCACAAACTTCGCGCCGAGTTGAAAACACAGACCGACGAGGCCAGGGCCAAAACCATGGCTCGTGTCGACGAGCTGACGAAGAAGCTCGATGCGACCCGCAAAGAGCAGCAGACCCAAATCGAAGCGCGCCTGAAGGAACTCCATACGAACATCGAGTCCATCAACGCGGAGCTGAAGCACGCGACTGCGGAGGGGAAGATCGCCGGGGAGGCGAAAGCCAAAGCTGCTCGCGAAGAATACGACTCCGCGCGGCGCGCCCTGACCGCGAGTCTGGATGCGGAACTCGCCGAATGGAAGGCCCGCATCGACGCCGCGCTGGATGCGGCGGCCGGAAAGAAGGTGGCGGCCACGGCCGCTGTGCAGGCGAGAATTGCAGACCTGCACACCAAGCACGAGGCGGCCCAGAAGAAATTGCACGCCCTGAAGCAGGCGAACGGCGCCGCTTTCGGCGAGCTGCACCGCGGGGTGCAAATGGCCATTGGCGAACTCAAGACCGCGCTGCAGCATGCTCGCGCGGACATTGCCAAGGCTTCATAGAGGAGAGACTCCCATGGAAAAGATGATTGTAGTGGTCTTTGAAAACGAATCCAAGGCCGTTGAGGGTTTGCAGGCCCTCTGGGAGTTGGATCGGGACGGCGACATCTCCATTTACGCGGAGCAAATTGTCGCCAAGGAACCAACCGGCGCTGTGCGGCTGATCGACAATCCCGACATGTCGAGTCTTCCGATGATTGGCGGCGGCACTGCGTTGGGCGCGCTCGTGGGGCTGCTCGGTGGGGCGGTCGGCGTGCTGGTTGGCGCCGCGGCGGGGGCCGTCATCGGTACCGTCGCCGATGTGGAAGAGTCCGGGGTGACCGACGAATTCGTCAACGAGGTCACGACAGAACTGACGCCCGGCAAGGTAGCTTTGGTGGCCGACATTTCCGAAGAGCGGGTGACGCCTCTGGACGTGCGGATGGAACAGCTTGGAGGCGTCGTGTTCCGGCGGGCCCGAACTCTCGTGGAGGAAACACAAGACGACCGCGATGCGGCCGCACATCGGGCCGAGATGGAACAGCTCAAGGCGGAACGGGCGCAGGCGAGGGCAGACCGGCTGGCGAAGATCGACGCCAAAATCGACCACCTGCGCGCCAAGCTGGAAAACGCCATTGAGCGCAAGCGCCTCAAGATGCAAATGCGCCAGCAGCAACGGGAAGCCAAGATCCAGGCTCTGAAAACCAAGGCGGATCGGTCAGAAGGTGAAATCCGCCGGCGCCAAGAGGCCCGAATCGCCGAGCTCCGGTGCGATTATGAGGAGAGCAAAGCCCGGGGTTAGGGTCCCGCGCCCGTGGGCGACGGTATGCATCCTGATGCTTCTGGCGCGGAGCGGCCTGATGGAAGCGCAACAGGCCCTGTCCGCCGGCACGCTGCCGGAAGAAACCAGGCGGGATACGGTAGCCCCATGCCTGGAGCCGCCGCCGCTTGTGAGGTGGAGCGATTATCAAGGGCCATTCCGGAAGGTGGGGGGACTTTTCGCCCGGAAATTGGAACGCAAATCGGCGCATCAGCCGCGCTACAGACCAGACACGCTGCTTTGCTCGTTTGAAGTGAAAGACAAGTTCACCCTGCTCGTCCACGATACGTTCGATCCCGCCTCGTTCTTTTCCGCCGGTTTCAACGCAAGTCTGGATCAGGCGGCCGGCCGGGACCCCACCTTCGGACAGGGCGCTACAGGATATGGGAAACGCTTCGGTATTGAATTCGCCGGGCAGACGACCTGGAGATTCTTCAAGGATTTCGCTTACCCGACAGTGTTCTCGGAAGACCCTCGTTACTACCGCCTGGCCCATGGAAGCCGCCGGAAACGCCTGTTTCATGCGGCGGCGCACGCCTTCGTCGCGTATCGCGATAGCGGCAAGTACATGTTCAACTTCTCCGAGTGGCTGGGAACAGTTAGTGCCGTCGTTGTCACCAGTGCCTACCATCCCGGTGATGAGCATAGATTCGACCCAGCCATGAGGCAAGTTGGTATTTCCGTTATTCAGGATGTAGGTTTCGACGTGCTCCGGGAGTTTTGGCCTGAGATCGCCCGAAAGCTCCGGATGCCCTTCCGCGACATGCGGGAGCAGCCGGGAACACAAGCCCGCCGTTGAACTGGCAGGAAAACTGCTTTAGACAGGTCAAAAGAGAGGAAGTTTCATGCGTTTTCGAAAGCTGTTCCCACTGACTTACCTTACCCTGCCGCTGCTACTTGCTCAGGCGCCGCCAGCCGGCGACGGAGACTGGCCAAGGGAGATCGATACCGGCAGCATTCACTTGGTTGTCTATCAGCCTCAAGTCGACAGTTGGAAGGACAACCGCATCGAGGCCCGTTCCGCGGTGATCGTCACGCGCAAGGAAGACCCTGCCGAGATATTTGGCATCGTCTCGATCCGCGCGCGGACAGAGACCGATTGGGAGACCAGACTGGTGGCTCTTGAGGACATCGCCATCAAGGACGCGAACTTTCCCTCGGCGGGTTCCTTGCAATCGACCCTGCTCAGAGCCGTGCGGGATAGTGTCCCGAGCTGGCCGCGAACCGTGTCGCTGGACCGCCTGTTGGCGGACCTCGCGGTTACACAGGCGGAGACGAAAGCCGAGTCGACCCAATTGAAGAACGATCCACCCAGGATCATCCTCAGCAAGGCGCCCGCCGTATTGATCTTGATCGACGGCGAGCCGGTTTACCGCCCCGTCGAGGGCACTCGTTATACGCGCGCCGCCAACACCCCGGCGCTGCTGCTATTCGATTCCTCGGCCGGAACGTTCTATCTGGACGGCGGGAGTTGGTGGATGACGGCATCGTCTCTGAAAGGGCCGTGGACGGCTGCGGTGAATCCGCCACAAGATCTGGCGGACATCAAGCGGCAATTCACCAAGGATGAGGAACAGGAGCCTGGCGCTCAGCCGGCGGCGGCGCCGGCGGAAAATCCGCCGCAGGTTTACGTCAGCACGGTCCCCGCCGAGCTGCTTGTCACGCGGGGCGAACCGGCATACACTCCCATTCCCAAGACCGGCCTGTTATATGTCACGAATTCCGACGACGACATCTTCATGGACACGAAGGACCAGCAATACTACACATTGCTGGCCGGCCGCTGGTTCCGAGCAAAGTCACTCGAAGGGTCATGGGAGTGGGTACCCGGAGAGCGGGTGCCGCGAGATTTCAAACAGATTTCCGCGGAGAGCCCGAAGGGCCATGTACTGGCGTCGATTCCGGGCACCGAGCAGGCTCGAGAGGCTGTGATCGCCAATCAAATTCCGCAGACCGCCACCGTCCGGCGAAGTGAAGCGAAGCTGGAAGTTCACTATGATGGCGCACCACAGTTCCGGCCCATTCAAGGCACTACCATGGAGTACGCCATCAACACCTCGTCCGAAGTGATTCACGCCGAAGGACGCTACTATGCCGTTCAACATGGCATCTGGTTCACCGCGGACTCGCCCTTAGGTCCTTGGGCCGTTGCCGATACGATCCCCGCGGTGATCTACACGATTCCGCCGGATTCTCCTCTGTACCATGTGCGCTACGTACACGTCTACGAGGCCACGCCGGAGTTTGTGTACATGGGCTACACCCCCGGCTACCTGGGAGCATTTGTCTCCGGCGGCGTGGTGGTCTTTGGCACAGGATGGTGGTATCCCGGAATCCTCTGCGGAGATTATTGGTGCGGCTGGCCTTGGACCTGGGGCCTCGGATTTCAATTCAGCTACTGGGGCGGCGGATGGTTCTGGCGGCCGGTCGGTTATTACTGGTGGTATCACAGCACGCCCATCACACACCGGGTCTTCTACGAACATTGGAACCCTCATTGGGGTACTCCCAACCGCACATGGATTCGCGGCAACGTGAACGCTTACAGTCATTGGGGAGGGAATGCCGTTGCCACGCGAACCTTTGAGCCGCATGGCTCGGCCTTGCCGCAGGGCCGCGGCGCGCGTCCGGATTTGTACGCCGGCAGGGACGGGCAGCTCTACCAGCATCGTTCGGACGGCTGGTATCAACAGAACAGCTCCGGCCAGTGGCGGAAAACACCTGCGAATCCCGGACTCGAGCAGCAACGGCAATCGCGTTCGCTGGGCCAATCCCGTCAGAGGGAATTCGAAAGCCGGGGTCAGACGCCCGGCATACCCCGAACGATGGCTCCTCCGCGAATTGCTCCCTCAAGGCCGGCCGCGCCTCGCCGGGGACGCTGATGCAGTTCGTTTCGACGGGAGCAGTAACCCTGCGCGAAAAGCGATAATGGAAATTCTGATTCAAGATATGAGGGTCAGCGTACGCTTGGTTCTGGGTTTGGCCGCCGCCGTGGCCGCGCTCGCCCTGTTCCTGTGGCTGGCGGACTTTGTCGAGGATAAGGCCGCCGTGCCCTTTGACGCTTCCGTTCGCGGCTGGGTCCACGCCCACTCCAGCCCCACCCTGACCAGCTTCATGCGTCTGATGAGCCTCATCGGCTCGCCCGCCTTCTTGGTCGCCTTCAGCCTCATCGCGTTCCTGATCCTCCTCCGCGTCGCCCACTGGCCTCGCGAGGCCCTGCTCTTCCTCGTCACGATGACGGGCGGGTTTGTGCTCGACCGGGTGCTCAAAGTGGTGTTCCACCGCGCCCGGCCCCCCAGCTATTTCGGCATGCCCGAACCCGCCTCTTACAGCTTCCCGAGCGGCCACGCCCTGTTCTCGGTTTGCCTCTGGGGCTCGCTCGCGCTTTTCGCTGGGCAGCGCGTCCGCGGCGCGGCCGCGCGCGCCGCCATCTTCGCAGGCGCGGTTTTGCTCGCCGGCCTGATCGGCTATTCGCGCATTTACCTGGGCGTGCACTATCCGAGCGACGTCATCGCCGGCTACGCCGCCGCCAC
>Ga0181536_10001832_pt1 | contig 24640 bp, 17 predicted proteins | sample PEATcosm2014_Bin_41_FD_121105 | JGI IMG/M metagenome (GOLD analysis project Ga0181536, IMG submission 121105) | Peatland microbial communities from MTU Mesocosm Facility, Houghton, MI, USA - PEATcosm2014_Bin17_60_metaG | ecosystem: Environmental > Terrestrial > Soil > Wetlands > Peat | place...
ACAAGTTCAATGCGCTCCGCCCCTGGCTGGGACTCTCCCAGCGTCCGCCCTATCTAAGCCGATGTCAGGCGTCATGCGGGCGTTGGCGCAGCCAGCGCATTCTGTGGCCGGAAGTTGGCTGGACCTCGCGGGAAAGGTCCTGGTCATCGGCGATCAGCACGCTTAGCTGACCACACGATCGACCAGATTTCGTGTCGCCGGCGCAACGGCGCAACGGCGCCTGTCGGCCGGGCGAGCGCCGGGACCCTGAAGATTGGTGCGTCGCTCCGGCACGGGGCCGGCCAACCAATCCTGACTCACCGATCGCGAGTGGCAAACAATCGGGCCGCTTCGACTAGGCCGACTTGTCAACCCGCTGAACGAGGTACACGTCTACCTAAGGCGAGACATGCTACTCATCAGCACTGATCCGCTCGATCTCGATGATCTGCGCCATCTGTAGCGGCCTGGGGAATCTGCGTGATGTGTGCTCTTATGAGCAGTATGTCTATGTCATGTTGCCGGCATTCGCTGAATGACTAACGCGCTTGAAGGGCGCATCCGCGATCTAGCGAAGGGGTTAACAGTTGAACGCTTTGTTCGGGCTTGCGCGAGCATGTCCACAGTCACATCGACGCAGATTGGCCGGCCTTATTGCTGCGCTTGGGGTGGTCTTAGGTATCTTCATATCCGGAGTGTCGCCAGCCGCGGCCGCGGGATCACGTTTCGCGGTAACACATCCCGTGGGGTCCGCGCCGGCCATTCCGAGAGGCGCGGTAGCGCTTGGTCCGGCGCCAGGCTCGAGGGCAATTCATCTGGACATTGTGCTTAACCCTCGCGACCCGGCGGGCCTGCGCGCGCTGGCGCTCGCAGTGTCCACGCCAGGCTCCCCCGAGGACGGCCAGTTTCTGACTATATCGCAGTTCGCCGCGCGGTTCGGGCAGACACCAGCCACGATTCGGGCCGCGGACAGCACGCTGCGACATCTCGGGCTGAATCCGGGTCCGGCCGCGAAGGACGGTCTCATCGTCCCGGTGTCCTCGACGTTCCGGCAGGCGGCTAAGAGCCTCGGCGTGAGTTTCGCCGACTACCGGCTCGGTTCCGGCCGCGTTGCCTTCGCGAATACGACTGCCCCGCACCTGCCTAGCGCGCTCGCGAACGTGACGACCGCGGTCATCGGGCTCAACGATCTGGTGACCGTCACCCCCGGGCCCCTTGATGCCCGCAACCGGGCCGCCGCGCAGAGCGCGACGCTCGCCGGCCCGTCCGCGTGCAAGGCAGCGTCTAAGGAGGCCAGTAGCACGCACGGCTGGACCTATCCGAAGCTCGCATCCGCGTATGGCATCAACGCCCTGTTCAGCCAAGGTCACCGGGGCGCGGGAACGCGGATCGCGCTGTTCGAGCTGGACCGGTGGTCCGGTTCCGACATCGCCAGCTTCCAGAAGTGCTACAACACCAGCGTTCAGATCAGTTCCGTCAAGGTTGACGGCGGAGACGGTTCCGGCGTGGGCGAGGGCGAGGCAGCGCTCGACATCGAGACCGCCATCGCGCTTGCCCCGAAGGCGAAGGTCACCGTGTACGACGCGCCGGAGTCGAACTACGCGCTGTCCGCGGTCGATGAATACGCGAAGATCTTCAACGATGACAGCGCCCAAATCGTCTCGGTCAGCTACGGCCTGTGCGAATCGGTTGCCGAGGGCATCAGCTCGGGCCTGATCCCGACCGAGAACACCCTGTTCGAGCAGGCGGCGACGGAAGGGATGTCGGTGCTCGCGGCCTCCGGAGACACCGGCTCGGAGGGTTGCTACCGGGTCAACAAGAGCAAGGCCCTCGCCACTCTCGATCCCGCGTCACAGCCGTTCATAACCGCCGTCGGAGGAACATCCCTGACGGCCGTGCAGACGCCGCCCACCGAGAAGGTCTGGAACGACGGCGTGAAGTCCAAAGCCGGTGCCGCGGGCGGCGGAATCTCGACGGTCTGGGCGATGCCGCCATGGCAGTCCGGCCCCGGGGTCGTCAACTCGGACAGCAGCGGCACGCCTTGCGCGGCATCCAGCGGCTACTGCCGCGAGGTACCCGACGTCGCGGCCTCAGCCGACCCGAAACACGGATACATCATCAGGTGGAACGGCAAGTGGATCGCGATCGGAGGCACCAGCGCGGCGACTCCGCTGTGGGCGGCGATGATCGCCGACATCGAGTCGGCGCATTCGCCGGTCTACCGGGCTGGGCTCCTCAACCCGGTGCTGTACGCGGCGGCCGCCACCGGAACAACCAGCTTCAACGACATCACCAGCGGCAACAACGACTACACCGGCAGCCACAGCGGGCTGTTCCCGGCGAGAACGCACTACGACATGGGCTCCGGCCTGGGCACGCCAAAGGCCAAGGGACTGTTGGCCGACTTCAACAAGGCAAACTCGCCGATCTCGTTCACTGGTGCTCCCGGCAACGGATCACCGCCGGCCCGGCTCGGCACTTACAAGATCACAGCCTTCAATGCCCCCTGCACGCCGGGGACTTACTACACCGATATCGCCGCGCCGACCGGAACTCTTGCGCTCTCTCCAAGCATGGAATGCGAGGATGTCGGCGGCGGGTGGCAAACGTGGAGCAACGGTTACGCCGGAGATGTCTATTGGAATAACGCGAACGAAGGCGGCACCACGACGGACGTGCTTACGTTGCCAGCGGGCACGAGGGCGTTCTATTTCTACGCTGAGCCTAATGAGTTCGAGACATTCGACCTGGAGGCAACGGCACAGAACGGTACGACCTCCGGACCGCTCCAGGTATACGGCGACTCGGGCGCCCAGTACTACGGCTTCTATTCCAACGGGCCCGGTTCGGATATCGCCAAGATCACGATAACCTGCGATGATGACTTCGCCATCGGGGAATTCGGAATAGCCAAGTAAAGCGCCGCTGCGAACCGTGGCCAGTGCGCGGACGTAGCCAGGAGGCCCCTCGGAGGGGCGCGCTCATGTGCCGGGCGTGCCCCTCCGAGTTGGCAGCGTAGTCGGGATCACGGACGTGCCTTAGCTACGACCTTGGCTAGTTGGTCAGAGATCATGACCTCAAGATGGTTGTTAAGGCAGAAAGAACTTACCGACCTTCCTCTGTATTCCATGGTGGCAGAAGAGCCGAATGAAACTGAGCCCATGTTCACCTCGACGGGAGCGATGGCTTCTGCCGGAGCGCACCTGGGAAGATGATGGACGTCAAGCTTGCCAAGCACGGCTTCTAGGGCACGAACGTCAAATGTGCCAGCCTTAAACGTCTTATTGCCGTTAACATTGCCGCGACGGTCATGAGTAAGGACGCCGCTCCCGTCGATATTTACGGCCAGTACCCATGCGGGCGTATTCGTCGAGCCATGGTCTCTTAGCGTGAACAGCAGCTGGCTATTGGCCTCATGGCGCACTGCCGCACGACCACAGCTGACAGACGTTATCGCGAGCAGCAATAGCGCAGCCACAACGAGCACGACGCGTTTATTCATACAAGGCAGCTTACTGTGGGTTGCCATGAATGAGCACTTGTTCGTATTAGGGCGGAGAGCGTCCACGCCTGCGGTCCCAATCGGTCCTCGCTGGAACTGCCTGGCCGGGCCGTCCAGGGCGGCTTTGACCTCAGCCTCGACTTAGGCGGGGTAGGTGCGGTAGTAGCGGCCGAGCCGCCAGCTGGTGGCGGCTCGCTGGAACGACGGTACTGGCATAAGCACGAGTTCCTGGCATCAGGTAGGCAACGACCGCGTGGCCGCCGCCAGTGACCGTGAGCACCTCGAGCGCGGGGCCGCCTGTTCGCCGAGATGGAGGTGGACAGCGCCGCGCTATGGCCCGGGGCGGGCCAGGGCACGCAACCCGGATAGTGCCTGTTCCATGGCCTCCTCGCCCGCGGCGAGGAACCGGTCGGCGTGCCGGAAGTCACGCCAGGTTCCGGGCCCGAACCGCGGGGTGACCGGCACGGACGCCGCGGCGGTCTGGGCGGCGGCCGCGCCGGACGAGGCCAGTTCCAGGCTCTCGACCACCGCGTCACGATCGCGCGCGGCCCGCTCCGGTTCCGGCGCACCCGGCCACGCCGGCAGCGCTTGACGGCCCAGCGAGTTGACGGCGATCGTGACGTCGACCCCGGCCAGCGCGGCGGTCGGGACCGGGGTGAGGACAACGGCGTCGACCAGCCGCTGGTCACCGCGCCGCACCGGCGGGTACAGCCCAGGCACCGTCATCGCTGCGACCAGCGCGTCCGCCACCCCGTCCTCGGTGAGCGACACCGGGCGCTGAGCGGACAGGTCTGCGGTCAACACGGTCAGCGGCATCGCCAGGTCAGCGAATGCGACGTCTGCGGTCGTCTCCCGCGCCAGGCGCGCCATCACCGCGGTGCCGTCGGCACCGCCGCGGCGGAACATGGCCTGCACGGCGTCCGCGTCGAAGCGGTCCCGCAGCAGCTGTTCGACCGTTCCCGCATCGTGCCCCAACGCCGTCCACGCCCCGACCCAGGCGCCGATACTGCTGCCGGCGACCGCGTCCACGACGTAGCCGGCCCGCTGCAAGCTGCGCAGCGCACCGACGTGCGCCCACCCCTTCGCGCCGCCCGCCCCGAACGCGATGCCCACCGAGGCACCGGCCAGCCGGCGCCCGAGCCAGGCTGGGTCCACGGTGGGTTCGACGCGGTTCACATCGCTCGGAAGCGAGTCGGAGAGCGCCGCGTCAAGTGTGCCATCCGCGGGCAGCACGGCCACCGTCCGGTCGCAGTAATCGAGCAGTTCAGCGAGTTCGCTGCGGTCAGTGCGCGCATGCAGGAGCACCGGCCCGGCGGCGGCCGCCGCGTCGAGCCGGGCCCGCAGCTCGTGCGCCGGGGTGATGCCGCTACCGGGCGCGGTCGTCCCGCCGATAGGGCCGGCTTCAGCACCGGTCGCGTCCAGCACGGTCAGCGGTGCGGCACTGGCCGCCCGGGCCGTCGCAACCGCGGTCACTGCACCTGCCCAACCAGCCGGTTCGGTAAGCAGCGCGGTGATCTTGGCAGGTGCGGCCGTGGTGCGCTCGACCAGCCGGCGGCTCAGGATCCTGGCGAGATTGGCCAGCAGCACGGGGTGACGGGCGGCAACGGCCAGGAACGCCTCCCGCGACAGCTCCGACACCGCGCCGGGCACCCGCGCGAGCAGCGTCGCCGAACGCGGCTCGCCCGTGAGCAACGCAACCTCCCCCACGACGTCGCCCGCTCGTTGCCGCCCGAGCAGCGCTCCAGTGTTGCCGTCAAGTACGTGCAGCACGCCACGCTCGACAAGGTAGAGGCTGTCGCTGCGGTCCCCCGCACGGCATAGCACCGCGCCGGCCGGCAGCACACAGGGCCGCAACCGCGCGCGCAGTTCGTCGCGTGCTGTCTCGTCGAGCCCGTCAAACAGTCCTTGGCTCACGATCCACCTTCCGGGCCGGTGAACAGCATCCGCGATGCCCAGTTATCCCTCCACATGGTCGACTACCTCGGCCAGCACGTCGAGAGGATCGTTCAAGAACGTACCCAGTACCGGACGGTCACCAGTCGGCCAGAGACCCCGGGCAGACTCACGGTAAATGGTTAATCTGGGCGCAGCTGGCATCCCGCATCGCGGGTGATTGACCAGCGCGTAATCGGCAGGGAGGTATCTGGCAGGTTGCTCAGCGGTCCAGGCCCATGGGCACTCCGCGTACCCAGAAAACCCGGCTGACCTAGCGGTGCGGTGGCCTAAGTTAGCCACGGCGCGGTCCAGCCCGCGCCGTCTACCTCCCGCGCGCCGCTCTGCCGACAGCAGTCAAGATGACCGTTCTGCCCGGCACCGCTGACACCGGGCCGCCGACCCGATGGCACACGGACCCCGCCGGAACCTAGCGCGATTTCGTAAAAGCGAATCCCCCGGAAGTGTGGAGACTTCGGTAAGGCTGATCTTGGTGATGCCTGGTCCGTATGTCTGTGCGGACAGATTGACCAGTTCCGTGCGTCCGCAGCGCTGGCAGCTGATCGGTTGTGCTGGGTTTCGGCCGTGGACCGGCAGCGCTGGTCCGGCAGCCTCGATGTGATCGGTTGCGGTGATGTCGCCTTGGGCGTTCCCCGTTGGGCCAGCGCCGGGCGTGGCGAGCAGATCGGCGGCCCGGCCGGCTCGCGGAGTTTCAGGCGCCGGCGTCACTACCGGTGCCCGGCTGCTGGCACAGCCATTCCGCAAAGGACCTGGAGTCATCCGTGCCGGGTTCCACGCCGCCGGGCAGGGCCTGGGCGAACACGAGCGCGGCGGTGGCCTCGAGTTGGCCGCGGAGCAGGCCGGCGGGGCCGGTCGCCTCGAAGCCCAGGGTCCACCAGTCCTCGCCGCGTGCGCGGACCTCGGTGAGTTCCACCTCGCACCCCGGCTCCCCGCCCAGCCCCAGGGCGCGCGCCACGACCCGCCCGCTGGCCAGCGAGAACCGGCTGATCCGCCGCCTTTTGTGTACTGCCCGCCAGCCGGCCGGGGCGGCGCTGCCCTGGCGCAGCGGGCGACAGGGAAACGACCACTTCTGCCAGGACTCCATGCGCCCGCGGGCACGGCCGGCCACCTCGAGGATGCCCGGGCTGCCGCGGTAGGCCTTCAGCTCCAGCGCCTCGCCCCCGCGGATCTTCACCGACAGCCCGGGCAACCGCGGATCCAGGAGATAGATGTCCTCGCGTGACTCCGTCCGGGCCGGGAACTGCCCGAACCATCCGGCCACCGCGGTCGCCAGCTGGCCCGGGAAGATCCAGCGCACCTCCAGGCTGCGCACTGCTTCGGTGACCGGGCTCTCCGGCGGTTCAGCCGTCATCGCCTTCTGCTCCTGACCCTGCTGGCTGGTCGGCCGGTTCCGTACGCTGCTGCCGCACGCCTGCGCCTCCGTCAGGCCAGCCGGATGCTGCGCGGGCCCGGTGGCCGGGCCGGGCCGGGCGTGGCCGGGAAAGCGCGGACCAACCATGGCCGGATTCTCAGGACTGGCCGGACTCGTAGACCTCAGTGAATATGTCACCCTGGGCGGCCCCGGCAGCGGACTTGTCGCCGCCGCGGCCGCGCAGCACGAAGGCGATGCCCACGGCGAGCACGGCGCCGGCGATCGGCCCCGCGACGTAGACCCAGTAACTGGTGAAGGTGGTACCGACCAGGTCAGGCCCGAAGGTGCGGGCCGGGTTCATCGAGGCGCCGGAGATGGGGCTGCCCCACAGGCCGGCCAGCGCGATGTAGCCGCCAACCCCGAAGGCGCCGATGATGCCAACATTCTGGGCGCCGGAGGCGGTGCCCAGGATCACGCTGACCAGGCCCATGGTCAAGATGAGCTCCATCCAGAACGCGGCTCCGGCGGAGTAGCCGGAGGCCGGATAGTTGCTCCCGTACTTGGCCGAGACGTTGATGACCGCACGCAGGAACCAGGCGGCAAGGGTCGCCCCGGCCAGCTGGGTGATGACATAGCCCGGGACCCGCCACCACGGGAAGTCGCGGCGCAGGGCGAAGGCGATGCTGACGGCCGGGTTCAGATGGGCACCGGAGATCTTGCCCATGAACAAGATGATGGCCATGACCGTCAGCGCGGGCGCCACGACGGCGGCGCCGTGGCTGATCACCCCCGGGAAGGCGTGGCCCATCATTCCCCCGCCGGCCGCCGCCAGCACCAGGAAGAAGGTGCCGAGCAGCTCGGAGAACAGCCGCCGCCACTCCTGCCGCGGGTCGTTGAAGTCGGCGATGCGGTCGATGAGGTTCTTTTCGTAGCGGGCCAGCGGTCCCAGCGGGCTCGGCGTGGGTGCTTGCTGTTCGGCGGTCATGACTGCCTCCCATCGGGGTCGGGCTGGGGAACACGCGCCCGGACAGCTCGCCCATTCATCGCGACGTTTGTGAGCGTGCCGCGCAGCGTGCTGAGCCGCTGCGGTCACCAGGGATGGGGTAATAGGTCACGACAGCGTCCTCGCCTTGTCCCAGGCGGCTGCGCGCGCGAGGGCGCGGGCCTGGTTTTCCCGGCCAAGGCTCGCCAGTCCAGCCAACCCGATGCCGCCGATGATCAGCAGGACGGACGCGCACACGACCAGGCCGTACCCATGGCCTTCCGCGTGGCGCCCGCCGGTGCGCCTTGATGGTTCGGTTGTTGCCGACGTCATTGCGGCCTCCGATGCCGGCATCGCCGGAACCTTGACCCCGCTCCCTTGCCTACGTCATCACGATCCACCTCGTGGCGCGCAGCGGCATCGCCCCAACGGGATGAAAAGACAGGCCAGCCCCTCCCCCTGGGGGCCGTAGTCAGCACGGCGTTAGCAAGATCGGCAGGGCGTCAAGGGGGGCGTCTGCCGTTTGAGGATGATGCGCCTGGCGGCACACCAGGTTCGGCACATCCTGGCCGGCCGCAGGTGGCCGAGGGCCAGGTTGGCGGTCAGCTCAGCCGGACCAGGCCGCTGACTGCCAGGTAGGCGCCCAGGAGCAGGGCGATGGTGGCCATGAGCTGCAAGGCGTGGCCCAGCAGCCAGTCCTGGGTGTGCTTGAGCCGTGCCTTGGTGGCCTCGGGCCGCAGCTCCAGGAACAAGAACGGGATGATGATCAGCAAGAAGTCGATCAGGACGAAGATGACGACCGCGATGACCTGGGTCGCGGTGGAGGACTTCCCGGTGACCAGGATGTGCAGCGCGGTGAGGTAGCTGGCGCCGGGGATGCCGATCACCGCGCCGGTGAGCATGGCGAGCCCGAGCCGGGGCTCGGCCAGCACCCGCTGCGCCCAGCCGTCCTTCTTCTGCGGCTTGTCCGGCTGCTCGTCCCCGGCCGGGATTGGTGTCTTCCGCCGGCCGTGCAGGCGGCCGGTGGCGAGCAGCGCGCCGGCGGCGAGCAGGAGCAGGCCGAGGGCCAGGTCGACGCCTGCGCTCACCGAGCGCTGGGAGTTGATGGCGTCGGCGTGGAAGACGAGCACGTCCAGCCAGCCAATCGTCAGGGCCACGGTCAGGCCGCCGAGCAGCAGGCACAAGAACATCGCCCGCGGCCGCCGGTTGTCGATCAGCAGCAGATCGAGGGCCAGCAGCTTCGGGTTCAGCGCCGCGAGAAACGCCAGCGCGAAGAACTCGGCGGTCATCGCCGGTCAGCCAGCATCGGTCATCGTCCGATGCTGGCAGCGTGCCGGCTGGCGGTGCAGCCCCAGGTGCTTCTCATAGGCGGCCACGCCGTCCGCGATCGGATACGGCCCGCGGATCTGCTGGAGCTCGGCTGCGATCTCGGAGTAATCCTGGTCGGGGTGGTCACCGCAGTCGCAGCAGATGATCTCGAACGCGTCGGTGTAGCCGGCTTCCGGCCGGCCCGCCACCATGCGGGACGGCTGGCGCCTAAGAACCATCGTCCAGCCGTCCGCGGGCTGATCACGGGCTGCCATGCCTGCCTCCCTTGCGATGGCTCCGCTGGGCACTTCCCGGCCCGCTAGGGCTGTTCGTCCTCAGCCTCGGGGGATGGTCCTCCGCCGGGGCCGCTGGCAGGCTGACGCGACCAGCTGGGGAGCCGTCAGTGATCGTCGGGTTCCTCCAGCGCGGCCGCGATGTCATAGCCGAGCGCGGTCGCCACATCGGGAGCGGCGCAGACGACCCGGCCGAGCCCGGCCACCGGGGCGATCGCCAGCAGCACCTCAGCGATCTCGTCCTCACTCGCGCCCGCCGCCAGCGCCCGGGCGGCGCTCCATTCCAGGCAGACCGCCGGCGACCCGATGGCCACCGACACCGCGACTTGCAGCAGCGCCGCGGTCTTGGGATCCAGGGCCGATGTCGCGGCCGGGCCAAGCCTGAGCCCGGCCTGGTCTTCGACGAAGCCTTCGTCGATCATCGCCAGCCTGCGCAAGGTCTCCTGGAATCTCACCGCCTGGCCCATACGCCTCCGCCCGCCGCCAAGCCACCATTCCACCTCATGCCCGGGGTGGATTTCATCCTCCTGATGGGGTGAAAGACCGGATCGTCACCCCTCCAGGAGCCCCAGCTCACGGGACCGGGCGACCGCCTGGCTGCGTGAGAAGGCGCCCAGCTTCCGGTAGATCGAGACCGCCTGCGACTTGATGGTGTTGCGGGAGACGAACAATTCCTCGGCGATCTGCGGGAACGACAGGTGCGTGGACAGCAGCGGCAGCAGGCGCAGCTCGGCAGCGGTCAGTGCCGACGCTCCGGGGGCGCTGGAACCGCGCTCCTCCGACAGCCTGGCCCGGAGCGCCTGGGCCTCGCCGGCCAGGCTTCCGAGGCTGGGCCGGCGCCTGAGCAGCTCATCGACCTCCCGCATGAGCGTCCTGGCCCCGGCCAGGTCGGCCAGCGCGAGGTGGACGCGGATGAGCTCGATCCTGGCCTGAACGGCGAAGTAGGGCAGGGCGTAGGTCAGCAAATGCCGCAGCCGCTGGGCGCTAACGAGTTCCCGGCGCGCCGCCGGGACGTCTCCCCGGTGCATGGCAGCGCGGGCGTGCACCGCGCTGACCAGGGGTGTTGCGTAGCTTTCCTCGATCCCGGCCCGGCGCAAAACGGTGCGTGCTCGTTCCGCAGACGCCTCGGCCCGGCCCCAATCGCCGCGTGTCATCGCCACCAGCGACCGTTCGCACAGCGCGAGCGCGACATCCTCGTGCGCGCCTACTTTCTCCCCGATGCTGACCCCATCCTCTAGGACGGCATCGCCGCCATCGAGGTCACCGCAAAGGACGCGCGCGATCCCTTGCAGGAAGGCGGGTGCCGGCGTCACAAAGCTCTGCGCCGCGAACCTGCGCACCGCCTCGTCTGCGTCGGCGCGCATCTGCTCGGCCCCGTGCCGGCACAAGAAGGTCCGCATGACGGCGGCCCACGCTTCGGTGGCAGGGTCATCGGGCCGCGCCGGATCCCCGTACTGCCAGCGCTCGACCGCATCGGCCCATCGCTCGGCCTCGACCGGCCGCCCTGTAAGCGCGCAGAAGAGCGCGGCCAGCACCGCGGCCATCGGGTATCCCTCGATCCCGCCCCGGTCCTCCAGCCACCCAAGCCACCCCTGGACGGTTGGGACCCGGCCTTGCCGGTGGGCCGGTATCACGAGTTTCTCCACCAGGCCAGCGGCCGCGTCGACGTCCCCGGCCTCCATCGAGTACTCCAAGGCCTCCTCCGGCAACCCGTTTCGCAAGTACCAGGCGGCGGCGCGGCGGCGCAGGACGGGCATCAGGCCGGGTTCCAGGCGCTCCAGCTCCGCCAAGAGCATGTCGCGGAACAGGTGGTGGTAGCGGTACCACTCCCCGCGCCGGTCCAGCGGCACCAGCAGCAGGTTCGACCGGGCCAGACCCGCCAGGGTCGCAGCCGACCCGCTCAGCTCGGTCACTGCCTCGCACAGCGGCCCGGACATGCGCTCCAGCACCGCGGTCCGGGTCAGGAACACCCGCTGCCGGCGGGAGATCCGCGCCAGGAACTCCGACTCCATGTACTCGCTCACCAGCCGGTCGTCGCCGCCGAAGGAGACCGCCGCGCTCGCCAGCGGGCCGTCCTCCCTCAGGTACAAAGCCGCCAGGTACAGCCCGGCCGGCCACCCCTCGGTCCGCCGGTGCAGCTCGGCCACGTCGTCCTCGCCGACCGTGACCTCAGCATTGCGCAGCAGCGACGCCGCCTCGGCGCGGGTGAGCGACAGGTCACCGGGGCCGATCTCCAGGATCCGGCCCTCGGCGCGCAGCCGCGCGATCCGCAGCGGCGGCTCGGCCCGGCCCGCGAGCACCAGCCGCGAGCCGCCCGGCACGTGATCGGCCAGCACCGACAGCGCGGCCCGGCATTCGGAGTTGTGCAGTGCGTGCACGTCGTCCAGCATCAGCACGACCGGCGAGGTCATCGACGCGAACGCTGCCCCCAGCCGCGGCACCACCGACCCGGGCACCGAGCTCGCCGGGGAGGCCAGCGCGTCGAACACCCGCCCGTCGACCGGCTGCACCGCGTCGAGCGCTTCCGCGACGTAGGTGAGCAGGACCTTCGGATCGTTGTCCGGCTCGTCGACCGACACCCAGGCGAAGGCCTGGCCGTTGCGCTCGGCCCACTGCGACAAGACCGTCGTTTTCCCGTAGCCGGCCGGCGCGACCACCGAGACGATGGGACGGGGGTCGCCCCGCCTCAGCCGTTCGATCAGCGACGAACGGCGCACGGTCCCGGGCCGCATCACAGGACGGCGGAGCTTCGCCGCGACAAGATCGAGTACCGGTTGGCCCGCGCGGCGCGGCCGGCCAGCCCGCTGACGCACGTCGCTGTCGCTCATGCTCCGACGGCGCCTCCCAGAAAGATCTGCCGCTCCATGCTCTTCCCGAGCCAAGGATCAAGTCAAGCGCGTGATCACCACCGCGCTTGCTGGCGCCGCAGGTTCCACCTTCATCCTGAAAGCGGGTGCTGGCCCGTACCGGCTGATCCCGGCCGCGATGGCGAGCCTCGGGCGGCGTGATCAACGCCTGGTTGTTCCTCATAAAGATGACCAGCTAGCCGTGTAGCGGAAGCTTAGGGTCTCGTCAGGCAGCGAGGCAGTCGGCACTAGCAGCACGACCTTGGTCTGGACGCTCTGTGGAGACCTGCTCAGGTTTTCGCGGATCTGAGCTGCCGAGAGTTCGGATTTCATACCAACCGCATGATGCGCAGCCCGGCCGGCTGACATTTCCTGGTTGTGAGGGCGAGACGCCCTCCATGGCGGCTGGGCATGGCGGCCGGGCCGGTAGCCCAACGTGTGATCTCCAATGGCCAGCGACCTGATGGTCGCTGGCCGGGGGAGGGAGCGGGGAGGCCCCGATGGCGACCAATGCTGCCAAACAGGTGGCCCCCGCCCGACCGCCGGCGGTTTCCGCTGGCGTTCCGATCCTGGCATCTAAGATCACAGCGCCGAGTGTGCCGGACTGGGCCGTGCCGCGCACGCGGATCACCAAGCTGATCGCCCGGGGTAGGCGGTGGTGCCCGCTGACCGTTGTCACCGGCCCTCCTGGCGCGGGCAAGACCATGGCCATGGCGCTGTGGGCGGCGACGGAACCCAGGCCGGTTGCCTGGGTTTCCCTGGATGGCTTCGACAACCGGCCGCGGGTCTTCTGGCCCTATCTCGTCGCGGCACTGCGCCGGGCCGGCGTTGCCATCCCGAAGACGCTGTCGGCCGCCGGGCGAGGGCGGGCGGCCGATCATGTGTTCTTGCTGCGGCTGGCGTTGACGCTGGCTACCCAGAACCCGCCGGTGACGCTGGTCGTCGACGACCTCCATGTGCTGACCGAGCCGAAGGTGCTGGACGGGCTTGATTATGTGCTGCGGAACGCGGGGCCTGGCCTGCGGCTGGTGATTTCCTCGCGGACGGATCCGCTGCTGCCGCTGCACCGTTACCGGCTGGCCGGCGAGCTGGCCGAGATCCGGGCCAGCGACCTCGCGTTCAGCATCGCCGAAGCCGGCCTGCTCATGGCCCAGCACGGCTGCGCGCTGTCAGCAGATTCGCTGGAGTGCCTGACGCGGCGGGCGGAGGGCTGGGCGGCCGGCCTCCGCCTCGCTGCGATCTCGATGGGCGCTCATCCCGACCCTGACCTATTCGTCAAGGAGCTGATCGCTGAGGACAGCGCCCTGACCGGTTACCTGGTGGAGGAGGTTCTCAGCACCCAGCCGCCTGAGGTCCGGGACGTTCTGCTGAGCACCAGCATCCTGGAGCAGGTCAGCGCCGAAGCCGCCAGCGAACTGGCCGGCAGTGAGCAGGCCGCGGGAATCTTCTCGGCCTTGGCGCACGCGAACGCGTTTGTGCAGCCGATCGGGGGCGGGTGGTACCGCTATCACACGTTGTTCGCGGAGGTGTTGCGGCTCAAGCTGCGGCACGAGTATCCGGGCCGGATGGCTTCCCTGCACCGGCGGGCTGCCCGGTGGCATGAGCGGAACGGCCGGCTCACCGACGCGGTGCGGCACGCCGCGCAGGCCGGTGACTGGCAGCTCGCCGCCAGCATGGTCATCGACGGGCTGGCGATCGGCGAGATCATCGAGCCGCGAGGCGGCCGGTCCCTGGCCGGCGAGTTCGCGAGCATGCCGTATGGCGAAGCCTGGACCGAGCCGCAGCCGTACCTGGTCTTGGCCGCGGTGGCGTTGTCTGCTGGCCGGCCTGAATCTTCTATCGCCGCGCTGGATGTCGCGGAAGGCATCCTCGAAGGCCTTTCCGCCGGTCAGGAAGCCGCGTCCCGGCTGGCTGCCGCGATGATCCGCCTCACCGCTTCGCTTCGCACCGGGGACCTGGCGGCTGCGGCGGCGGCCGGTGGCCGTGCCGAGGTGCTGGTCAGCAGGGTCCCGGGTGGCAAGCTCGCCCGGCGTCCGGAAATCCGGGCCCGGGTGCTGTCCGGTCGCGGGGTTGTCGAGCTGTGGTTGGGCCATCTCGACGAGGCGGCTCGTGTCCTCGATTCGGAGGTGGCCGCCGCGACCGTTGCGGGCGGGGAGTACGAGCGAGCCGACTGCCTCGGGCATCTCGCGCTGGTGGAGGCACTGCGCGGCCAGTTGTGCCGCGCAGTCAAGCTGGCCGCCCAGGCGACAGCGGCCCCCACGGCCGGCGAGCAGCGGCCGCCCGGCTGGCACCCGAGCCCCGCGGCGCTCGCCGCACTCGCATGGGTGCACCTGGAACGCAATGAGCTGCGCGAGGCGCGCACTCGGCTCAAGCAGGCGGACGCCGCCCTCTGCGTAACCCCGGACAAGCTGATCGGGGCGGTGGCCTGCCTGATGGCGGCGTGCGGCGGCCTGGCCGAGGGACGCGCCGAAGCGGCCAGCCAGATCGTGGCCAGGGCACGGTCGGGGTGGTCTGTTCCGTCCTGGCTCGAACAAAGGCTGAGCCTGGTCGAGTCGCGGGCTTACGCGGCGGCCGGCGACATCCGGGCCGCACTCGCCGCAGCCGAGCGTGCCGGCCCCGATACCTCGCCGGAGGCGGCGGTCACGCTCGCGCACGCGTGGGTGGCTGCCGGAGACGGCGAAAACGCGAGGCGCGCGCTTGTACCCGCGCTCGCGGCCGGTAGCGGGACGGCCGAACGGGTGCGCCTGCAAGCGTGGCTGGTTGACGCCCGGCTCAGCTACGACAGCGGTGACAGTGCACGCGGCCGCCAGTCCCTTGCAGCCGCTCTGCGGCTGGCCGAACCTGAGCAACTCAGGCTGCCGTTCGCCTTGGAGCGTGGCTGGATTGAGCCGGCGCTGCGGCGTGACCCTGACCTGGCCGGCACCCACCGGCGCCTGTTCCCGCCGACCCTGCGCCACGATCAGCTCCCGTCCCCGCCGGGCGTCCTAGAACAGCCCGCGATTCTGGTGGTCGAGCCGCTCACCGAACGCGAGCGGGAGGTGCTACGACACGTCTCAGGCATGCTGAACACGGCTGAGGTCGCCAGCGAGCTGTACATCTCCGTCAACACCGTCAAGACGCACCTCAAAAACATCAACCGCAAGCTGGCGGCCGCTCACCGCGGTGAGGCGGTCCGCCGAGCCCGCCAGCTGGAGCTGATCTGATGTCCCATTGCTCGCGCCCGGTGCACGCATTCGAAAACCATGCCGCTCCGGCTATGAGCGCAGCCCACGCCGCCTGGCCTGCACCGCGACCGCCAGCGGATGTTTGTCGGCACCAAGCAAGCCGTGATGGGCGGCTGGTCGTTGCGCGGGTTGGTCTAGGAGAAGTGTGGTCATGAATGTAACCCGGACGATCAGGTACCGGGACAGTGCCGCCGGGGCCCGTGCGCTGGCTGGCAGCAGCACCGTAGGAGCCATCCGCGATGGCGTGCCGGCCGGCGGTATCACGCCGTTGCGGCCCGAAGGGAGTAACCATGACTGTGAAGACTGAGGCAGTCGCGGTGAGAAAGTCTGGTGGACGGGCTTCTGGCCGGGGTCCGGCGCGGGCCGCGGCTGAGGAGCAGCTGAGCCGCGCGGACCGGGTCGCGCGGGGGAAGGACGCCCGGGCGGTGGCCCCGCTGGAATCCCATGGCGAGTTCCGGCCGGGCCGGTCCCGGGATCCGGTGGGGCTGCTGCTGGGCCAGGCCAAGACGCGGGTGCCGGAGCTGGTGCCGGTCCGGCACGGGCGGATGCTGGTGTCGGCGTTCACGTTCTATCGGGGCGCCGCGCTGCCGATGGCGGCGGACCTGGCCACAACCCCCGCGTCGGGGCTGCGGGCGCAGCTGTGCGGGGACGCGCACCTGTCGAATTTCGGCGCGTTCGCCTCGCCGGAACGGCGCCTGGTCTTCGACGTCAACGACTTCGACGAGACTCTGCCGGGGCCGTTCGAGTGGGATGTCAAGCGGCTGGCCGCGAGCCTGGCCGTGGCCGGGCGGGACAACGGCTTTCCCGCCAAGGCCCGCCGCAAGATCGCTCTCGCGGCGGCGGAGGGCTACCGCACGGCGATGCGCGGCTTTGCGGAGCAGCCCTTCCTGGACGTCTGGTACGCGCACCTGGACATCGAGCCGGCCCTCGGCGAATTCAGATCCCAGGTCAAGGCGAAAAGGTTCAAGGCAGCCGAGGCCCTGCTGGCCAAAGCCCACACCAAGGACAGCACCCAGGCGCTGGCCAAGCTGACCACCGTGACCGGCGGGCGGCGGCAGATTATCAGCGACCCGCCGATGATCGTCCCGGTCGAAGAGGTCTTCGCCGGCGTGCAGGCCGACGCGATCTACGAGCAGATCCGTGGTGTGCTGGGCAAGTACCGGCGCACCCTGCAGTCCGACCGGCGGCACCTGCTGGAGCAGTTCGCCATGGTGCAGGTGGCCCGCAAGGTCGTCGGGGTCGGCAGCGTCGGCACCCGCGCCTGGATCGTGCTGATGGACGCCGGAGACGGCGTCGAGCCGTTGTTCCTGCAGGCCAAGGAGGCCCAACCGTCGGTCCTGGCGGAGTATGCCGGGCGCAGCCAGTACGCCAACCAGGGTGAGCGGGTGGTCGCCGGGCAGCACCTGATGCAGGCCCAGAGCGACATCTTCCTCGGCTGGACCCGCATCACCGGCCCGGACGGGGTGGACCGTGACTTTTACGTGCGCCAGCTGCGGGACTGGAAGTTCTCGGTGCCGATCGAGGTGATGCTCCCGGCGGGCATGACGGTGTACGCCCGGCTGTGCGGGTGGACCCTGGCCCGGGCGCACGCCCGTTCCGGGGACCGCGTCGCCCTGGCCGCCTACCTCGGCGGCTCGGCCAGGTTCGATCAGGCGATCGCTGAGTTCGCCGAAACCTACGCCGACCAGAACGAACGCGACTATGCCGCGCTCCAGGCCGCCGTCAAGGACGGCAAAGCCCAGGCCACCATCGAAATCTAGAACGCCGTCCACACCCGCCCGCCCGCCCCGGGTGATCTGGGATCAGGACAACAGGACTATTCATGCCTTATGCGAGGCAGCAGGAGTTTGACGTCGTAGCCGATGACCGATCGTGGGGGTCGAAATGAGTGACCAGGTTGACCGAAGTGTGCTGCCGATTCGCCGGCCGTCGTTCCGTGGCGTGGCGAACAAGACGCTGGGCGGGTCGGAGCCGGATTGGGGGCTGATCGGCCATGTGCAGCCTCCGGCGGGGGCTCCGAATGTGCTGCTGGTACTGATCGACGATGCGGGGTTCGGTAATCCCGCCACGTTCGGCGGCCCCATCGACACGCCGAATTATGACCGGATGGCGGCGCAGGGCCTGCGCTATAACCGTTTCCACGTGACGGCTATGTGCTCCCCCACTCGGGCTGCGCTGCTGACGGGACGCAACCACCACGCGGTCGGCATGGGCGGCATCCCGGAGGCCTCGTCCGGTTTCCCTGGCTATTCGGCGATGCTGCCGAGGGACGCGGCGCCGTTCCCGAAGGTCTTGAAGGAGAACGGTTACTCGACGGCGGGGATCGGCAAGTGGCACCTGACCCCGGAGAGAGAGCAGGGACCGGCCGGCCCGTTCAATCACTGGCCCAACGCGTGGGGTTTTGACTATTACTGGGGTTTCCTGGCTCCCGAGGCCGGCCAGTACGACACGATGATCGCGGAGAACCAGAAGTTCATCGGGGTGGTAGACGGCAAGGACGGGAAGCCGTTCTATTTCCCCGAAGCCATGACCGACCATGCGATCGACTGGCTGCACGGCGTCCGGGGCCACGATCCGGCCAAGCCGTGGTTCCTGTACTACTCGACCGGCTGCAGCCACGCGCCCCATCATGTCTCCAAGGAGTGGTCGGAGAAGTACAAGGGCCGGTTCGACCAGGGCTGGGACCGGCTGCGTGAGGAGATTTTCGAACGCCAGAAGCGGCTCGGCGTGGTCCCGGCCGGCGCGGAGCTGACGCCGCGCGATGAGGAGATGCCGGCCTGGGACTCGCTGTCGGAGAACAGCAAGCGGCTGTTCGCGCGCCAGATGGAGGTCTACGCCGGCTATTCGGAGAACGCCGACCACCACGTCGGCCGGCTGCTGGCCGCGATCGAGGAGATGGGCGAGCTCGACAGCACGCTGGTGATCTGGATCTGGGGTGATAACGGCGCCAGCCTGGAAGGCACTCCTACCGGCACATTCAACGAGGGAACGATGGTCAACGGGCTCCCGCTGACCGATGAGGAGCAGATGCAGCTCGCGCTGAAGTGGGGCGGGCTGGAGGCCTGGGGCACCGAGATGATGTACCCGCATTACTCCTCGGCCTGGGCGTGGGCAGGGAACACGCCGTTCCGGTGGGGCAAGCAGGTCGCCTCGCATCTGGGCGGCACCCGCAACCCGATGGTCATCCGCTGGCCGGCGCGGATCACCGGCGCCGGGGGCGTGCGGTCGCAGTTCACGCACGTGACCGATGTGGGGCCGACGGTCCTGGACATCGCCGGGATCCCGCAGCCCACCCATGTCGATGGCGTCGGGCAGCAGCCGATGACGGGGGTGAGTTTCGGCGGCTCGCTGGCCGACCCGGACGCTGCCGAGCATCACACCCGTCAGTACTTTGAGAACTTCGGTAACCGGGCGATGTACAAGGACGGCTGGTGGCTGTCGATGCGGATGCCCCGGGTGCCGTGGCGGCTCGACCCGGCGCTGCTGAAGCGGTTCGCGCCCGGCGTCTGGGACCCCGATGAGGACCCGGTCGAGCTGTATTACCTGCCCGATGACTTTTCTCAGGCTCACGACCTGGCGGCTAGCAATCCGGAGAAGGTCAAGGAGCTGCAGGCCCTGTTCTGGGAAGAGGCAGGGAAGTACCACATCAAGCCGCTGCTCGCCGGGTTCGCCACCTTCTTCGGCATCTTGCCGCCGCTCGGCAGCCAGACCACCTATACCTACTACGGGGACGTGCAGAACGTGGCCCCCGGGACGATCCCGCGGGTCTACAACCACTCCTACACGATCAGCGCGGATCTGCACATCCCGGACGGCGGCGCCGAAGGAGTGATCGTCGCCGAGGCCAACCACCTCGGCGGGTTCTCGCTGTTCGTCCAGGACGGGAAGCTGAAGCACACCTACTCGTTTGTGGGCGTATTCGAGTACCGCCAGGAATCCGCAGGCGAATTGCCGACCGGAGACGTGAACGTCCAGATGATCTTCGCGGCGGACGAGGCCAAACCCGCCACGGCAGGTGAGGTGACGCTGCTGGTGAACGGCGATCCGGTGGGCAGTGGCCGGCTGGATCACACGGTGCCGTTCATCTTCAGCGGCTATTCGGGCCTGGACGTCGGCCGGGATAACGGCCTGGTCGTCGACCGGAGCTACGCCAGCAAGGCGCCGTTTACGTTCACTGGCACGGTCAAGAAGGTGGTCTTCGACGTGGCTCCGCACCCCGACGGCAAGGACGAGCTTGCCCTCCACGAGCATGCACAGCAGGCACACGCCGCCCGCGGCATCAACGCCTGACACCCGGCACCCAGCCGTAACCAAGGAGACAGCAATGAGCGACACCGAGTTCGACGTCGTCATCGCGGCATACCTGATCCCCGACCTGGCCCAGCAAGACTTCGACGCTCTCGTCAAGCTCGTCAAAGGCAAGCAGCTCACCGTGGAAGGCGTGGCCCTGGTCACCAACGACGCTGGCGGCAACGTCACCATCCAGGAGACCGGCGACCACCTGGGCCGCAAGGGCATGGAGATCGGCGGCGGGGTCGGCCTGGTCGTGGGCCTGTTCGCGCCGCCGCTGCTCGCATCGGTGGTGGTCGGCGGCGCTGCAGGTGCCCTGGTCGGCAAGTTCGCCAGGCACCGGGTCGAAAGCGGCCTGGAGGACAAGATGGGCGCCGCGCTGCCACCGGGCTCGGCCGGCATCGTCGCCATATACGACCGCGCCAAGGCTGGCACCGTCGACACGGCTCTCGCCAGCGCGGTGCGCAAATCGGTCGCCCAGGTCGACGGCCGCGGAGCCAAGAAGCTCAAAGCCGCGCTCGCCGACGCACAAGCCGGCCTGGGCGGCTAGCGAGATGGGCCATCGCGGGAATCTAGAGACGAGCACCGGAAAGCCATTGCCAACCTCGTTGGCCTTAAAGAGGGAGTGCCATGGATCCCGCAACGAAGCCGTCAGTTCTTTTCGTCTTTTACACTCACACCCAGCAGAGTCTTCGGGTGGCCGACGCGATGGCCGGCGTGCTGCGCGAGCGGGGTTGCGACGTTTCCCTGGCGGGGATCGAGTTCACCGATCCCCACTACGCGAGGAAGTTCGGCCGGTTTCCGTTCCGGCATGGGCTCCTCGACCTGCTCACGGTGCTGCCGGCGCAGACGCGCCGTTCGACCGGGCAGATCCGCATCCCTGAAGCGGCGCGGGAGGGTGACTACGACCTGGTCTGTTTCGGCTCGCCGACATGGTTTTTCACCACCAACATGCCGCTGCGCTCGTATCTGAAGTCTGCTGAGGGAGGGAAGGTGCTGGCCGGGAAGCGGTTCGCCGCGTACGTGGTGTGCCGGCGGTACTGGAGCATCAACCTGAAGGAAGTCAGGAAGCTGGGTGTCGCGCAGGGGGGCGTGTACGTCGGCGGCACCCGGTTCCAGTTCGCGGGCGGCCAGATCCGGTCGTTTCTGTCGCTGATCAGCTACTTCGGCACGGGCGAGATGCGCGAGCGCTACCTCGGGGTGGAGATTCCGCCGACCAATCTCAAGCCGGATTTCCTCGGGCAGGCCCAGGGGTTCGCGAACAAGCTGGCGGACAGCCTCGACGGCGGCCGCACCACAATGGGGGGATGAGCGCGTGAGCGACCAGACGATCGATCGCGCCGAGCTGCCGAACCAGCGTCCGCCGTTTAGGGGGGTGGTGAAGCGACGCTCGACGGCTCGCAGCCGGAGAAGGTACTTCGCGGTGCCGGCCCGGCCAGCAGATCGGAACGCACATGCTCGTCCTTAGCCTTGTTCTCATCGGCCTGGTGATCACGCTCGAACCGATCCCGCTCACCGCGTTCATCCTTGTTCTCGCGTCAAAGGGCGGCGTGCGGAAGGGCGCCGCGTTTATCTTCGGCTGGCTGCTGTCGCTCGCGATCGTGATTGCGTTCACGGTACTCGTCACCGACAACAAGCCTCCCAAGCCCAACACCGCTCCCTCGCTGGCCGCACTCGCGGCCAAGCTCGCCATCGGCGCTGGGCTGCTGGTGATCGCGATCCGGTACTACCGGAAGCTGGGTAAGCCGAAACCGCCGAAAAAGCCCCCCAGGTGGCAGACGCACATCGACAACATGACGCCGTGGTTCGCCATCGGGCTTGCCCCGCTCACCCAGCCCTGGGGACTGGTCGCCGCGGGTGTCGCGGTCATCGTCGAGGCGAAGCTCTCGTCCTGGGAGAGTTACCTGGCGCTGGCGCTGTTCTGCGTCATCGCCACATCCTCGATCCTCGCGATGGAGATCTACGCCGGCTTTCGCCCCCAGCCAGCGCAGGAGTTCCTCGCCCGGTCGCGAGGCTGGATCGATACCCATACCGACCAGGTCATCGTCATCGTGTCCCTGGTACTCGGCTTCTGGCTGGTCGCAACCAGCATGTACTACATCGTCACCTAGCAGCGCTCGCCGCCCGGGGGTCCCCGCGAGGTCAGCTTGGGTGCCGACGCACCAGCACGGCAGACAGTTCGGCCCCGATCAGCAATGACCACATCGTTGCGTACAGGTACGCGAGCAGGCCGAAGATCCCGCCGATCGTTCCGTACAGCGCGGTCGAGTTCTGGATCAGGCGCGTGAATACGAGTTCCCCGAGGGCCGTCAGCGCTAGCCATGCAATCGTGAAAGCCACAGCGCCGGGGAGGTGGTCCCGGAGTCTTAGGCCCTTCCCGGGGGTGAGCAGGCGGTAGGTAATCAGGAAAAGCGCGAATCCGCCGAACGCGAAGGCGGCGGCCTGGACCAAGCTCGCGATCGTCGTCCGGTGGGTGGCCTGCAGCCGAGCCTCAACCCCGGTGAAGAGGGCCAGGGCGACGAACGCCGCCACCATGAGGACCCCGATCACGGTGCCCCGGATCCGCCCGGTGAGCAGCCCCACCCACTCGGTGCGGAAGATCACGCCGAGAGCGTGCCGTAGCCGGCTCGCGAAGCCTGACGCCGACCACAAGAGCCCGAGCACGCCGATCACCCCGAGTGTCACTCGCCCGTTGATGGTGGCCTGCACTTGTTCGGTCACCAGCGATCCGAGGCCGGGCACCAGGCTGACCAGTTCCTGCACTGCTTTCTGCGCGGCCTCCGGGTGCCCGGCCAGCACGAAGCCCACGACGGACGAGGCGAACAGCAGCAGAGGAGGGATGGCCAGGAATGAGCCGTAGGTCAGCGCGCCAGCGTGGGTGGCCAGGTCGTCGATCCGTGGCCGGGCGGCGACCTCGCCGATTGGTGCGAGGAACTTGTACGGCAAGTGCGGGAAACGTTCATGCAGGACCTGCTGGCGCTCGTTGGCCCGGGCGCGCACCAGCGTCGACAGGCGATCCCGTTCCTGACGCTCGACTTTGCCCAGCTCGGCTTGACCCGCTTGTTCGGCCTTCACCGCCGAGCGGAGCCGCCGCGACCGTCTGGCTAGCCACCTGCGGGCGGGCCGGCCATGTTCGCTGGCATGCTCCTCGGCGGACGGGCCGTTCTTGTGCCCGGCCACTCAGAATGCCTCCTCCTTCCGCGCTCTACCCGTCGGGCGGCTGGCCGCACGGCTGGGACCCTGCCATGGCCGCTGGAGTGGATTCCTACCGCCGCCGCCGCGGCCTTCGCCGGGCCCCGACAGCAGCGTGGCACCAGCAAGGCCCATCGATTAGAACGTGCCCTGGCATCTGTCCCTGGACTTGACGATCGCTCACCGGAATTGTAGGAGCGTCATTACTTCTTTCAGCGCCGAGCTTGGAGTGAAGTTAAGATGACCTTTCATAGCTGGAGGCCTTCGCCGGTGACCACCGCGGCGCGATCACCATCCAGTCCGCGGACGCGGCCATCGGCGGACAGGCAACTCCGCCCCCAGGCACCGGCTCGTCCAGCGCGACATCGCTCCGGCGTGGGATATCGTCGAGGCTAAAATCCCTTCCGATGCCATCTACGCTCTCAGTTCCTACATCCTGCTGGCCATAGCCGGGCTCATCGGCGCCGTCGGGATCTTGACCAATTCCCAGTCCTCATCGTCGGCGCTATGCCGTAGGCCCGGAATACAACGCGATCATGGGTGTCGCGCTCGGCATCGACCAGCGAGACACTCCGGCGATTGTCCGGGGTGCCCTCGCCCTGCTGGCCGGGTTCACGGCCGCGATCATCATGACTTTGATCTTCGGGCTGGCGATCCGCTGGTTCGGTCACACGCCCGGGGCATACTCGCTCGGAGTGCGCCCGGTCTCGAGCCTGATCGACGAACCGAACCTGTTTTCCCTGATCGTCGCCGTCCTGGCCGGGATCGTCGGCGTGGTGTCACTGACCGAAGCGCGGGCAGCCGCCCTCATCGGCGTCTTCATCTCCGTCACCACAATCCCGGCCGCCGCTGACACCGGCCTGTCGATCGCCTACGCCAACTGGAGCGAGGCCCGGGGTCAGTATTTCAGCTGCTTCTGAACGTGACAGTGCTCATCGTGATCGGGGCACTGGGCCTGCGCCTCCAGCGGATCATCTGGCGTGTCCGCTCACACGCACAGGGGCAAGCCGCGGACGCTCGCGGCCAGTGACGCGAGCGGGGCCCAGGGCACCGAGACAGCACGGTTCCCGCCTGTAGCGCCCAGCGCGGAGCACGCTCTTCGGCGCGCCCGCTTCTTGCGCTGCAGTTGCCGGGCCTGCGCGGCACGCATCGGGCCGCGGAGATGATCACCCGCGTATCACGTCGTCTGTCGCTGCGCAAGCGCTCAGAGCACCGCCAGGCTGGTCACCGTCCGTAGCGGACATCGTCTCCTCCGATAGCGGCCGCACCCGCTAACCATGGCGGCGAGCACCGGAAATTCCCCGCCTGCGGGCAATGGTCTAAGAGAGCCGCGCTGCGTGTCGGTCGTGCCTGGCATCTGTCGCCGCATCTACGCCGGCTTCCTCGGCATCGACGCCGACGTTAGGACAGGACGACGCCCGCTGCTGTCGTGCTGGCCGCTGCGGTTCAGCTTTCGGACGACTGACGCGTCTCGATTCCTCTGGCTAGGGCCGAAGGCTCGATTGTGGCACTTTTCTCGCGCCGCCGATCGCAACCATTGGTTCCCGGCCTGATGCCGTAGCGATCGAACGCAGAGTCGAAACATGCTCCTGACATGGGTGGGCGCAACTGGGGATCGAACCAGTGACCCCTCGCTTGTAAGGCGAAATATGGGCTTTGAGGAGTACCTGGTCAGAACCTCGTACCTGCCGTCTGACCTGCTGGAACGTGGGCTCCGGTG
>Ga0181536_10001834_pt1 | contig 24638 bp, 14 predicted proteins | sample PEATcosm2014_Bin_41_FD_121105 | JGI IMG/M metagenome (GOLD analysis project Ga0181536, IMG submission 121105) | Peatland microbial communities from MTU Mesocosm Facility, Houghton, MI, USA - PEATcosm2014_Bin17_60_metaG | ecosystem: Environmental > Terrestrial > Soil > Wetlands > Peat | place...
GCAGCGGTGAGAAGGTGATCATATTCTCCAGTTGGCCCACCGTGCCGAAGCCAATGGCCCCTGCCATCACGGCCACATACATCGAAATGGATTTCTCCACCGCCGCTTGGATGCCCGGCACGCACGCGTCGGACTTCCCGGCATGCGCGCCGGAGGGACAGCCGTAATACTCGGAGATAAGCTGCACCCGCGCCGCCAGCAGCGGCATGCGCTCCCCGCCCGCGCAGCGGAATTGCATGGCGCGCATGTCGCAGTAACCGGGGGTCACATCCACGGTCATCGTAGCATTGGGGTCGACGGCGTACCCTAACACCAACCCGCCGAGAGTTTCCGCAACCCCCAGTGCCAGTACTGCCGGCGGACTCACGGGCGCGGTGGCCCCGCCGTTGGGCATGGTGTCGAGACTCTGGGGCAAGCCAAGTTCCAAGTGCGCCAGCATCACGTCGGCCATCACGGCGTCGATGCACAAGGGCGTGCGCGCCTCGGCATAACCCACCAGGATCGGATTTCGCCAATGCGCCTCGCGGCCCCCGGCGACAATCTCGCCGATGCGGGTGACATAACCCACGTCCTTGCGCTGGAAGGTCTCGATCCCACCGTACTTGCGTGTGGCCTTCACCAATTCGGCCGCCATCACCACGGGCCGGATCTCCACGGGAACATCCTGGGCGGAGCAGGGAAGCCCGGTATAGGCAATCTGGTCCAGTTGGTCGGCAAGCTTCAACGATAGGCGAACATCCTCGAGCGTGGCGTAACGCCGCTCGCCCGCCATATCCCAGATGAAACAGCAGAAGCCGCCTCCGCTCACGGTGAAGTCTTCGTGAATCTGGAAAGGCTGAGCATCAAAACGCACTTGAGAATAGCGAACCGAGAGGCGTTTGGGCCACCGGCCGGGATCCTGAAAATTGCGGCGCATGCGGGCCAGGGCGGCTTCCACCTGTTCAGGAGGAAACTTCACGATCCGGGAATCCATGTCGACCCGGCAACCGGCCGCGCGAAGGTATTCCAAGGCCTGGATGTGGTCGATCCACATTCCGGTGCGCTCGAGGATTTGCAGCGCAGCCTGATGGATCGCGTTCATTTCATCCTGACGGAGATATCGAAGAGGTTCGAGAGCAGAGGTTTTCATGAAGGCCATCCTCGGCCATTTCAACCGCAGGCCGGCGATCGAGAGGACCTATCTTACTCCCACGCCGCCGCAGCCGACACTTCTTTTGGCAGTCCGTCCAGCGAGCCGGTGGCCGGGTCCATGGCAAGCAAGGTATTTAACAATTACTGGGAAGTAGATTGGCCACACGCAGGGCCAAGAAGGGAGCGGCCGGAGACTGAGGATCTTGCACGAATTCGCAAGGTCTATGCCGACGCCCGCGCGGAATTGCACCGCCGCATGCACCAGCACGGCGTACCCCATGAGCGCGGGCGCAGCAATCCTCATCGGCTGGGAGAGCGTGGAACTCGCCAGGCGGATGGTCGAAAGGTTCGAAGCCGAGCGAAGTCCAACGTTGAATGACCCGCCTGGCAATGCCACTGAGGAGGCAGCTCCAATCGACGGTCTTAGTCAACGAACCTGGACTTCGGTGTCAGCGCATGGGCAGCGCGTACATGAGCCCGCCTTCGGTCCAAAGCGCATTCAAGCCCCGATCCAGATGGTACGGTCCACCCGTCGTACGCTCGAAGATCTCGCCATAATTGCCAGTCGCAGCGATAACCTTGGCGGCCCAATCATGCGCCAAACCCAGCGCCTGAGCAGTCGCGAAGTCGTGCCCGAGCAACTGCTCGGCCCGCATGTCTTCGCGTCTCGCCGCCGCTGCCACGTTGCCCTGCGTGATCCCCAAAGCTTCTGCCTCGATCAGCGCGCTGACCACCCAGTCGATCACCAGCCCAAACTTCTGATCGCCGTAGCGATACGCGGGGACAACCGGGTAGAGCCCGAACCGCACCGGCAGGAATACGAAATCGCTGGTCCTCGCATGAAAGTTAGCGCGCGACTGGGCGAGCCGCGACTCCATGGCGGTGCCCGCCTCACATCGGCGAACCGCTACGGCCGCGTCCATTTCGCCCTGTTCGGAGTGAGACATTAGTGCGTAAGGAATGCCTCGCGCGGTCATTTCGTCGCGCAGCACTCGCTCGGGCGGGCTCATGTCAAGCGCGCAGATCAGCTTGCCGCGCAGGCCCGCCAGTTCGGTGATGCCGCTTCGTTTCGAGACCATCAAACGCTGGGAGTCGTAAAAGATAGGCGGTCCGAACCCAATGCCGAAATGCGTTGCGGTCGATGCCGAAGGCGAGATGCCGGTCGCAAGCTGGATCCTGTCCGCCTTCAGCGCACTCAACACTTCCGGCTCGGCTGGAAACGCGCGGATCGTTAGGCTGCCTGCGTCACCGAAGATAGCGACGGCGACGGCACGGCAAACCTCGGCTTCCAGGGCTGAGAGATTGCCGTGGACGTCCTCTCCATTCCAGTCGTCCATGCTTAGGACCGTCCCGCATTCCATGTGGTGAGCAGCGCGGACGGAGTCTAAAGTCTGAGCGCGCACAACACTGGCGTGCGCCAACAAACTGCCGAGGAGGAGGCTCAAAAGTAAGCGTGGCATCTATAAACCCGACCTAAGCGGAAATAGAAGGGGATGGAGGTCGAGACCTCCATCCCCCTCGCGGACGCTCTCCAGCCGGCAGGCTATGCCTCAAGCCGAGAGAACGGACTAAGGTGTCCAGCTTCCGGAAGTAGGCGTGCCGAGCGATTGCGTCGGACGCGGATTCACGTCAACCGGATACGGGTCGATCGGCTCACCCGCTTTGTAGGTTTCCCAAGAGGTGAAGTCGGTCGGCAAAATGCCGATTGCCTGGCATGCACCATTAGTATAGCCGTTTGGCGAAAAGTCTGCCGTCGCCAAATGAGGCAGCGATTGCCACACGTCCGTCGGGATCGCTGCCCGCGAAGCGGGGACTGGCGGCTTAAACCCCAGCAAGATTTCCCAATCGAATGCTTCCGTCAGGTCGCCGACGTTGTTGTCCGGATCATCGGAGGGGCCGAGGTTTGGCTGTCCCAGTTCCTCGAGGCCTAACTTACGCGCAAGCCTCTCATCCGGAAGCGAGGCAAGCGGCACGAGGCCGAATAGCTCGTTGATAAATTTGATCACCGAGCCGTGCTCGCTGTAGCGATGTGAGATGTTGCCGGACGCGGCATAGGGCGAGATCAGGATGGTGGGAATACGCGGGCCGGCCGCAAGCTGCGAGCCGTCGGCAAACGTGCTGCGCCACTCCGGTGAAACATGGTCGTAGTACCCGTCCGTCTCGTCGTAGGTGATGATGATCACGCTTTCCGGCCAGTAAGGACTGTTAACAATGTCGTCGATTGCTCTCGCGGCAAACGCCTCGGAGATCTGTTGATCCGAGTAGGCAGGATGATCATCGTTGCCGATAAACGCATGCTGGATGGCGGCCGTTGGATCGACCGGCACCAGGCCATCATTGTTGTCGTAGCCGCCGCGCAGATAGAACACGCCGCCGTCGCGGGGCAGCGTTCTGCCTTCAACCGCGGCGAAGAAGTCAGCGGCGCCGTGCAGGTTGTTGTTCAGCACCTCCGTATTGTCGGCGAGATAGCCGAAATACTGCGGAGCGTTGTGATGCAATACATAACCGGTGTACAGGTCGCCTGGACACGAATTGAAACCGCTGACCGTGGCGAACTCGTACGGGTCACACGCATCGTTGCCATTGAAGCCCTGCTGATACCAACCCCAGTTGACCGCCGGATCGCGGGACGTAATGATTTTAATGTCGTCTTGGACGTCCAGTAGGTCCGCGGTGGGATTTTGGTCGTTCTTAATGATGTTCTCGAGGTTGCGACCCATGAACGATAGCGGCTGGCTGGCGAAGGTCAGGTTCAGGGCCGGGTTGGTTGCACTCTCGTCGGGGTTATACGGGGGCTTGACGGCATTAAGGTCAAGGTTTGAGCCTGGAAACGGACCCGGATCAGCAACAATCGGCACGAACGCATTGGTGTCGCCCGGGCCCGGCAGCGGGGACAGCGAGGAGCTGTAGCTCGCACCAATCACGTTCGGGAAGCTTGGGTCCGCATAAGTCACGGTCGCGCCTTGATCGGGGTGAAGTGCCCATTGCGTCTCACCGGACTGGCCGGCGATCAGCGCGATCGCATTCGGGGTCGACGGTCCGACGATGGTCTGATGGAAGTTATCAAACAGCACGAAGTTCTTCGCCCAATTCCACATGAAGGGGATGGTGTCGCAATCGATGTGGCCGATATCGGTCATTGCTTTCTGCTTTTGCGCCAGTGTGATTGAGGTCGGCGCCACGTCCAACTTGGTTACGATGTTGCCGGACGCGTCGGTGGTCAGGCCCTCTTGATTCATCGCGTAACGGTCATTCGCCGCGATGTGGGTCGTCGGGTTGACATCCATGCCGTTATCCATGCCCTGGTGGCTGTGATCGACCGAAATCTCGTCGGCGGGATAGATCGGCACAATAGTCCCTCCCGACCCATAGCCCCCCGTCTGGACGGCTTGCGGCATCAGGAAGGGGGAGATTGTCACAGCATTGAGCGAGGTATCGAGGTACTTTTGCGTGAAGCTGGGCGTCTGGTTGGCGGGTGTGACGCCACTCGGCGCGCTGTAGAGGCCATTGGCGCCCGGGAAGGTGCCGAAATAGTGGTCGAACGATTCGTTCTCGTGAAAAATCACGAACACATACTTCACTCTGCTGCGCAGAAGGGCGATTTTCAGATCTTGCGTGAGGAGATTCAGGGGCCCTTGCTGGCCACCCTGGTTGTTGTTGTTGTTGTTTGCGGATTGGGCCAAAACGGCGAGTGGCTGGAGTATCAGTCCAGCAATCATTACCAAGGCGCAGATGGCCTTCGGCAATTCTCTTCTGTGCATAATTGTTCCTCCTGTCGTTTAAGTTTTCTAAAGATGCGCTTCACGCCAACGCTCACGGCATCCCTCGAGCGAGGCCCTTCAGCGCCCGATTGTTGTGGTTCGGCGAAGTCCCAGAGCAAGACACGCGGTGCGATTCCTGATACTGCCCCGTGTCCATAATCGTTCTACTCTGCTTGCGTAAACGGGATGTTAAGGTCTGTTCAAGACTGCGTGAATTTGAATTCGGACGTCATAATGTTCGTCTCATGCGGAAAACCATCGGCGTGCGATCGACTCCAGTGTAAGAAAAACTCTCGTCCTCACCTCGTCGCAAGCGGGGATCCATTGTCGGTTACGAAGCCGTTAAATTATTGTTGCTGTTCTGCGAAGGACAAGCTTAGTGGGATTGACTAGGCGGGTTTTCAGCAGAGACGCATCTTGCTTCGGCGCATTAGAATGTGAATCGAGCCGAGAACTGCAACACGCGTGGAAGTCCGTTGGGGCTAATCTCCTGTAGCGTTCCGAAATTGCCGGGACCTGAGTTGGGCACCAGATAGCACATCTGGTTCAAGGTTGCGCCGTCACCGCAGTCGGTACCAATCGGGTTGTATTGCAGTTGGTTGATGCCGTCACCGTTCTGGACATAGTAGTTAGCGTGATTGAATAAGTTGAACGCCTCGGCTCGAAATTGCAGTTCCTTCCCTTCCCCGATCGAAAAACTGCGGGCCAGTCCTAGATCGACTCTCTCGAGCCACGGACCGTAAAACGAATTCAGGCCAATTCCCGGAGTGGAACCATCTCCGTTGATGGCCGCCGCGGGGCTCTCCGAGATGCTGCCGCAGCTCACGCAGGATCTTGGCTTCCCGCTCAGCCGTTGCCAGGGGCCAGGGGCGGAAGGCTGGAAACTGTGAAATAGCAGCGCGTCGTCCGGACCGCACCGCGTGCGCGAACCGCAGGCCGCCTACCGTCAGTGTCGCTGCCCCGGCCCAGCTTCCGAATGGGGCGTCATCCAAGAGTTGACTGGCGGTCAGGTGTACGATAAACCGACATAACCGGCCAAATTGAATTGTGGCAGGTCTACACTACGCCGTTAGGCGGGACCGAAAGCCTTGGGTGCGCCGGAGAGTCGTCGCTGCGAGCCGGTTCCGGGACAAACTTCCGAGTACCAGTGATCCGGGCACAATCGCCAAGGTGACGTGGCTGCAATGTCTCCGGTTAGCCAATGTTCTAGACAGTGGCCTAGATCGAATTGAGCGACAGGCATGATGTTCGTCAGGCATTTCGGCTGCCATCGGTCACTTGTGCTCTGAATCGCTGGTCTAAAATGAATGGCAGGCGACCATGCGCTGCCTTACTGCTGTGTTTGAATTTCTCCCCGAGAGACCTTATCTTGCCATTGCGTGGCACTCTCGGCCTCGCGGTTCATACGAGCCGCGGTGTACTCCGAAGCAGCGCGCCCAAGCATGGCCACGGCCGCGTCCCGCTGGCCAAGGACTGCGAGAGTATAGCCGTCGAAGTAATCCGTTTGAGCCTTACCCGGCAGGTCGTTGACTTGTTCAAAAAGAAAACGAGCTTTGGATAAATAATCGTGAGCTGCGTCGAAGTGCATCTGGTCAATTTCGATGCGGCCAAGGCCGAGGTTGGTAGCTCCTTTTCCCAAGGGATCATTCTCATGTTCAAAGAGCTGCTGGGCCTCAAGATAGTGTCCGCGAGCCAGGTCAATGTTATTTCGCGCGAGCTCCAGATCACCCATGCCGCGCAAAACGTTGGCCTCGCCCACGCGGTTGGGAACTTGCTGGTAAAGACCGCGAGCCTCGCCATACGCTTCGAGGGCCGGCGTCGCATGGCCAACTCTGGACTCCAATTCAGCCAATTCATAAAGTGCGTGCGCTTGGCCCACTAGATTCCCGACATTACGATAGAGCTCGCTGGCGTGGACAATATCCTTTCGGGCGTCGTCGGTCTCGTTCGCGAGCCGCTCCGATTCCGAGAGAAATACGAGAACGCTTGCTTCGCCTTCTAAGTTCCCGTGTTGCCGAAAGAAATCACGAGCAGCGGAGTAATATTGGCGCGCAATGGCAGTGTTCCCCTGTCGATTTTCTAATATGCCAAGGCCAAGCTGAGCTTCCGCTTCGCCTGTGAAGTCGTGTTGTTCTTCAAAAATTGAGATGGCGTCCGCATAATATTTGCGAGCAAGATCGATCTGTCCTCGAAAGGAAGCTGATTGTGCGAGGCCGTCACGAGCGAATCCCTCCATCCTTCGGTCTCGCAGTTCAACCGTGAGCGACAAACAGGAGTGCCAGGACACGTCTGCGGCGCCCCGCTGGCTCGCGAGGGATTCGTAATGGGCCAGGCGACACAGGGGTTCCAGTTCGGCATTTCGATCACCGGCTCTTTGGGCCACAGAAACGGCCTCCGCTTGTTTTTGAACCGCCTCGGCATACAATCCTCTTTGCACGTACTGTCCCGCCAACGCAGCAAGCCGTGAAACCTCACGTTGTGGCGCGCCCAGATAGCGAACAAGTCCAACAGTCCAGGCCGCAGAACCCGCGAAAGCGAATACCGGAAGCACAATCACAATTGGCCGAACAAGACGCGTCCGATAGACAAGCCAGAAATACCAAGATGCGGCACAAATCCAAATACCGACGGCCAAAATTTCCGGGTAGCTGGTGGTACGAGAAATCAAGAATGTGGTGACGCTAGCACCGAGCAAGACTGAGAGAATTTCCAGGGTGGGCCGCCAGCCTATCCGCTCCTGAAGAATTTTCAGAATTTGGTCGAGAAGCTCTTTCACGAAACCTCCCACTCTTATTGCCCGTCCGCGCCGTTGAGCCGTATTATACTGCAATAAAGACGGCCTTGTATTCCGAAGTCCCTCTTTGACGACCCGAAAAGCGGCATTATCAGACGCAGCCGTCGGCCCTTCAAAGATTCTTACCATACTCGGCATTCCGATCGAAGCCTCCACGCCATAACTCCAGGATGGCGACTCGGAACTTGGTCGACCCTTTCGCGGATTACTCCTCGCTAGTCGGCTACTGTTTACCAATCGCAAGAGGCACAACACGCCGACCAGTCTGACGATAAACGGCGAACTAGCCCTTTTGGCTCGGCAACGATGCTTCCCAAAGCTACGGAGCGCTATGGCGACTATGCATTCATGGGGATCGCTTTCCGGATAGCCGCCCGCCTGTGCTGTTGCCCTCGACGCCGTCGCGGACCCGTCTCGGCGTGCCGTGTCTTGCCCCCGTAACGCGCGTACGTGATCGCGCCCAAGCTGATGACGTTCCGGTGGTGATTTCTGCCAAGGATGCGGCCTCACAGGCTGCATCACTTGGGCTAGCGCTTGCGAGCGAGCATGCGGACAAGCCGAAGCTGCCGGTACTCCTGGCGGGGGACGGCGGTCTGCTGCCAGTCGCCCACGCCGGGGGTGTCTTCGTAGTGGACGATCTGGAGGTCTGACCAAGCCTTTAGCCAGGCGTTGGCTTTGTCGGCCTCGGTGTCGGGCCATTGGGGCTCGGGATGATCCAGCGAGCGATAAGGCCGGTCCATGAGCAGCAGGCCGCCGGTCTTGAGGCCGTCGCGCACCCGGGCGACGAAGTGTGGATCCATCACCGGGGCATCGGTGTAGATGAAGCAGATGAGGTCCCACTGTTCGTGACCGAAGTCGAAATCGTCCCAGCCCGCCTGCACCGTCTTGATGGCGAGGCCGGCTTTGGCGGCGTTCGCCTGGGCGGCTTTCAAACCTTCCTCGGCGATATCGAAGCCGGTGACATCCCAGCCTTTGGAGGCCAGGTAGAGCACGTTGCGGCCCTGCCCCATGGCCACGTCGAGGGCCCTGCCGGGCTTGAGGTCTTTGGTCATGGCGACCAGGAAGGCGCTGGGGTCCGTGGTAAAGCGGGTCTGGTTGGGATCGAGGTAGAGGTGATTAAAGCCGATGGCCTGGATCTGCTGCTGGAAAGCCGGGTAGGTGTCGTAGAGCTTGTGCAGCAAGGCCAAGCGCTCGTCGGCCTGGGCTTCGGTCATTCCGCCCTGAATCAGGCGTTGGCGGCGGTTGGCGTCGTTGATGAGCTGAGACGGGTCGGACTGGCAGGCCGCGACGAAGTCCTGCCAGATTTTCCGCTCCTCGGCGGTCTGAGCCGGAGCGAGCGGGGTAAGAAGGAGAACAAGAACAGCCAGGCGAGCAACGGATTTAAGCATAGGTTATTCTCCTAGACGGCAGCAGGCTGGGGTCGGCTGCGTGAAATAGCCGGCCAGGGTCGGATCTTCGTGGAATCATAATCAGTTTGATTGGAGTACTCCCAGCGTCACAGTTTTTTCACGGCAGTCACCCACCAGTTGTGAGGAAAGTTGGGAGTCTTAGTCGGAAATACAGGGAGTTTCCAGCGTCCGTGGTTGGCTTCAGGCTGACCGGCTTGCGTCAGTGCGGCTGTCCAGCCGCGCGAAGATAGGAAAGACTCGGGGTCGTCCATGGTCCCGATCCAGGGAGCTCCCGATTGCGCCTGCATTTCCACCCACGCCTTTGTGTAGGGTGAAGTCAGCATTTCGCTGTTCATGACGTCGAATCCCAACCGGGTCCCGGGCGCGGAAAGCCGCGTGACCGAATCGATAATCTCCCTCGCCGTTTCGTTTGAGACGTAGAACAGAAAACCTTCCAGCAGAAAGCACGACGGCCGGGCTGGGTCGAACCCAGTTTCCACGAGGGCTTCTTTCCAGCTTCCCGTGAGGTCCTTTCGAATGATCCGGCGTTCGCAGACTGCCGTTGCGCCAAGCGACTGCAGGACAGTCTCTTTGTAATCCACAACCGAAGGCTGATCCATCTCGAAAACGCAAACCCCAGCCGGCCATTTGAGCCGGAACGCCCGTGTGTCAAGTCCGGCAGCGAGGAATACAAACTGGCGGATTTTATCAAGGCTGGAGATTTGTTCCAGGAAATCATCAAAGTAGCGGGTGCGCAGTGCCATTGTAATTGTGCTGTCTTCGGGACGCTGTGCTATCCAAGACGCTCCCTCCTTGCCCGCCAGTGCTTCCGCCCATGGATCGTGGAACAAACGATTCTCCCGACGGCTCTCCCTGGCGCGTACCGCGGCGGTCCAGCAGGCAGTGGCTGCCAACGCTGAGTTTGAGCCTTCGCATTCAGCCATTGTCGTCAGGACTCCACGCCACAACATTCCAGGAGTAACCCGCTTGCTGTTCGTTCGTACGCTCAACAGACCGACTGTGAATCTGCCTCTCGCAACAATTCCCAAATCGTAATGCGAAAACGGGGTTCAGAAAAGGTAATCTCCAAACGAAAACCCAGGCAACGAACTGCTGTGGAGACGCAACGGCTCCAGCTACCATGCCCTTGCGGCGCTCGATACCTGGGTCGTAAGGGAAGGCCGTAGCGGCGTGGTGAGTTCGGAACGTTTGACCGACCTAGGCACACCCCGTCGCCATGGTATGAGTTGCGGCACGCCATCAAACGGGAAGGTGCCGATCTCGGGAAGACAGAAAGGTCTCGAGCTCGCTATAAAAGTACTTGTCGGCCAAGTGGAAAGCGACAGCCCAGAATTGTATGACTCCCCTCACATCCACCAGATAAGCCGATACTGAACGCCATTTACCTACAATAGGCCTGTTCCGGGACACCCGCTCGGCAAAACTGCGCCTAACCATCAACTTTCAACGGCTTCACCAGCACCTTCGAATTCCTCCCGCTTTGATCGTATTTTGCCCGGCGGGCAGGCGGGAGGTTATCCGCAGCGCCTTCCGAGAAGCCGCCTTTCGACTGGAAGTAGGTAAAGGCCTGCGTCGAGAGTACGATCAGTTCATTCAACCCAGCTTCGCGCGCTTTGTTTTCGATGAATTGAATCAGCTTTCGTCCGATGCCCTGGTTTTCGTGTGCGGGACTCACAAAAAGGCTGGCAAGTTCGCCTTGTTTTTGCTCGGGATATATGTGCAGAGCCACGCAGCCCACGGGGTTCTTGTCGATTTCAAAGATAAAGTAGTCCCCCAAGTTCTTCTCCATTTCGACGCGGGTTCGCCGCATCAGTTCTTCCGCTTCCACCGCCTTCTTCGTCAGCCTCTGGATGGCCCGGATGTCTTTCTTCTTGGCAGGCCGGATCTGCTCGTATTCGTTTGCGTAAATGAGCGTGCCAATGCCCTCGTTGGAGAACACTTCGGCCAGCAGTCCTTCATCCTCCCGGCCGCTGGCGATGTGGACGCGCTCCACTCCCGCCAAGCACGCGGCAGCCGCATGCTGAGCCTTCGAAAGCATTCCCGGTGCGAATCCGCCGGGGGCGACTTGTATGAGTTCTTGCAGGTCCCTCACCGGCATTGTGCGAATCAGTTGACCGTTGTGCCGCAGCCCATCCTGCGCCGTGAAATAAATCAGCTTTATTGCCTTTAAACTCTCAGCCACAGCAACGGCGACGCTGTCGGAGTTCGTCCTGTAAGTCTTGCCGTCACCATCAAAGCCCAGGGGCGGAAGGACAGGAATGATTCCCCGATCCAACAATGTTTGGAGAAGCTCTGTGTCGATACGTTGCACCTTACCTGTGAATTGGTGGTCGATGCCCTGGATGATTCCCATAGGGTGGGCAATGATCGCATTGGTGGAGGCGGCGCGCAGGTCATGGGCTGCAAGGCCTTCCAGAATCTCGTGCGTGAGACGGTTGGCGGCGTTCAGGGCCATCTGCAGTGTCGGAGCATCCGTCACGCCCGTGCCATCGAGGTCGGAGGCCTGTATGCCTTGTTTCTCAGCGGCAGCCTTAATTTGTGCTGCCACCCCATGCGCAAGCACCACGCGGATGTTGAGGGAGCGCAATACCGCGACGTCCAAAAGAATGTTCGGGAAGTTTTCGTCCGTGACGATGTCGCCGTCTACGGCAATAACGAAGGTCTTGTCCCGGAATTGTGGGACGTATTGAAGAATACCGCGCAGGTCGGTGAGTTTCATGGGGAGACCCGATTGCCTGAATTGTGGCCTGACCGCCGTCTTGCATTTGAAAACCGTTCCACTTTACACCCAAAAAGAAAATCTGTCGTTCTCGAGGACCAACCCAGAATGCACTCCTGAAGCTCCTATAGACGTATTTCAATTCGGAATCCGTCGGCTTACGTTATCGTCCGCGGATCACCTGAGCTGAATCCGTACGCGATGGGTAGGTGCGGTGTTGATGCGGAGTGGGGGATTGTTCTGTTCTTCCTGGCCAAGGATCTAGGCGGCGTACAACGACTGACGGGACCACAGTTTCTTGAGCCGCTTGGAGGGCTAGTTTCCGCCAATCGCTGACCCTTTCCTGTTAACTCACTTCGAGCTTTACTTTCCTACGGCTCGACGCGATTCGTCACCCGCCGCACCGCACACTTTGACGATGAACGGCCTACCCGCTCTGTGGGTCCGTAATCACCATCGCGTTCGCCGCTTATAGTCGGCTCTGGGGTTGAATCAGAAGAGTAGACGGATAAGTTCGCGCAAAATCAGCAAAGCGGAGAAGATCAGGGCCACCAGGGCAATCCAGAAGATCTTATCTACACGTGCGGCGAGGTGTTGTAATTGGTTCCAGAGGGCCTGATCTTGATCGGCCATCTTCGCGATGAGTTCGGCCTGTTTGGCCTCGCCAGCTTCAACCCTCTCCATTCTCGCGCGCATTTCCGCAAGCGCGGCCGCCGCTTGATTGCCCTGCCCAGGCGGCGGGGGAGAAGGAACCTCCCGCCTGTCGTTTAGGTCGCTGACGGTTTCACGCAGGTTCTTCGCTGAGCGGACGAGATCAGCCGCAGTCCCCAAGGCAGCGATGATGGCTCTCCAGCTCATGCCCATGGTTGACCAGAAATTCCTCTTTGGCCTTTGCTGACGGCCTAAACATACCACAGTGCTCGTTTTGGAGCGTAGGTTGTTTTAGTTTCGCGAGCTGGCATCGCCCCGTCCTGTCGTGTCTACGCCAGCCCACGAATAACGGCTAGACCCCTCGCCCGTCTCGCTCCCGATCATGAAAGTAGGCAGCGCAGACTTCGAGCTTTCCGAAGTCTGCGGTTTTTCTCGTGCCGCATGAAGCACCGCGGAGTCTCAGAGGCAGAGACCCCGCGCTACCGGCCCAAATCAGCCACCATCCAGGTGGCGCCTGTAATAAGGGAAGTCAGGCCGAATTCGGACCAGTTCAGGTGCGCCTCCGGGTGAGCGATTAACCGCGGAATCCAAACCAGCAGACCAAAGAGTGCCAGCATGACGGTCATCAGGCGCAACGCAAGCCGTGCCTGGCGATTGATGAGAATGGCAATCGCCGCGAGTGCAAACGCGACCGTCGTGAGCACGGCCCAAAACATCTGATTGGGCGGAATCCACGTTGGAACCAAGCCGACTGTCACACGAAGGTAGATCATCTGACTCAGCGTAAATGAAACGGCGCAGAGTCCGAGTCCAAGGCGCGCCGCTCGTCCGAAAGCTGCAGCCCGCGCTTCATTCGCTTCCGTTGTAGCGTACAGGGCCATTGCGCCGCAGAGGCAGGAAAACTGTTCGAAGAAGCTCCCGTAATGGAAATAGGTGGCGGGTGCGGCGATGATGCCGGGGATGCAGGCCAGCGAGAAAAGCAGATAGACGGCGCCGAGAACGATCGACGCCAAGTGCGCGGTTCGTGGGTACTGCATTCCAATCCCACCGGCGATTTGAGCGGTCATAAGGCACCCCCCGAGGATGGCGCCGAAAGGCAGGCTCCAGATCTGACTGAGGGTTTGCCAGGTGTCAGAGTCGTGCCACATCAGTGCGATGACGCCGAACAGCACCGCCGACCCGCCAAAGACGATCCGCCCGTAGAACGCTGTCTTCATGCAGAAAAAGTAACGCCCTTCTACGCCAGGAGCTTTTTGGCGACCACGCCCGAGATGTCGGTGAGCCGGAAATCGCGCCCCTGAAACTTGTACGTCAACTTGGTGTGATCGATGCCCATCAGGTGAAGCAAGGTCGCATGCAAATCGTGGATGTCGAGAGGATCCTCGACGACGTTATAGCCGAGCTCGTCGGTTTTTCCCAAAGTGACGCCGGGTTTGATGCCTCCACCCGCCAACCACATGGTGAAAGCGCGCGGGTGGTGGTCGCGCCCGAGGAACTTGGATTGCGCGCGGGCTTCGTTCATCGGCGTGCGTCCGAATTCTCCACCCCAGATGACGAGGGTAGAATCGAGCAATCCGCGCTGCTTCAGGTCCTTGACGAGCGCGGCTGAAGCCTGGTCGGTTTCCTGACATAGTTTGGGCAGGCGGTTGATGATGTCGTCGTGCGCGGAGGTGCCGTGATGGTCCCAGCCGCGGTGATAGAGCTGCACAAAGCGAACGCCGCGTTCGACCAGCCTGCGCGCCAGCAGGCAGTTGTTCGCAAACGACGCCTTGCCCGGCTCGGTTCCGTACATCTTATGAATGTGCTCCGGTTCCTTTGCGATGTCCTCAAGGTCAGGAACGCTGGTTTGCATCTTGTAGGCCATTTCGTATGACACGATGCGCGTGAGGATTTCCGGGTCGCCCGCCGCCTTCAGGTGCATTTCGTTCAAATCCTTCAACGCATCCAGGGAATCGCGCCGGTCTTCGGGCCGAACACCTTCAGGGTTGGTGAGGAACAATACGGGGTCGCCCTTGGAGCGAAATTCCACACCTTGGTACACCGTCGGAAGGAATCCGCTGCCCCAGCAGGACTTGCCGCCGTCCGGCTGGTTTTCGCCGGAAAGCAAGACGACAAATCCCGGCAGGTCGCTGCACTCGCTTCCGAGCCCGTAAGTAAGCCACGAGCCCATGCTCGGGCGGCCGATGATCTGGAAGCCGCAATTCATGAAGATCTGCGCGGGTGCGTGGTTGAACTGAGAGGTCCCGATGGACTTCACAATCGCGATCTGATCGACGATTTCCTGCAGGTGAGGCAGAAGCTCGGAAACTTCCGCCCCGGATCGGCCGTACTTCTGGAAACGATAGGGCGAACCCAGCAGTCGCGGCACTCCTTTAATGAACGCAAAGCGCTGGCCCTTAAGAAATTCCTCAGGAATCTGCTGACCGTTATATTGCTGGAGTACCGGTTTGTAATCGAGTAAATCGAGATGCGAGGGAGCGCCCGCCATGAAGAGATAAATGATGCTCTTCGCTTTGGCGGGATACATCGGCGGCTTGGCAGCCAGGGGATTGGGCGCGGGCAGGCCGGAAGCCGCGACGCCGGCGGCCATCAGATCGCGGTTCAGCAGAAGCGAAAGGGCGGTGGCTCCGACGCCCATTCCTGCGGTCTTGAAGAAGTAGCGGCGCGTGACTGCTTTGACCAGATCCTTCATGTCCGGAGGATACGCATCCGTCATCACTCACTCCTTCGTTATGGTTTCGTCGAGATTCAGCAAGACATTAGAAACCATGGTCCACGCCGCCAGTTCGGGAAGAGTCGGTCCTCCCTTAGCGCCAGCGACTTTGCCCGCAGCTTTCGGGTCAGCCTGAAAATGTTGCAGCTCAAGCCTGTAGTAGTTGAGGATTCGTTCAAGTTCCTGGGCGGAGGGGCGCCGGGTCAAACAAAGGCGGAATCCGTAGGTGGCGCGACTCGCGGGATCGGGACCCGCATCTCGCGTCATCCTGCCGGCAAGAGCCTGTGCCGCCTCGAAGAACACAGGATCGTTGAGTGTCGTCAAAGCCTGGAGAGGCGTATTGGTGCGAACCCGCCGCACGGTACAAAACTCGCGTGTGGGCGCGTCGAACGTTGACCAACTGGGATAAGGGGAGGTGCGGCGAATGAAGGTATAAAGCGAACGGCGGTAGCGGTCTTCGCCAGTACTCTCAACCCACTTGTCGTCGTTGTAGGGCCGGTCCCAAATGCCGTCGGGTTGGTAGGGGAAGACGCTGGGTCCCCCGATCTTCGGGCTGAGGAGGCCGCTCGCCACGAGGGCGCAGTCACGAATCGTCTCCGCCGGGACGCGGAAACGCGGGCCGCGCGCCAGCAGCTTGTTATAAGGATCGCGCTCCTCCAGTTCCGGCGCAACGTCTGAAGATTGACGATAGGTTGCGGAAGTCACCATCAACCTCAGAGTTTTCTTGACGCTCCAACCCTCGCGGGGGAATTCCGTGGCCAACCAGTCCAGAAGTTCCGGATGCGTGGGTGGAGTGCCTTGAGTGCCGAAGTCCTCACTCGTCTCCACGATGCCGCGACCAAACAATTGCTCCCAGAGGCGATTGACCGCGACGCGGGCGGTGAGAGGGTTATCTTCCGACACCAACCACTCCGCCAAGCCCAGACGGTTGGGCATTTGATCATCCGCCAAAGGACTGAGCGTGGAGGGCACGCCCGCGCACACCTTGTCTCCGAGGCTCGTAAAGGCGCCGCGAATGTGCATGAACGTGCAAGGCCTTTCGAAGGATGGCTTCTCACGCATCACCAGAGTCGTGACAATGCCCAGCTTGGCATCCTCTTTTTTGATTTCCGCAATCTTGTCCCGGATGGGTTGCAAGGACGGAGCGATGGCACGGTAAGCGGCGGCAAGATCGTTCTGCTGGATTTCGGTGCGCTGCGCAGGCGGAAGGTCGAGCGCCGCGTGGAACCGCGCCGGAACCGTCGTCACTCGCAGCGGATAGGCCATCGTGGTAACGGAAATCCGGAACCGGCCGATCGCGATCTGCGAGTGCGGCATGTCGTGCTTCAAGTGAAACGTGAGCACGGTGCCGGCGGCGAATCCAAAGGGTTTCTCCGGGACGAGCACGCCGCGGCGGATGACGAGTGCCTTGTCCGTGCTGAGTTGAATCGACCAGCCCTTGGGCCGGGGCTTGTTGTTCACCAGGTTCTTGAAGCTGTAGCCCGCCGCATCCTCGTCTCCGGAATCCCGCTGAGAATCATCCGCGGCGGCTTGCTTGAAAAGGATCTTCTGCGAATCCACCGGCCTGTCCGCAGGAGCGGCTTCAGCTTCGAAGTCGGTCAAGAAGAAGTTACCATCGGGGGCGCGCCCCGGTCCGCCCGTCGGCAAGCTCGGGTCGTTCATCACTTCCAGGCGCACCCCACTGAGGCCTGTTAGATCGGTGCGAGCCGTGACGTCATAGGCGTCGGCGTCCGGATTCTTGCCGCCGGCCAGAAGCGATCCATCCGGCAGCAGCGTCAGCTTAGCGCCGCCCTTCGAGACATAGTCGCTGGGGCGCAAGACGGTCCACTGCGGTTCCGCGGCCTTGATATCGTGTTCCCACTTCTCCTGCGCGGCGGCAAGTTCCGGGGTGGGGGTATTCAACACCGCCTGGAGCCGGGTGACTTCATCGCGGAATTCCTTGCTCTTGGCAGCCTGCTCGGAGGTCGGCAACTCGAGGACAGCTTCGCGCACATACTGATCGCCACCTCCGTCGTCGTCGGCGTGATAATCCTCGTCGGCGAAGAAGGCCAGGAAACGGTAGTAATCCTTCTGGGTGAACGGATCAAACTTGTGGTTGTGGCACTCGGCACAAGCCAGTGTCGACCCCAGCCAAACCGTCGCGGTGGTATTCACGCGATCCACCTGCGAGTACCAGTAGCACTCTTCCGGGTCAACGCCGCCCTCCATGTTCGTCATCGTGTTGCGATTGAATCCGGAGGCGATCAGTTGGTTTGTGCTGGGATGCGGCAACATATCGCCCGCGATCTGCTCGATCGTGAACTCGCGGAACGACATGTCGTTGTTCAAGGCGTTAACCACCCAGTCGCGGTATTTCCACATGGTGCGAATGTGGTCGGCTTCGTAGCCGTGCGTGTCGGCGTAACGCGCCAAATCCAGCCAAGGCGCCGCCCACCGCTCGCCATAACGCGGTGACGCGAGCAAGCGATCCACCACTTTCTCGTAAGCGTCCCGGCTGTTGTCCGCCTGAAAAGCGTCAACCTCCTGAAGGGTGGGCGGAAGACCAATCAAATCGATGGTGACACGTCGAATCAACGTCTCTTTTGCGGCTTCGGGGGACGGTGAGAGCCCTTCCTTCTCGAGCCGGGCGAGAACAAAAATGTCGATGGGATTGCGGCACCATCCGGGGTTCTTCACCTGCGGAACATCCGGCCTCACCGGCTTCACGTAAGCCCAGTGTTTGAGCGGTGTAGCCGCGACGACTGGCGCCGTCGAATCCGGACCGGGCGCGCCCTGGTCGATCCACTTGCGAATGAGTTCCACCTCGTCGGCGTTGAGCGGGGGCGCGCCATAAGGCATCTGGGGCCGATCCAGCGCCAGCAAACGGCGGACCAAGGGGCTCTTTCCGCTTTCACCGGGAACAATCACCCGGCCGTTGTCACTGCCCTTCAAGATCGAGGCGAGCGAGTCTAATCGCAATCCGTTCTGTTGAAGATTCGGTCCATGGCATGTGTAGCAGCGCGCGGCGAGAATGGGGCGAATGCGGGTCGCGAACAGTTCTGAGGAGTCCAGTTCGACATGGCTGGCGACAGGCGTGATCTGCGCCGGCGCGACACCTTCCGCGGCCACGAAAGTATTCCGGTCAATCCAAGCGCGGATCAGTTTGATCTGGGCCGCGGGCAGCGGGTTCGCGCCCATCGGCATACGGGCCTCTTCACCCTCGCCGAGGAGACGCTTTACCAATGGGCTCTTGGCACTATCGCCCGGGATAATCGCCTTGCCGGATTGGCCTCCCCGCAGGACATGGGCTTCATTGTCGAGCCGCAAACCTCCTTGCGGTTTCTCCCCGCTATGGCAAGGGAGACAACTCTTTTGGAGGATAGGGGCAATGTCCCGTGCAAAATCGACCACAGCCCCAGGTTTTGCGGGGGCGGGAGAAGACTGGCCGGCAATTCTCAACCCGCCCGCAGCGAACGTTAGGGCGAATGCCGCGACGCCGCCCGCCAGCAGCCCCCACCGGTCCTTTACACGCCGTGGATTTGCAAAGAAGCCCACAGGATTTGCCTGCGTGATCGCTCGTCGGCGGAACTGATCTCAGAATCCGACCGCCACGGGACCTATGCTGGCAGCATCTCCCCAGTCCTGTCAAGCAACCTTCCCCCGCTCTCTTCCGATTTCTTGCACGCAGCAAAGAGCCGCGATCGAGATTAGGAGGGAGCATAGTTCTGCAAGGCATGTGAGTTGTTGGGGATTTATCAACAGGAATCGGTAATACTAAACGCTACGGTGCGATTAATCCCACGAGTGCTCTGCGAGGACAAACTTCCTCGAAGGACTTCTGGCCCGAGACAGTTTCCGCGGGCGCCGTCACACAACCGGAATCAGAACAGGGAGCAGCGGATGGTTGTAAAATCAGGAGCAACCGCAGTCAGCCGCCAGCAGCTCTCACTGGCCCTGGGAGTTGACTGCCTTCACCCGTACCGATACGAGCCGTAGTTCACTCGTGAAAGCCCCGGTGGAATGCGAGTAGGTGACGTACATGACTTGCCCGCCGCTGGCGTTGTACTCCGGGTGCGCCTGTGCATCGTGGACAGAGCTTCCCCCATTCGCAGGGGGAAGAGCATCAAAGGCCGTAATTTCCCGCGACCATGGTCCCTCAGGCTTCGGCGACGTGCGTATCATGACCTGTTGGGAAAATGGCACGTTGTAGACGGCAACATAGGATTGCAGATAGTCATTCCACGACACATTCATGGTTGGCGCTGCATGTAAGACGGTGGCGGCGTCGGGGAGGTTGCTGGACCAATTGCCTCTCCCGGCGTAGAAACTCCACGAACCCACATCCAAAACGTTGGCTATGGCGACGCGCCCCAATACGCACGGCACGTCCGGGTGGGAACTGTTGCATCCGTAGGCGTAGAGAGTATCCCCATCTGCAAACGCGGCCGTACCAAAGCTGGGGTCGTTCTGTCCAAAGAGCAGATCGGGATGCTCCGCTCCTGGGTTGAGGGTAGGCCGTCGCGGCTGGCCGGCGAAGTTCTGCCAAATTGCCACGGAGTACCCAACCGCGGCGAAATTGAAGTCCCCGGGTTGAGCCGAAACCAACTGGTAAAAGATCAATACGCGGCTTCGTGCAATGTCAGCGACGACGGCTCCCGGCCACAGCGCCCATCGCGCGCCGCAAGGCTGCTGTTGGCACGGGTTGCCTTGATGGGCCGTGTTAAAGGCCTGTTCGATAGGACTGAGGGAGAGCAGCATCGTAGGAGCCCCGGCCGTATCCTCGCGCTCTTGAAATCCCGTGATGCCCTGGGCGGCATTCAGTTGCGTGGTCCATGCCCACGAGTCGCTGATCAATGTTTGGCCTGCTGCGTTCGGAGTAGCGAGAAACGTGTCACCGAAAACCCAGACCGAATTCCCCGCGAACATGCCGCTATATCCGCCATCCCGCCCCAGGATCTTTGGATTGCTTCCGATGGTCCCCAAATCCGTTGTTTGCACGACCGCCAGGCTCGGTGGCGGTCCAGAGGACTTGCAGCCCGACATCCCCAGACTCCCGAGCAATCCAACGCAAACGGTCAGGGCAAGACGAACCCCACGCATGGCGCCTCCTAACAAGACCGCGGCACAAATAGTTCTCTTTGTTAATTAAATTGGATTCGGGTGCACGGGCGATGGTTTTCTCGAACACATTCGCATCGAACAATGACGCGCCGCCCGAGTTTCGCCAGCCCTCGGCACGCGAAGTAACCGAGAATTGTGGACGGATCGCTTCCGACTCGGGAACTGCCCGGGGTTGTGCGGAATTCCTACCACCTTGTCGCAAGGGATCCCCCAATATCTGTCGATCACAGCCCAAGTATCCAACAAATATTTACAGGTCACATAGGGTTTCGCCTGGAATAGGCGGTGGAGACCGTTGGTAAACGCACGCCGTTACTCGCGGGCAGCCCAACACTGCGGGGGCATTCCTGGAGTATGATCCACCAAGAAACGGGCATCGCCAAGGGACCTCTCAGCGGACGTTCGATAGCATTCCGTAGATCCCTTCCGCTATGGCTCACTTATTCTGCGCAAGCGGTCTCGAGAATTCTCGCGTCTAGGGCTGCTTGAGGATGCCCAAAGCTCCCTAAGGCTTCTTTCGGGGTGGGAGCCGCCGTGGCCCGTCGAATTGCAAGAGAGTAGGCGCTTGGAACCCATGGTATGGATTCCTTCCCGTCTGGAGGGCCACGGTGGCGGGCGAACCGGCTGGTACTAGACGTGAAGCCGACTTATCATTCCCAATCCATTTTGTATGCGCCCCGCACCCGTGATGCGCACAGGAGCCCTTGGGGAAAACTTGCTCTGCTGCCGCGACCACTTCACGGTCGCGCTTGCCCCCACCGTGAGGGCTTGAGCGGGGGAAGGCCTTGGTGCTCTCCGGTTCTGGTCACTTCTGAGGAGCCACGTGCTCCGACTCCGTCGTTTCCTGCTGGGCTCGACGCGCTCGAACGTCGCCGCGAATGGCCGCGGCTTGGTCTATTGAGAAGGTGAGTTGTCCACGCGCTGCGAGTTTGAGTTCCCGAGCATTCCAGTGAGCACTCATCAGGCCCGAGGGGGAGTGACTGTTCGTGCCCAACAGCAAATGGCCGATCTCGTGCGCAATGCCGTGTCCGAGTAGTTGTCCGAGCGACAACTGCGGCGTCTCGAGGAGCACTGTCTTTGCTCGTGCATAGGAAATATACGCAAATTGTCCATGGCGCGGTGGAGGAATTGGCACGGCCATACCCATGGCGAACTTCTCCACCCAAGGACCCTCCGCGATGTCGGGCACGACGTTCAGGCGGATGTCCGTCGGAGTATGAGGAGTGGTGCAAGCCGGGTTCAGCTCAGCCCTCGGTCTGGTCAGCGGACAATCGACCCAAGACATTTGCACACCTACGTTCTGAAAGATGTCCGATGCCGTGCGCTCGGCTATGGCCAGATCGTGCTCGGCAATAGGGGCGTAGATAAAGACCAGGACGGTGAGATCTACTTTCGCGCTTGTGTCTCCCGTGATCTGGTCTCGAGACCAGCCATCCCCAGCGGCAAATGAGACCATCAAGAGGGTCGCCAGGCTCGAACTAGCGATTCCCCAAGACGCCTGCCTGCGCTTGAGTTCCCGCCTATCGCTCTCTGCTGTCCCACCTCTGTCGTTCATGGCGCCCACCTCCGTCGCGAGATGGCGCCAGTTTGGTTGGGCTCGGCTATTGCCTCAATGCAAGGCGAGTGATATCTGTCTTAAAGATGGGCCATACGGTAACCTCCTGATTCCCTGGGAAATAAGGTCCAAGCAGAAGAGCTGCGCTTGACTTGGCATCACCTAGTGGTAGAATTTCGGCAGGCAACACGTGCGGAGGAACCATACGGCATCCGGTGGCGAGCCTGTTGGAGTGCCCCCGTTGCTCTCCCTCTTTCGGTGCTATGGCTGATGATGCATCCAGCAGTGCGGCCCAAGCGTCTGGTCCGTTTCGCTGCCTTCGAGTTTGACTCGCAGACGGGGGAACTGCGCAAACACGGCCTGAAGATCAAGCTCTCCGGACAGCCCATCGAAGTTCTCACCTTGCTTCTCGAACGTCCTGGCGAAATGGTCACTCGGGAGGAGTTGCAGAGGATCCTCTGGCCTCACGATACCGTGGTCGAGTTCGAGCACAGCATCAACGCCGCGATCAAACGGTTGCGCGACGCGTTGGGAGATTCCGCGGAGAAACCCCGCTACGTTGAAACGCTGGCCGGGCGCGGCTACAGGTTTATCGCCCCGGTGGAGGTTATCGCGTCGCCCGAGGGGGCTGCCCCCGTCGTCGAACCGGGCGGGGCCGAAGTGCAGGCCGCTCCCGAGGCCGCCGCCGATTTCACCCATTCCGATCTGATTGGCCGGACCGTATCCCACTACCGCATTTTGGAGCGGCTGGGTGGGGGTGGGATGGGCATCGTATACAAGGCGGAAGACATCCGCCTGGGGCGGAAGGTGGCGCTGAAGTTTCTGCCCACAGGCCTGGCGGACGATCCCGTGACGATGGCGCGATTCCAGCGGGAGGCGCGTGCCGCCTCGGCGCTCAATCATCCCCACATTTGCACGGTCTATGAGATCGACAAAGTGGAGGGACAACCCTTCCTGGCAATGGAGCTGATGGAGGGCTGCACCCTTAAGGACCTCATCACCGGCCAACCGCTGCCGGAGCGTCGGCTTCTCGATCTGGGGATGGAGATTGCCGACGCACTCGAGGCCGCGCACGCCCAGGGCATCGTTCATCGCGACATTAAGCCGGCGAACGTTTTTGTGACCAAGCATGGCGAAGCCAAGATCTTGGACTTCGGGCTGGCGAAGCTACAGGGGTCAGGGAGCGGGGTTCAAGGGCCGGGAAACAATCCAGCAGTGGAGGACAGCTCGCGCCGCCCAACGCGAGAGGGTGCTGAGGGCAGCGAGGCGGGTGAGGGGATAACACCCCACGACACTCCCTCTCTTTCCCTCGAAGCGGATGAAATCAGCGTCGCCGGCGCAGCGATGGGGACGGCGGCCTACATGTCGCCGGAGCAAGCACGGGGCGAAAAGCTGGACGCACGCACCGACCTGTTCAGCTTCGGCGCGGTGCTCTACGAAATGGCGACGGGCCGGCAGGCTTTCAGCGGCGAGACTTTGGGGGAGATTCGGGAAGCGATTCTGACGCGCGAACCAACTCCCCTACAGCGCCTGAATCCCGCCATCAATCGCCGGCTTCAAGCGATCATCGAAAAGGCGCTGCAGAAAGACCGCGACGTCCGTTACCAGCGCGCCTCGGAGGTTCGCGCCGACCTCGAGCGCCTTGTGCCCCCGCAGCGAGGGCGCCTCCGAGGGACGCCTCTGCAAAAGCGCTGGCTGGCGGCGGGGGCGGCCGGCGCGCTCGTCGCGCTGCTCGCGACGCTCATCGGTCTTAATGTGGGGGGCCTGCGCGACCGCCTGGCCGCTTACGTAGGGTGGCGCAGCCTTGCGCCCGCACAGGCGCTGCACATCCAATCCATCGCCGTGCTGCCGCTCGAAAACCTCTCCAACGACCCCGAGCAGGAATACTTCGCCGATGGCCTCACCGATGACCTGATCACCGATTTGGGCCAGGTCGCGCCGCTCCGAGTGATCTCGCGGACTTCGGTGATGCAGTACAAGCACACGAAGAAGCCGCTGCCGCAAATCGCCCAGGAACTCAACGTGGATGCCGTGGTGGAAGGCACGGTGCAACGCTCCGGCAACCAGGTGCGAATCACCGCACAATTGCTCGAGGCGCGGACCGACAGGCACCTGTGGGCCGAAACCTACGTGCGGGACTTCGGAGAAATCATCCGACTGGAGGAAGAGGCGGCGCTGGCGATCGCCCACCAAGTCAGCAGGCGGCTGACTACCGACGAAGAGACGCGCTTGGCCAACAAGCGAGTGGTCAATCCGCGCGCCTACGATGCTTACCTCCATGGCCGTTATCTTTGGAATGAGAGAACCGCGGAAACTGCTGCGGGGGCCCGTGTCTACTTCGAGCAGGCCGTGCGGGAAGATCCCAACTTCGCGCTCGCCTACTCCGGACTGGCTGATTACTATTCGGTGAGCTGGTACGTCAAGTGGGACGAGCCTCTGGCGGAAACGTACGCCCGCAAGGCGGTAGCGCTCGAACCCGACCTCGCCGAAGCCCACGCTTCGCTGGGAGTCACTTGTTTTGAGCAGAGAAAATTCGCGGAGGGGGACAAAGAGCTGAGACGGGCGGTTGAGTTGAATCCGAACTATGCGTTGGGCCACCACTTTTATTCCGGCCTCCTGCTAACCCTTGGCCGCCCTGCGGAGGCGCTGGCGGAGAACGACCGGGCGCGACAACTCGACCCCTTCTCTTTGCCCATCAATTACCTGCGCGGCGTCGTCCTCCTCGACCTGCACGAATATGACCGGGCGGTAGAGCAGCTGGAAAGAGCAGCCGCAATCAACCCGCAATCGGCCAACTGCCACGAA
>Ga0181536_10001837_pt1 | contig 24609 bp, 25 predicted proteins | sample PEATcosm2014_Bin_41_FD_121105 | JGI IMG/M metagenome (GOLD analysis project Ga0181536, IMG submission 121105) | Peatland microbial communities from MTU Mesocosm Facility, Houghton, MI, USA - PEATcosm2014_Bin17_60_metaG | ecosystem: Environmental > Terrestrial > Soil > Wetlands > Peat | place...
TGGGGGGCCCCCAGACCCCCTCGGAGGGCGTGCCGCCCCCCGCATCCCCCCTGCTAAAACCCCATCATTGGTGCGCCGGCAAACCGACCGGCGCGGTGCAATCTCTCAACGGCGCTGACAATTGCTGGCGCACGAGAGTTCTTTTGAGCAGTCGGAAAAGACGTCACCCGCGTCACAAGCCAGTGCTGCGCGAGATTCGCTTGCCGGAGACAGGCCAGGAGGCCTGTCCTACTGGAGCTTCAGCGCTTCAACATATCCTCGACCCATGGCGGCGTCGCCTGCATCAGCCGCCCCAATTCCGGCTCCAGTTGCTCCATCTTGAGCTTCATCTCCCAGGCCACCTGGCGATAGCTGAAGTGGCCTTTCACGCCGCTGCGCACGCGCGAGATGTACTCGGCTTCGGCGAAATCCATCTTGAACAGGAAGCGGCCGCGCGCGCCGAACGGCAGCAGGTAATGCGCGCCGGGCGCGGGCAAACCCTGCATGGCTGCCAGGGCCGCTTCCATGGCTTCCCGATACATCGCTTCGGCGCCGGCTTCTTCCACTAGCGCCGGCGTGTCGAAGCCCAGGCGTCCGGAGTAGCTCTGCCGGAACTTGTGGCAGCGCCGGTGACGGTGCAGGTCGCGATATGCGCCGATGTCGATCGCGAAATCGTAGGCGTAGAGTCCGCCGTGAAACCCGGCCAACAGATCGTCGCGCCGGGTGCGGGATTCCAAAGCCACGTCCAGCACCTCGGCGCGCCGGGGCGCGCTCCAGCCGCGCGCCATCTCGTAGAGTTCGCGAAAAGGCCGGTCCGTCACTGGATACAGGAGTGTCGCCACGATATCGGCGGTCGTCTCGGATGGGCGGATCAGGTCCACGCGGGCAGGCTCGCCGCCGGCGGAAGGCGGCAGGTTCTGATCGGCCCAGCGGCGGAGGTTGTGCTGCGCGCGCGCGGCATGTTCATCCGCCTCGGCATGGCGCGCCAGCGTGGGCGCCAGCGCCTCGCGTGCCGCACTCGCATCCCACACGCAATCGGGCTCGGCGGCGCAGACCTGCGCGATCTCGTCGCCCACGTCCCGCAATTCCTGGTATTCCACCGCCTTCAGACGGCGGATCTGCTTTTCGAGCGTGCGAATGCTGGTCACTTGTCCCACGTTGGTGGGAATGCCCCAGAACAGCAGATAGCGCGCCACGTCGAAAGCGCGCGCGGCCAGATTGCGGCGATACGCTTCAGGCTTCATGTCGTCCGGCCGCGGCAGGCGCGCCGCGAGACAATCGAAGGCCAGCGCGTTCACTTGCGCATAGGCATCCAGCAGCTTGCGCGCGGCGGCCTGATAACGCGCGGCGGCCTCGCCAGTAAGTTCCGGCGGCGTGATAAAGCCCGCGCGCGAAAAATCCTGATAGCGCGACGACTTCGCCTGCCCGTCCCAGAGCGGCTCCTCTTCGATCTCGGTGGCGGCCAGCTCCGATAGGCCTTCGAAGCACAGCACGGCATGTCCCAGGTCGGCGATGGAAGCGTGGCCATATTGGAAATAGAAGCTCTCCAGGAACTTTTGCGAATCGTGGGTGCGCACCCAGGCGAGGGACTCGCGGATCGAATCGGGCGAGCGGCTGTAACGCGCCAGGGCGTAGGCGCATTTTTCCGGCGGCATCGGCGACACGGAGATTACGCGCTTGGGTTTGGATTCCGGCATGAAAAGGCTATGATAACGGATTCAATGCGAATTCGAATTCGACGATTGCGGGACGACGCCGTGCTGCCGGCCTATGCGCACGGTCCCTTAGAGGACGCCGGCATGGATCTACGGGCCGTGGAGCACGCGGTGCTGGAGCCGGGCACGCCGCGGCTGGTAGCCACCGGCCTGGCGATCGAGCTGCCGCCGGGATACGAGGCGCAGATCCGCCCGCGCAGCGGCCTGGCCGCGAAGCACGCCATCACGCTGCCGAACAGTCCGGCGACCATCGACCCGGGTTATCGCGGCGAGATCCGTGTAATTCTGCTGAACCTCGGGCGGGAGGCTTACGAGATTCACCCCGGCGACCGTATCGCGCAGATGGTTATCGCGCGGTATGAGGCGATCGAGTGGGAAGAGGGGGAACTCAACGAATCGCGGCGGGGGGAAGGCGGATTCGGCTCGTCGGGGCGGTGAACGGGGGTGTTATTCCTCGCGGGCGGGATGGCCGAGTCTCGGCTTCCGAGGAACACTCTTCGAGATGGGGCGTTTTTCGAAGCAGATCTGGCCCCCCGGCACACCCCGCACATCACGCTGTAGTGGCCTCGGAGGTAGAGTGGTTTTGATGACAGGCAAGGTCGGTGTCGTGATCGAGCAGGACGAGTACGGGTGCTACGCATGGTGCCCAGAGTTGGAGGGCTGCCAATCGCAAGGAAAGACGGTCGAGGAGACCCTTGCCAATATCCGCGAGGCGATTGAGCTCTTTCTGGAGACTCCGACCGATGAGGAGCGCTCGGAGGCGCTGAGCCACGAGATTCTGACGACTGCGGTCGAGGTTCATGCCTAAACTGCCGCGCCTCACTGCGTCGGAGGCCGAAGCATTGCTGTTGAGATCTTCCTTCGTTTGGTTGCGGTCGAAGGGCAGTCATCGGATTTACGCGGAGGGCCGACGCAGGGTCGTAGTTCCGTTCCGTAGTAGCGCAACGCCGCATCCGAAAACCGTAAAGGAATTGCTCGAAGCCATCGAGGAAGCATCGATTGAGCGGATACCTCCCGAGTAGCTGGGGAGTGTAGAAAACTGGCTACGTCTTCAACAGCACCGCCAGGTTTCCGACTTCGACCTTCACTCCCACATAGAACGTCCCAAACAACGCGTACGCGGCGCTGACCTCGTCGAAGCGCATCTCGTAGATCAGCTTCTTGAAGACCAGCGGATCGTCGGCGAACAGATCCACGCCCCACTCCCAATCGTCGAAGCCGATGGAGCCGGTGATGATCTGCTTTACGTCGTCGGCGTAGCGGCGGCCCACCATGCCGTGCTCGTGCATCATGCGCTGGCGCTCGGCCATAGGCACCTGGTACCAGTTCACGCTTTCGCCGCGGCGGCGGTCCATGGGATAGAAGCAGATGTATTTGCGGTCCGGAATCGCCGGCCATAAGCGCTGCGCCATGGCCTGCCGCTGGCGCGCCAGTTGCGTTTCGATCTCCAGGTTCCATTCCGCGGAATGCGGCTCGATACCGCGCTCGGCGAGGCTGGCATACAGTTTGAGCGTGGACTCGTACAGACCCAACTCGACCATCGAAAGATAAGACGTGGCGGGCTCCAGGAATTCGGAAAGACGCAGGCGGGCCAGCGCGATCTGGGCTTGGTTCAATTCCTCGAAGGTCTTGCGGAAATGAAGGAACATAAGATCGCCCTTGTGGCCGATGAGGGAGTAGACGGCGGTTTGCTGCGTAGCCGACTGCGGGGCTCCCAGGGTGGCGGCGGCTTCTTCGAGGGCCGCGTCCTGCTGGGCAGGCGCAAGGGCTTTCCAGGCTGTCCAGCGGAATCGCATCATCTGGTGCAAGACGCTGGCCCCTTCGAGGGTCAGTGGAACGGCGGGCAGAGAGGTCATCGCCCCTTTATTTTGACACAGGCGCGAACGGCAACCCGCGTGCTAAATCGGACGTTGCAGAGATAAACAGGTCCCCGGCTGGAGGGCTGAAACCGTTGGGGTACCTGAAGATAGCAGACTTGAGGGGAAATGCTATGTTAAACCATTCGACCATCCTGAGCGAAAGCCCCCATTTTCACTCACCCGCGGGCGTCGCGCCACCCATAACGCTGGAAGGCGTCGTCCGGAATCCCGCGGCCCGGGCTGAATCGGCTCCGCAGCGGCGCGTTCCACCGAAGCGGCTTTGCTGCAAGACCTGTCAGGGTAAGTGTTGTATAGGCCGTTGCCGCTTCTGATCGCCGGGGTGCAGCGGTAGAATCTCCGGCGGGCGGTGCGCCGTTTCCCCCCACTCGAACAGGGCAGCCGCCCAGGTAAGCCCCGCGCCAAAACCGGCCAAAAGAACTTCATCGCCGGCTGCGGTCACGTTGCGGTCCAGCAAGTCCCCGAGCGCCAGCAGCACCGAAGCCGAGCAGGTGTTGCCGATCCCCATCATATTCACGATCCACTTTTCCGGCGCGATCCCGGTGCGCTCCTGCAGTTGTTCGACGATGCGAATGTTGGCCTGGTGAACCAGTACCCAGTCCAGATTGTCCGGCCGGATTCCGGCCTTGGCACAGGTTTCCAGCAGCATTTCCGTGCCGCGCTGGGATGCAAAGCGGAACAGGGGACGTCCTTGCATGGAAACCGTGGCCCCGCGCGGATCGCCATTGCCCGGCGCTTGCCAGGGCGCCGCTGAGCCGCCATGGGGCACATGAAAAAGCTTGGCGCCGGCTCCATCCGATCCCATCACCCAGGAGCGTAGGGCGATGCCTTCGGGACAAGCCTCGATCAGGAAAGCGGCCGCGCCATCGCCAAAAAGGATGCGGGTGTGGGCGTCGTCGTCGGCCAGGTGATGCGTCACCGTATCGCTGGCGACGAGCAGCACGCGCTCCGCGGTCCCGGCGGCGATGAAGCTCAGCGCCGTAATGAGGCCCAGCACGCCGCCCGAGCAGGCCGCGTTGAGGTCGAAGGCGGGTATCGGCCCCAACTCCAGGGCATGCGCGATAGCGGGACCGCACGGGCATAGGGGGTAATCCGGGGTGAATGTCGCGCAGACCAGGCAGTCCGGCCGGAACGACGGGGTGTTCCGGAGGGCTTGGCGGGCGGCGCGCACCCCCAGGGTTGTGGTGGTTTCGCCGGGACCGGAGACATATCGGGCATCTACCCCACAACGCGCGTGGATCCATTCCGGATCGACGCCCAACTGCTGCGCCAACTCGGCATTTTTCAATAATATAGAAGGAAATGCCTGCGCGTAGCCAGCGACCCGGAAACGGGTTCGTTGCAACGGAAGGGGTCCTTCTTGCTTCATGATCGCCCCCGAGTGCCCCCTCTAAAAGTAACTTAATTCCAGGCTTCGTAACGAAGTCAACGAGGCTTAGGTACTAATGGTATCTCGATTAGGCGCGCCTTGCGCGCCGCTTGACGTGGCGCTCGCTTTAGCGTGCAGCGGCGAACTTCAGTTCGCCGCGGGCGAGCTTTGCTCGCCGAAGAGCGGGGCTCAAGCCCCGCGCGGGCTCAAGCCCGCCCTCCATTGCTGTGCTTACCGAATGTAGAAACTCGACGCGGCGAACTTCAGTTCGCCGTATGGCGCGCCTTGCGCGCCGTGGTTGGTGGCTGGTGGCGGCGGCGCATCTTGTATCCGATCAGTCCGATGCCTGCCAGAACCAGAAGCAAAGATCCCGGCTCGGGAGTGGAAGTGCCAGTAACGGAGGTGGGTGAACTCCGTAACCAGTCCGGCGGTGTCGTTTCCTCCGCTCACCGGCTCCCCTTCATAGGCGCCAAAATATGCGTTGCACGACACTACGGACGCGTTCGTCGGGCAAGCCGTCCTCGGACCGCACTGGGCTTCGTCCAGGTAAAGAAACCAGGCGGGTCCATGGCGCCGCTTACCGTCACGGTCAACAATAAATCCCGTCCGCCGGAATTCACACGAAGGGAGGGCCGCTAAAGGACAATAGGTTTCCGGCGCTCCCGGCGGTGAGGGCGGACAGCGCTCCGGCGAAGAATTCCTGGCTTCGCACCGGTTACCTGGCTATGGAAAAAAGTAAAGCTATCGATCGCTATGGCGCGGGGAATGCCGCGCCCAAATGCAGTTGCCGATACGTTCCCAAACCGAAGAATTCCGGACACCGAACGGATCACAATTGCCCGTCCCGCTCATGGAAGGTTCTCTCAAGATAAGAGTGCTGACCTGTTTAAACTCACCCATGACATACGGCTCTGTAGCGGTTCGCCGCGTATGGCACGAGGTATCCGTCTACTTAGTACACCGTTTCAGAAATTCGCAAACGCATTTCGACGATTGTGGGGCCGCGCGGTGCGCTGCCCCACCAATACGCCATTCACCTGAATATCGGCATATCTCAAGTAATATCGATAAGCATCCCGGCGAGAATCTTAGACTCTGGCAGCGACCGCTTGACGTGCGTTTTCCGCTTCCGGGGAGAACCACATATCGAGGAACTGGTCGAGGGTGGCGCGGTCGCTGAGGGTGTCTTCGCGTCCACCGAACTCGCGCAGCGAGCGCTTGATCTCGCGATAGGCCGCGGGTGGTTTGGCGGCCAGGAACCGGGCGCAGGCGATGGCCCGATCGCGAACCTGTTCGGCGGGCGCCAGTTCACGCACCAAGCCGATTTCGAGAGCGCGCGCCGGCGCGATCGGTTCGCCCAACAGCATCACTTCCCGCGCGTGGACCAATCCCACTGCATTGACCAGCATCCGGCGCATAGTGGGCGCCAGCGCCAGCCCCAGGTTGATTTCGTTCAGCGCGAAGCCGAAATCGCCCTCCGCCATGATGCGGAAATCGCAGGCGATCGCCAGGATCGCCCCGCCGGCGAAGGTGTGTCCGCTCAACGCCGCCACCACCGGCTTGGGGAAGCGGTACAGGCTCTCATAAAGATCGATGAAGCGGCCGAAGAAGGCGGCCATGCCGTCGCGATCGTAGCCGAAGACCTCGCGGATATCGAAGCCGCTCGAAAAAAATCGCGGCCGGTCGCTGGCCAACACCAACCCGCGCACGGTGTCGTCGGCCGCCGCCGCGGCCACCACGCCGCACAATTCCTCGACTGACGCGTAGTTCAGCGCATTGGCTTTTCCCCGCGACAGGGTCAGAATCGACAGGGTGCCGTTGCGCTCGGATTGAATATGTTCCATTTTGCGCTACTGTAACATGCCGAAGAGCGGGGCTGAAGGCCCCGCGCGGGCTAAAGCCCGCCCTCCACTTTACTGCAAAAAGTACTTGCGCACGGCGGGCCTTCGTTCTATAATCGGTTCGTGGCCGTTGTTCGTCCCATCCGCCAGCCGCGCCCGGAACCCGTGGCGATGCACGCGCACGCCCTCGATAACCTGCAGTACATCCGCTCCGCCATGGAGCGGGCCGGGGCTTTCACGGCGGTGCCGGGCGTCGGCGGAATCGCGCTGGGGTGCACAGCCCTGGCGGTGGCGGCGCTGGCGCGGCGCATGTGGAATGGGGACTCCTGGCTGGCGGCCTGGCTGGGCGAGGCCGTGGTGGCGTGTCTGATCGGTGTGCTGGCCGCCGGGCACAAATCGCACAAGGCCGGCATGCCGCTACTGTCCGGTCCCGGCCGCAAATTCCTGCTGGGCTTCGCTCCGCCCCTGCTGGCGGGCGCGCTGCTGACCGTGGTGCTGTTTCGCGCCGGCTTTGCGGCGGCTCTGCCGGGCATCTGGCTGCTGCTCTACGGGACGGGCGTGCTGTGCGGCGGCGCGGCTTCGGTGAAGGTGGTGCCGATGATGGGCATTTGTTTCATGGCCATCGGCGCGGCGGCCCTGTTTGCGCCGGCCGCCTGGGGCAACCTTTTTCTGGCCGCGGGTTTTGGCGGCCTGCATATTTTGTTCGGCATTATGATTACGGTGAAATACGGTGGCTAAGCAGAACGCGCTGCGGCGCGAACGCGACAGAAAAATGCGCCCGACTGAATTTGTGGGCGGCGCGCCCAAGCTCGACCGGCTGATTCATGAGCGCCTGCGTCTCGGCATCCTGAGTGCGTTGGCGGTCAACGAATCGCTGACCTTCAACGAGCTCAAGAAGCTGCTGGAGACCAGCGACGGCAACCTCAGCGTCCACGCGCGCAAGCTCGAAGACGCGCAGTATGTCTCCTGCAGCAAGTCGTTCCAGAACCGGCTGCCCAAGACGGAGTATCGCTTGACGGCCGTCGGACGGCGCGCGCTGGAGCGTTACCTGGATCACATGGAGGCCCTCATCGGCACGATGCGGGAGAGGTAGACCCCTTTTTTGGAACGATACTTTATGATACAAAGTACTCATGGCAGATTAGGCCGTTTGCACGCGGCCATCATCATGGACGGCAACGGCCGCTGGGCCCTGGCGCGCGGATTGCCCCGCCTGGCGGGACACCGGGCCGGCGCCGAAGCTTTGCGCCGGACCGTGGAAGCGGCGCCGGGCCTGGGCATCGGCGTGCTGACGCTGTTCGCCTTCTCGTCGGACAACTGGCGGCGCCCGCCCGAGGAAGTCTCCGGCCTGATGCAGTTGCTGGCCGAGCATCTCCGCTCCGAAACCAGCCGGTGCCTGGAGAACGGCGTGCGCATCGAGGTGATTGGGCGGCGCGACCGCCTGAGCGGCGAACTGCCCGCCGCCATTGCGATGGCTGAATCGGCCACTGCCGCCGGAGAGAAACTCCAGATGCGCATCGCGGTGGACTACTCCGGACGCGATGCCATTGCCGAGGCGGTGCGGCAGGCCGCGCACGCCGGACTGGTTTGCCGCGAGTGCCTGGAGGAGCAGTTGGGTCCGCCGGTGGACCTGCTGATCCGCACGGGCGGCGAGCAGCGCCTCAGCGATTTCCTGTTGTGGGAGTGCGCCTACGCCGAACTGATATTCTCGCGGCGCATGTGGCCGGATTTCGATGCGTCCGATCTGGAAGCCGCTGTCCGCCAGTTCCATGCCCGGCAGCGGCGCTTCGGCGCCATCCCGCCCTTGGAGTCGGTCTCGACAACTGGCGCGCATGCTTGGCTAGACTGATCCAACCTAATCGATCCAGGCGACAATGAGAGTATCATGCTCTGCCGATGGTTCCTGCTTTCACTGGCTATCGCTCACCTCGCAGCGCAGACTGTCCCCGAGCGCGCCTCCGTGGAAGGCCAAGTAGTGAACCAGCGGACCGGCGCGCCGATCACCGGAGCGCAGGTTAAACTTGTCGCCTCCGACGGCACGCGCAGCCAGGCGGCTGCCGACCGTAAAGGCCACTTCAGTTTCTCCGGTTTGGAAGCCGGACAGTACCGCGTCGAAGTCGAGCGGACAGGCTTCACGCCGCTCGTGTGGAGGAAGACCGTGCTGACCCTGGCCGCGGGTGAGCAGGTCAAAGATTTCACAGTGCGACTCACTCCCCAGGCTGTTGTTTCCGGCGTATTACTCGACGCGGACGGCGCCCCTGTCGCTAATGTGTATATATCTGTGTTGCGCCACACCTGGCGCAATGCCAAGCGCGGCCTCACTAGTGCCGGCGGAGCGCAAACCAATGACGCAGGAGAGTACCGGGTCAGTGGCCTCGCTGCCGGCGACTACCTCGTGCGCGCGCAACCCCGCGAACTCGCCGTCCCACCTGGCGACGACAAGATCAAGCGCATCTACGTTGCCACCTGGTATCCCGGCGTGACCGACGCCGGCGCGGCAGTTCCGCTGCATCTCACGGCCGGGGAGAACCGCACGGGTGTCACCTTGACACTCCGGGCATCCACGGTCGTGAAGGTTCGGGGGCGCGTGGTACGGCCGCCGGGCAAATCGGAAATGAGTCTCGCCGTTGTGGAGCTCACGTCACCGGACGACGCCGGGGAAATGGATATTGGCGGCATGGCCCAAGCGAACGGTCCGGAGGGCGCCTTCGTAATCCCGGACATACCGCCTGGCTCCTATCGCATTCAGGCCCAGTTGATCGACCTGGCGGCCGGGCAGCAGGACTTGCGGAACATGACTGGCGCTTCTCAGATTATCCAGGTGGGCGACACCGATATCGAAGGCGTCACACTTTGTCCCGCCGCTCCCCAGACCGTCACCGGGTTGTTGAAGTGGGATGGTAAACCGCCGAAGGACGCCGGCCCGTGTATGGTGGCGCTTCAGGGCCAGTCAGGTGTGCTGATGAGCAACCTGCTGCCGACCACCACTAACGCGGACGGCACATTCTCACTCACGGTCGCGCCCGGCCGCTTCGATCTGAACGTGAATTGCGAATCGAAGGGATCATATATGAAAGCGGCCCGGCTGGGCGATGCCGATGTCCTGGAAGTTGGCATCGATGGCGGCGAGACATTGCCGGCCGGCCCTTTGCAAGTGATCATGGCTACTGGAGCGGGCGAGATCGAGGGATCGGTGCTCGACGCCGATTCCCATCCGGTCGGCGGCGCGACTGTAGTCGCGATACCGGACGCGTCGAAGCGCGCGGCGCTTTTCCATCGCGATATTACCGACCAGAACGGCAGTTTCAAGTTATCCGATATCGTCCCCGGCGCATATTCGCTGTATGCGTGGAATGAGGTCGAGGACGAGGCCTGGCGTAGCGACGAGTTCATCAAGAAATACGACGACCGGCGCAAACGCGTCCAGTTGGACGCAGGAGGCCGGCAAGCGCTACAACTCCAGCTCATCAAGGTTGAATAGCGCTTGCAATACTCCGCCACAAGCGAACATTCCGGCAAACGCCTAGATCAGGCGCTGCACGAGCAGTTTCCCGAGTTCAGCCGCTCCCGCCTGCAAGACTGGATCAGGCGCGGGCGCGTGCTGGTGAACGGCGCGACCGCGCGCTCCTCGCGCGTGCTGCACGAGGGCGACCGCGTGGACGTGGAACCCGCCGAACTGCCTCCTCTGCGCGCCGAACCCGAAGCCATTCCGCTGCGCGTGCTCTACGAAGACGAAGACCTGGTCGCCATCGACAAGCCCGCGGGCATGGTGGTGCACGCCGGCGCCGGAGTGAATACCGGCACGCTAGTGAACGCGCTGCTCGGCCGCTTCCAATCGCTTTCCGCGCTGGGCGGCGATCTGCGGCCGGGCATCGTGCATCGCCTGGACCGCTTCACCAGCGGCGTGATTCTGGTGGCCAAGAACGACGCCGCGCATCGCGCGCTGGCCGCGCTATTCGCCGGCCGCCAGGTGGAGAAGACCTACGTGGCGCTAGTGCACGGCAACGTGAAGGAGGATCGCGGCCGCATCGAAAAGCCTATCGCGCGCGACCCGCGCCACCGCACGCGCATGACCGCCCGCCTGGGGCGCGGCCGTGCCGCCTGGACCGAATACCGCGTCTTGCAGCGCTTCGCGGGCTTCACCTTGATGGAGGTGCGCATCGGCACCGGCCGCACGCACCAGATCCGCGTGCACCTCTCCAGCATCGGCCATCCGGTGGCCGGCGACCGTCTTTATGGCGCGCCCGCCAACAACCGGATTGACCCGCCGCGCGAACGCTTTTTCCTGCACGCCCACCGCATCCGGTTTCAGCACCCGTTCACCGGCCAGGCGGTGGAAATCGAGTCCCCCTTGCCCGAGGACTTAAGGGGCTGGATGGAACAGCTATAATTAGTCCAAATGAAAGCCTTCGTTTTCCTGACGGCCATGGCCACGTGCTGTGCTGCCGTCCAAGCGCAACAGGCGGTTGCGCCGGCCGCGCAGAAGCCCGAGGTCGTCGAAGATCCCGGTACCCGCATCATTCTGGACGTCACGCGCGTCAACATGCTTTTCACGGTCACCGACAAGAAGGGCCGCTTCGTCACCGACCTGGTGAAGGACGACTTTCAGGTGTTCGAAAACAAGAGCCCCCAAACCATCGCGGAGTTCACGGCCGAAACCGACCTTCCCCTGCGCCTCGGCATCCTGATCGATACCAGCAACAGCATCCGGGAGCGCTTCAAGTTCGAGCAGGAAGCGGCCAATTCGTTCATCAACAGCGTGGTCCGCTTCGGCCACGACAAAGCCATGGTGGTGAGCTTCGATACTTCGGCCGAGCTGGTGGCGGACCTCACCGACGATACCGAGAAGCTGCAGGCGGCCATCCGCAGCCTGCGCCCGGGCGGAGGCACGGCGCTCTACGACGCCATCTACTTCGCCTGCCGCGACAAGCTTGCCAAGGACCAGCCGCGGCACAAGTTCCGGCGCGCGATCGTGATCGTCAGCGATGGCGAAGACAACCAGAGCCAGGTCTCGCGCGACCAGGCGCTCGAAATGGCGCAGAAGGCCGATGTGGTGATCTACGCGATATCGACCAACGTGGTGCGCGGCGAAACCGATGGCGACAAGATTCTGAAATACCTGACGGCGGAAACCGGGGGCCAGGCGTTTTTTCCATTTAAGGTGGAAGACCTGGAGCAGTCGTTCGAGAATATCGCGAACGAGCTGCGGCATCAGTACAACGTCTTCTACCGGCCGGAGCCATTGAACACGGATGGCCGGTACCACACCGTGGATCTGAAGGTGAAGGGCCGCAAGGACCTGGTGGTGCGCTGCCGCAAGGGGTATTACGCGCCAAAGCTGTAGGCGAAGCAGGCTTACAGCTCTTCGGGCCGCAAGCCGGTTTTCTTACCGCCACCCGGGACGCTTCATGATCCGATGCGAACCCACGGTTCGAGCGTGCCGCCAACCTATCCGTACCAGTGCTGCAAAAACTCTGCGCGCCTTCGTTGAAGGCCACTGGCTCATGCAGCAACCGCGAACTCAGGGTTTGCCGCTTCGGTCGGCAGCTCTCCGTGAGCGATCCGATCGGCGATGATCTCCCGAGCGGCGGCCTCCGCTTTCCGGATGGCCTCCTCCCTCGATTCTGCATAGAGCAGCACGTTCAGGTCGGCGATATCGGCAATCCAGCGCCCGTCCACCTCGCGGTCCAGTTCGATCATCAGATGCATGTCTGTATGATAACTCGTTCACCCATGGGCGCCAAAACTTGCGCTTGATGGTCGCCGTGGGCTATACCTGCGAGAGAAGGCGATCTTTTCTTGGAGAGCTCATTTGGATCTCAAAGAAGCGCTTGAATTTGTCCTCGCCGGCCGTGCCGTCCTTTTCACGGGGGCCGGGTTCTCGATTGGCGTGCTCAACCTCCGGGGTACACCATTCAAAACCGGAACAGCATTTGCAAACCACCTTTCCCGGCTGGCTGGGCTGCCCGACGGGACGCAACTCGACGAAGCCGCTGAGTGGTTTGCGGAGCAGCATGGGAAGGGCTGTTTGGTCGAGGAACTGCAACTGGAATTCACTGTCAAGCAAGTCACCCCAGCCCAGGCCAGTATTCTGAGGCGCCCGTGGAAGCGGCTTTACACAACCAACTACGACAACGTTGCAGAGACAGCGGCGGCTCAGGAGGGTAAGCGCCTGTCTCCTGCGTCGCTATCCGATCCGATCCACGAACTTCCACGTACCGGGACGCTCTGCGTACACTTGAACGGGTACATCGATCGCTTCAACGCATCGACAGTGGACTCGGAGATCAAGCTAACCGATACCAGCTACCTGACCAATATCGTCAAGGACTCCCCTTGGGCCGTGACCTTCCGACAGGATCTGGACGCAGCGCGCGCGGTCTTCTTTCTTGGGTACTCGACAGCCGATATCGACATCCGTCGGTTACTTTACGAGCGTCCTTCGCTGAAGGACAAGAGTTTTTTTGTCTTGGGCTCGCACCTGAGCCCAGTAGCCAAGCAGAAGATATCCAGGTTCGGCGCTATCCTCGACATGGACCTCGATGCCTTCTCCTCGGCGTTAACCCAAGCGGAGTCTTCCTATTGCGCTGACGCCGATCAGTCCCCGATAAATTACAGCGTCAGGCAATTTACACCCCCCGACGATCACGGTGTCTTCGAGGACAGATTCGTGTTCGATTTGCTTCTCGGTGGTGATATCGGGCAAGGATTTGTATGGCAGTCCCTGCACGGCCATCTACATTACTTTATCGAGTCGCCCGTCGCCAGCGCTGTGCTCTCAAGTTTGAAAAATGATCTGGAATATTATGGCTCTGCGAAAGGTCGAATAGGACGGGCATCAACTTCCGCCAGGTCAGGTCGCCCGCACCGCCGAAGATGACGAATATGTTTGGTTCGAGTCGAATCGTTCGTTTCCATCGCCGTCTCAACCCTTCTTCCAGCCGGTTTGGAATGCGCCGCTGAATGTCATCCGGAAGTTCGGCCGTGTGGGGAGCAAGAACTGCACTCGTGGTGGTGGATTCTTCACGCCGCCTTCGGGGCGGACAGTCGCGCGCCAAGGTTACAAGAGGAGCAAAGCCAGTCGCCGCCGGCACTACTCCCCCTGCATTGCACCATGCAAAGCCAGCGGCTAAATATGGTGCTGGGTTCAAGCCGCGCTGCGGCCCCTGAAGAGGTGAATCACTAAAGAAATCACCGCCAGAATTATCAGAAGGTGAATCAGCCCGCCGGCAACGTGGAACGCGAAAAACCCCAGCAGCCACAATACCAGCAAAATCACAAACAGCCCGAGAAACATTTGAAACCTCCTTTGTACCTACTTTTTAACCACCTGCATTCGTCGGTAACGCTCAAAACGGCCAGCTAGGCGGCGGGCGAGCCTGCGTGCGCCCTGAGCGCCTCGCCGGTGGCTTGCTGTTGCCAGTACTTCCGGCCACGCTCATACCCTTGCTGAAACGGCTCGGAATCCCAAACATCCGGATACCACCACTTCAAGCAGTCGGTGTCCTGGTCGATCGACTTGCCGCGGCATTCGCGGCGCAGGGCAGCAGTAAACGCGGCGCGATACACGTCCTCGTCCAACTCGAAGTTGTGCCCCAAGGCCCGATAGTGTTCTTGTTCGGCGTCGCGCAATCCAAGCCACCAATCCTTCCGCGCCGCGTCCAGGCTCTCGGCCCCGGCGTCCGCCAATACCTTGTGCGCGCGCTGTTGTTCCGAATGATCCGCGGCAAGCACCAGGACGACCGACCGCCCCTGCCGCAAGGCATCCTCGTAGAAAAAGATTTCGTCCGAAGGGACGCCCTCGTTGCTCCGGTCATCGGCCGCGTTTCCCAGTGCGGCGCCACCTACCGCGCCGCCCCCTCCCAGCAAAGCCGCTCCGGCGAGGCCAAACGCCAATACCGGTCCAACGCCGGGAATCAGCACGGCCGCGGCCATTCCCAATTCGAGCCCCCCAGCCACGCCAAGCGCGCCACCCAGCATGCCTCCAATCGCGCCGCCGCCGCCCGGCTGCTCGGTGCCCGACGTCGGAATGGTATGGATCTCCCGTTCCGACGAAGCCGGAGATAACAGATTGACCTGCTTCTCCGAGAATCCGGCGCGCACCAAAGCGTCTGCGGCGTCTCGCGCCGTCTGATAGAACCGGAAAACGCCGGCGACAGTTTCCATGCCGGGATCGAAGCACGTTGATTTCCAATGTGCGGATCGCCTCGGGACTGAGAGCGCGGGCATTACCCATGCGTCGCTCTCGCCGGCTTCCATCGACGGAGCCTTCCCGCTTTGACGATACCCGGTCGGGTGACCACAGACGGTCACAAACCTGGGGGCGTGAGGATTGTCACAGCGGCGCCTGCTAGCCTGATCTAGTGGAAACGGGTACGTACAGCAAGCGGCTCTTACCGTGGCTTGTGGCAGTCGCGTTCTTCATGGAATCGCTGGACACCACCATTCTGAACACCGCCGTGCCCGCTATCGCGGCGGCGCTCAAGGTGGCGCCGCTGAGCATGAAGGCGGTGCTATCCAGCTACACCTTGAGCCTGGCGGTCTTCATTCCGATCAGCGGCTGGATGGCGGATCGATTCGGAACGCGCCGGGTGTTCGCCTCCGCGATCGGCTTCTTCACCTTGGGGTCGTTTCTCTGCGGTATCTCGAGCAACATCCACGCGTTGGTCGCCTGCCGTGTCCTGCAAGGCTGCGGAGGAGCCATGATGGTGCCAGTGGGGCGGCTCACCCTGGTGCGGACGTTTGCCAAGTCCGAACTCATCCGCGCCATGAGCTTTGTCGCCATCCCCGCTCTGATTGGCCCCATGCTCGGACCGATCGCCGGCGGGCTGATCGTCGGATATTTTCATTGGCGAGTCATCTTCTTCGTGAACCTCCCGATCGGCCTCATCGGTTTATGCATGGTCTATCTGCATCTGCCGGACTACCGCGAGAAGTCCGACCCTCTCGATGTGGAAGGCCTCATCCTGTTTGGCTCCGGCGTCGCGCTGCTGTCGTATGTGCTGGAAGTATTCGGCGAACATACGCTGAGCGCCGGCGAAATCCTGGGGCTGCTGGCTATTTCCCTCGCGCTGCTGGCAGGCTATGGACTGCACGCGGCGAAGGCTCCGTTTCCATTGCTGCGTCTCAGCCTGTTTCGCATTCGCACATTCCGCGCGGCAGTGAGCGGCAGCTTTTTCACCCGCCTGGGCATCGGCGGAATTCCTTTCATCATGCCGCTGCTCTACCAGGTTGGCCTCGGGTTCACTCCGATACAATCCGGTCTGTTGATGACGCCGCAGGCGATTGCCGCCATGAGCCTGAAGCCGGCGATGCCGCGAATTCTGGCCCGCTTCGGCTATCGCGGGGTGCTGATCTCCAATACGATGATCCTGGGTCTGCAGATTGTGCTGTTCGCAACCATCGGGGTGGGCACTCCGGTCTGGCTCATGGTAGCGCAGACGTTCTGCTTCGGTTTCTTCAGCTCGCTGCAATATACCAGCATGAACACGCTGGTCTATGCGGACGTGACCGAGGTGGAGACGAGCGCCGCAAGTTCCATCGCCGCCACCATGCAGCAGATGGCGATCAGTTTCGGGGTGGCAACGGCGTCCCTGGCCACCGCCTTCTTCATTCCGGATCGCTTTCATTCGAGCGCGCCGCAAATGATTCGGGGCATCCACCAGGCGTTCTTCGTCCTGGGCGCATTAACCGTTTTGTCCACCATCGTTTTCCGCGAATTGAAAAGCGACGATGGCGAAGCCGTGAGCCAGCATAAGATCCTCACGCACGCCGGGTGACGGGATGGCAGTTGCCCCAGTTCTGGTGTAAGCTATTTCCCAGACACCCGGAGGGCCTCACCATGCAAGCCAGAGCCGCATTCATCCTTCTCGCGGGAGCGTGCTGCGCCGCAGCCCAGACTCCCGCGCATCAACACACCGGCGAGGCCGCCGTTCCCCTCCAGCCATTGGCGCAGCAAGTCCGTCGCCTGGAAGATGCCATGAATTACCTGGGCCAGCCGTTTCCGCCTGCGGACCACGCCGCCATCAACGCGGCCATCGCCAATGCCGATGAAGGCGCGGCTGTCGCGGAACTGGAAAAGATTCTCGACCGGTATGCGCTCGCGATCGTCGATATCAACGCCGAAAGCCGCGTCAAAGTGGAGCCGGGGCCGGCCCGGCCCGAATTGGTGGAGGGCGGCACACGCCTGTTCCTGGTGAAGGTGATCAACCGCGCCAACGTGACCGCGCCCCTGCGCGTGGCCAGCCCCAACAGCGGCAACGTCTACATTCAGTCCACCGGCAATCCCGCGCCCAAGCTGGAATTGACGCCGCAGAATGCCGCCGACCGTTGGGCCGAGATTTCGATCTATGACAAGCCGCCTATGGATCGCCGTCTTTCCGGCCTGGCATTGGATTACCGGATCCTGCAGATCTACAGCCGCGATAGCGGGCAGCGGTCCGCGCAGATCAGCTTCAACGTGGGACAGGGCAGCCAGGACATCGGCTTTCGCAATGACATCCTGGTGCTCTTCAACGCGCTCGCGGCGCACACCGTGAAGCTGCGCGTGCGCGACGAGAAAGGCCAACCGGCCATGGCTTCGTTTGTCATTCGCGACCGGCTGAACCGGCTCTATCCGAATCCGGCGAAGCGCCTGGCGCCCGACTTCTTTTTCCAGCCGCAAATCTATCGCGCCGATGGTGAGAGTATCAGCCTGCCGGCCGGTTACTATACCATCACTTACACGGGCGGACCGGAGTACCGGGCACATACTAAGGAGTTCGCGGTGGACAATAAAAGCCCCGCCGAACTCTCGTTTCAACTGGAACGCTGGATCGATCCCGCGCAATACGGCTGGTATTCCGGCGATCACCACGTGCATGCGGCGGGCTGCTCGCATTACGAGAACCCCACCGAGGGCGTGCTGCCGCAGGACATGATCCGGCAGATATCGGGCGAGCGGCTGAACATCGGTTCCGTGCTGACCTGGGGACCCGATTACTACTATCAGAAGCAGTTCTTTTCCGGGCACGACGATCCACTCTCCAAGCCCGATGAACTGATGCACTACGACCTGGAAGTGTCCGGCTTCCCTTCAAGCCATGCCGGCCACATCGTGCTGCTGGGTTTGCGGGAACAGGATTACCCCGGCGCCACGCGTATCTCGGACTGGCCGACCTGGGACCAGCCGATCTTCCGCTGGGCCAAGTCACAGGGCGCCGTGGTAGGATTCGCACACTCGGGTTGGGGACTGGAAGTCATGAGCGACGATTTGCCTAATTACGAGATGCCGGGCTTTGACGGGATCGGCGCGAACGAGTACATCGTGGATGTCACCGAGCCCGGCTTGGTGGACTTTATTTCGTCGGTGGACACACCCTATGTGTGGGAGCTGAGTATCTGGTATCACACACTGAATGTAGGATTCCGCACGCGCATCGCCGGCGAGACGGATTTCCCGTGTATTTACGATCAACGGGTCGGGATCGGACGCACTTACACTAAGTTGGATAATCTGAGTTACTCGAACTGGCTGCAGGCGCTGCAGGCCGGGCGGAGTTATGTTTCCGACGGAAAAAGCCACTTGATGGATTTCCAGGTGAACGGCGCGCTGGTGGGGACCGGCGCGAGTGAGGTGCGGCTCGGCGCGCCCGGTAGTGTGCACGCGCAAGTCAGAGTGGCGGCGTACCTGGATTCGCTGCCGGACCCATCCATTCTCGGCAAGCGCTACAACGAGAAACCGTACTGGGATGTGGAGCGGGCGCGGATCGGCGATACGCGCGAAGTGCCCGTGGAACTGGTGGTGAATGGCGAGGCGGTGGCGCGGAAGAACGTGTTGGCAGACGGGCAGATGCGCGATGTGGCCTTCGACGTGGCTATCGAAAAGAGCAGTTGGGTGGCCGTGCGGATACTGCCGTCGGCGCACACCAATCCGATCTTTGTGCTGGTGGGGGGAAAGCCCGTGCGCGCATCGCGGCGCAGCGCGGAGTGGTGCCTGGCGGCCGTCAGCCAGTGCTGGACGCAGAAGGCGCCGCGCATTTCGGTGGCGGAGCTGGGCGCGGCGCGTCAGGCATATGATCGGGCGCGCGAGGTCTATAATAGGTTGCTCAGCGAGAGCCAGTGAGCGGATGCGATAGTGTCCGGCTTTCGGAAAGAAACTCTTCTTTGTCGTGGGGCGGCTCAGCCCGCCTCTATCCTGGTTTCACTTCGCGGACCAGTCAAACAGCCAGCGTGCGCTACCTACGCCAGCGAGAATATCCCCACCCGCCACCGCCGAGCAGAAACAACACTAGAAGAACAACCAATAAGGTCGCCATTTCTTACCTCATTTCCATCCAGTGCAAGTGCAGATTGGGGACCAAAGCTGGATGTTGCCGGATGTGCTCGAACATATTGTTGAAACCCGAGCCTCCCGCAAGTTGTTATGTGCAAGTCCTGCCGTCCACCAGGCAAGAAGTGCCGCAGATCGGACGTGTTGTCTCTGCAATCACCCCGCCTATCGGTACCGGCCTTCTGAACGAGCCGTCCCTCTAAGGAAAGCTGACGGACGTGCTTTGTTGCCGGGGGCGCCAGCGAGGAACCCGTAGGGATCGATGGGTGTGCCTTGCCACCAGCGCTGTTCCGGCCCCAGCCTGAAAATAGCGAAATGCAGGTGCGGGGCATCGGGCGATGCGTTGCCGGTACTGCCCACGAAGCCCAAAACGCCGCCTTCCCTCAAGAGCGTGCCCTCTTTCAGCCCCGGCGCGTAACGGTCCAGGTGCGCGTAGTAGTAGCAGTAGGTCTGGCTGTCGTCGAATTGGTAGACCGTCAAGCCGCCCGGCTTGCTGAGGAACAGCTTCACGACCTTCCCTTCACCGGCCGCTAACACGGGCGTGCCCCGCGGGGCCATGATGTCGATAGCCTCGTGCCGGTGGCCGCCGCGCATCTCGTTGAAGTCGTTCCGCAGGTCTTCGGCGCGGACGCCTTGTACGGGAATCATAAGCCTCGGTTCCATCGACGGCCGGTCCGGCAGGCTTTGACTGGCGGCGTTCCGCGCTTCCGGCGGTGGCGGATTCAAGGGCAGCGCGGAAAGGCGCGCGCGGCGCATATCCCGCCTCTGCGCCGGCTGCGTGCGAAACTCCTGGGGCCGGTCTGGCGCAGCGGTGGCATGGATAGTCCGCAACATCCCGGTCTGCCAGAGCAGCACCGCAAGGAACCCCAGACCGAGGACAAAACCCGCGAAAAAGACGGTCACCGGTCTTTTGTGCATGTCTTACTCCTTCAGGATGGCAGGCGTCCCGGGTTTGACCATATGAGACAACTCGGATGCATCCCAGTTGGTTAACCGTATGCAGCCGTGCGACTCGGCATGGCCAACTTTGCCCGGAGCCGGCGTCCCGTGAATGCCGTAATGTTCCTTCGAGAGATCGATCCAAACGACGCCCACTGGGTTCCGCGGCCCAGGCTGGATCTGCGCCTTGCTATCGGAAGGGTTCGCGTTCCAAAAGAGTTCCGGGTTGTAGTAAAACACAGGGTAGGGCCATACTCGCTTGATCTTCCAATCCCCGATCGGAAGCGGGTCGTGCTCGCTGCCAATCGTGGCCACGTAGTAGGAAAGAATCTTTCCCTCAGCGTCGAAGGCTGTGACTGAGCTATCGGACTTCGAAACCCCTACCGAAGCGGCGTGACCCGGAGGTGTCACGATCACGTTCGGCGCCAGGATCAGCTCGCCCTCCTTATCGAAGCGGCTGTCCGGATTGAGCGCCTTCAGCAGGTCCGGGTTGGCGTGGAACTTCTCGCCCAGCCCTTCCAGTGCCGACTCGTATCCCAGAGATGGCAATTTGGCCTGCTCCTCCAGGTTCGCGGGCACTTTGGCGAAAGGTCCAGCCACGTCCTCCGTCGCGATCATGTAGGAGAACAGCGCCGGCGCTTGATCGGTATTGAGCGCGGCCCACGTCTCGGGCCCGACTGCGCCGTTCACCGGAAGATCGCGCGCGCGTTGAAATGCGGCCACGGTCTTTTCCAGGTTGCTGCCAAAATTGCCATCGATTTCGCCACAGGAAAAATGGGCGCGATCCAGCAGGATCTGGGCACGCACAACTGCCGGCCCTCTGGCATTCAGACCTATGGTGCGCGTCTGATTCGGATCGTCGATTTTAGCGGCTTCGGAAGTGGCCGCCGGCGCTTTCAGCCGGCCTTCCCCCCGCGCCTGCGGTCCGGCCGGCAAGCACAGCGCTACTGCCATCGGAAACAACAGAGACTTCATCGGTCGAATTATAGGCATGGCTTTCCTCGGTAACGGCATGCAGTAGGCGCCACCCGGAACGAGTTACCGCTCCTGCCGCGGCATTCCGGCTTTACACGCAGCACGTAGGCCGACGCAGTTGCGCGAGTCCGGGTGCGGATTCGCCGTCGCGCTCACTTCGATGACGTGGCCTTTTGATCCTTAACCTGCAGCTCGTTCACGACCTGAAGCACATTTGGAACCGAAGACGCGATCGTTCCGGCCTGCGTGGCTCTGGTTTGAGAGCCGACTTCGCCAGTCAGCGTGACAACGCCGTTTTTAACATCGTACTTTACGTTCTTTTGAAGTGCATTTTGGATGAGCGCGGCATCCAGGTTGTTCGCGATGCCCCTATCCAGATCCGAGTTCATCGCCTTAGTGTCGCTTTCGGCGCCGGGCGGAACCACCAGAATCTGGTCCGACACAACCTGGTCCCCAGAAATCGACTTGGCAATGGAATCGGCTTGTGATTTGTCATTTTCAGACGGGACGTGTCCGCCGAGGACTACTACTCCCTTGTCCCTATCCTGACTTATGGAAACACTTTTTAGGCCGGCCTGATCGAGCGATTTGCGCAGGCTGGCGGAAACGTCCGGCGATTTCGAGGACGTCGTCGAACATCCAGCAAGGATTCCGATCACAAACACGGTGAACAAAGTTAACCACAGTTTGGGCGACTTCATATTTCTTCTCCTTTGGTGCGACATTAGGTATTCTGCCACTGCACGAGAACGGCCAACTTTGCCTTGGGTGCGCCACGCCCTCCTTCGCCGCCCGGCGACCCACCAGATGCTCAGTTACTTGCGTGGGTCAAAATGATCCGTGCCTTGATCGCGCACTTTTGTGTGCAGAACGTCAATTACGCCTCTGACCAACGCGGCCGGCAGGAATGGCTTTTGGATGAAGTGCCAGCCGTGGTTGAGAACGAGCATCGCGCCATCGGCGTAACCGGACATCAGCATCACCCGCATTTCTGGGCGCCGTTGCTTCAACACATCCGCCAAGTCCGGCCCGCACGTGTCTGGCATCATGATATCTGAAAGCAGCAGATGGATGGTTCGTGCGAATTGGGCTTCGACGCATATTGCTTTCTCGGCGGAACTGGCCGTCAGCACTTCAAAGCCGGCCTCCTCAAGAATCGCCTGAACCAGCCTGAGGATGGCTGCGTCGTCTTCGACAACGAGAATGGTTTCCGGGGCCTCTCCTTTGCGCGGTAAAGCCATGGAATCTGGAATCAATCCACTACCTTTCTGATTGTGCCCGATTGTCAAAGGCTGCGATCCTTCTGCTTCGACGATGATGCTTCCTGCACGAGTCTGGCCAAACGTCCTCCGTGCGTTTGGGGCGGCACCTGAGCCGCAATCTCCGATCTGAGGCAAGTACCATACCGGCAGCTTCAGCCATGGTCGAAGAGACCGTCCGGTGCGAAGCCATTTCGCAATAGCTTGACTGCGCATGCGTCAAGGTCGCCGGTTAACGCCACCCGGCACGCCGATGACCGGCAAATTTGGCATCCCTCCGTGCAGGTTCTGCACGCATCTGGCGAATGTCGCAAGCGCCGGTAGTGCTATCTTATTCAAAGTAGGTCACTGCCTGGAATTGGGAGCCGCCGCCTCCGAAACAAGAAAAGATGCGCAAGAAAGCGCAAACGCACCCCCCGGCCCCCGGCCCCCGGCCCCTGGCCCCTGCGGCCAAAGGCCGCCCCCGCCTCCCACCCATCGACGGGCGGCCGGTTCGGCTCGAAATCCGCCGCGAACTCGCCGACCGCCGCGGCGCGGTGCACGCCGGCGCGTTTATCCGCGAAAGGCGCATCGCATTCGACGCGGAACTGGCCGCCGACCCCCAGGAGTTCGCCCGCATCTTCGTGCATGAGGTCTTCCATTTCGTGTGGCTGCGGCTGGGCAACCCGCGCCGCTGGTCTTACGAAGCGTTGCTGCGCGAGGAAATGCGGGGCCGGGCCCGCGGCGAACTGGGCTGGTCCGCGGAGTGGCGCAAGCGGGCGCTGGCGGCGCGCGACGCCGGCCGCCGCACACGGCGCTGGCGCGAATACGTCTGCGAGAGCTTCTGCGATACGGCGGCCTGGATCTTAGCGGGCGTCCCGGCGCATCGCGAATACACCCTGGCCCGCCGCTTTCGCGAGCGCCGCCGCCAATGGTTCGATGAGTCCGATGTATCCAATCGAATCTCGATATAATCCAATATAGTGGCCATATGCTGAAAAGTGGAGGAGGTTTTATGTCGGCTCTGCGTCTGGGCACCGTGCTCGCCACCGGCTTGCTGCTGGGCTGCTTGGTCTATTGGGGCTGGCCGGCGAAGCCCGCCCGGGCTGCGTCGCTCAAGCCGGATGGGGAAAGGCACGCCGCGCCCGATTTCGCCCTGAAGGACGCCGACGGCAAAACTGTGCGCCTGTCCGATTACAAAGGCAAAGTGGTTTTGCTGGATTTCTGGGCAACCTATTGCGGGCCTTGCAAAATCGAAATCCCGTGGTTCATGGATTTCGAGCGCAAACATAAGGACCAGGGCTTCTCCGTGCTGGGTGTCTCCATGGACGACGATGGGTGGGACGCCGTCAAGCCTTTCGTCAACGACGTGGGAATCAACTACCGCATCATGGTGGGCAACGATACAACCGCCGATATGTTCGGCGGCATCGAGGCTCTCCCGACCACTTTCCTGATCGACCGGGATGGCAAGATCGCCGCCGTCCATGTGGGCCTGACGAGCAAGAGTGATTTTGAAAATGCCATCGAACAACTATTGCAAACACCCGCGCATTCCGCTGGCGGTTCTGGGCGCGTGTCTCTGCCTGCCGAGCTTGTGGGCGCAAGGTAACCAGTACCTGACGGCCGAAGCTTCCGAGAAGCTGGTGGTCAAGCGCGGCGCCTCCGCCGAGGCTAAGATCGGGGTATCTGTCCAGCCCGGCTTTCACGTCAACAGCAACACGCCGAGCGACGCCTACCTGATCCCGCTCAAACTGACGTGGGCTCCCGGCGGCGCGCTGGAGCCCGGCGCGGTGGTCTTCCCCAAGCCGCAGATGGAGAAGTACGAGTTCTCCGACAAGCCGCTCTCCGTTTTCACCGGCGACTTCGAGTTAACCGCCAAATTCAAGGCGCCGGCCGACGCATCCCAAGGACCGGGGATCATGCTCGGCAAGCTGCGCTACCAGGCCTGCAACAATAACTCCTGTTTCCCGCCGAAAACGGTGGAAGTGCGGCTTTCGTATCGGGTGCAATAAGGTGCGGCAAGCGCTTTCGCCCGTGAGCCGCAGGGCGCGTCCCACGAGGGCAATGCAGGCAAGCGTACCCACAACGATTTGCGCTAGCCTTGTTCCAGACGCATGCCGGAGAGCCTCGACAGCGGCACGAAGCAGTTCCTTTCGGAGTATTTGACAGAAATCCGGGCGCTGCCCAATGAGGCTGCCAAGACGCACCGTTTTGTCGCGCTGGTTGGCCAGGCGTTCCCGGGGTCGGCGATCGTCGGCAAGTTGACAGCGGGCATCGAGAAGGCCATCCGTATCCAACTCCCTGAGAGGGCAAAGCGAGGGCATATCGATTCGTATTTTGGGAACGCGGTGATCGAGTTCGAA
>Ga0181536_10001839_pt1 | contig 24603 bp, 18 predicted proteins | sample PEATcosm2014_Bin_41_FD_121105 | JGI IMG/M metagenome (GOLD analysis project Ga0181536, IMG submission 121105) | Peatland microbial communities from MTU Mesocosm Facility, Houghton, MI, USA - PEATcosm2014_Bin17_60_metaG | ecosystem: Environmental > Terrestrial > Soil > Wetlands > Peat | place...
CGGCTCGACGAACTCGTCGCCTTCGATCACCGTCGGGTCCACGGGGCTGCCCATCGTGGCCGTCCAGGGGCCGGGTGGCGCCCTGTGGGCGTACTGGGCCAGTCCCACCGGCCAGTGGCAGGGTCCCTTGGGCTTGGGCGGCCCCGGCTCGACGAACTCGTCGCCAGAAGCGGCCAATCCGTCCAGTTGAGCGCGGTCTCGTCGGTCGTCGTCGAGTCCGCCATGGGCGGCGCCTCGCCCTCTGTGCAGTGAGGCGCTTTAGCGTCATCGCCGCGGCGATGAGTTCGGTCGCCGTGCTTGGTGGCTGTGTCGGGGCAGCCCGCGGCGATGAACATTCGGGACGCCAGAGCACAGACACGACGCAACCGTCAACGACCTCGACGTCGGTGACCCTTCCCTCGCCCTCGCCCTCGCCCTCGCCCTCGCCCTCTCCCTCGCCCTCTCCCTCGCCCTCTCCCTCGCCCTCGACGTCCTCTTCGGGTACGAACTCATCGCTCGCACTCATGAGCGGCAGCTATGTCGACGGCCCTCCGGGGACTCCCCACTACGTCATGAACCTCACCGCACAAGCCGGTGGAGCACTGAACGGGACGTTGCTCTTCCTCTTCCAAGACGGAAGGACAAGCGAGTCATTTTCTTTCACCGGCACCGCCCGCGACGGCGTGGCCCAGCTGGCGACCTCAGGTGGTCCACACCAGATAGCAGCGATCTATTCGCCGGGAGTCGTCGTGCTCACGGGATGTGTCGGCTACCTCCAGGATGCTCAATCCGATACGGCATGCCGCTTCACCTACTCGTCGTCAGCGACATCCTGAGTCGCTCCCGTCGTCGCCGACCTCGCCGGGCCGACCAACGGGTTCTCCTTGGCCGCCGGCGACCATTCGGCAATGATCGAGAACGGTGAAGGAGCGGTGCTATCCTTCCGGCGTGGTTGGAGCTCGGCGCTCATGAGCACGTCACCTTCCGATCAGGTGCGTGACCTCCAGGGCCTCCTCGTCCTTGGTTTCGTTGCCGAAGACGTCGAGCGCGTCATCAGCGTCCTCGATCACCTCGGACTCGAACGCATCGTAGCCCCGGGATCAGTTGAAGCCTCGCGCTTATATGCGTTCAACGGCATGCTGTTGAACGTCGCTGGGGGTTCTCGCGAGCGCCTGCCGGCGATCGATCCGGAGAATCTTCTTCGAGTTCTCGCCCCACATGCCGACGAAGCGCGAGCGCTGTTTGCGGACATCGTGCGACCACGATCCAGCGGAGCTGCCCTTGGCGTGCCTTGGGTATGGGGCGATCCGGCCCTTGCCGTGCTCTGCACGTTCTGGAGAAACGTCCTCGGCCTTCCTCTCGCGGCCGTACTGGTCCATCGCAGACCTGAGGATGTCACACCGCGTGCAACAGCGAAGGACAATGCGGAATTCGCTTCCGCTCTGGAGCAATGGCTTAGCCACAACCGCGCCGCCCTGGTGCAACTGGCGGAATGGCCGACGGCCTTGTTGAGATGGGACTTCGTCGGCGATGCGAAGGGTGCAGTCGAGACACTTTCGGAGCTTCTCGAGCGATGCGGTTGGAGCATCGATGACGACGATGCCGGGCGTGCCGTGGCGTATCTGGATCGGGGAGAGCCTGCCGCCGAGTCGAGCCCGCTACCGCCTCGCAACATCGACCGTTCCTATCGCGTCCTAGATCGCTTGCTCGACGAGCTCGACGGCGTTCACGTCGGTACTGGCGGTTGGTCGGTCAACACCGAACTCCTCCGCGAGTTGTCGCAGTTCTACGGCGCCGAGTACTACGGAAGCTCCTACGACCAAAGTGGGATCCCCCATTCGCGCGAGGAAAGAACCTGGATCGATTTCTTCAACCTTGTCGCCTCTGACATCGTGGCCATTCTGAACCCCCGAACGGTGCTCGATGTCGGCTGTGCTATCGGGATGCTCGTTGAGTCGCTGCGGGCACGCGGGGTCGATGCCCGGGGGGTCGACGTCTCACCGTGGGCCATCGCCCAAGTGCCCTGGCCGCTGCGCCCTTACTGTACCGTGGGTTCACTGACCGACGAATTGCAGGGCAATTACGACCTCATCACGTGCATCGAAGTTGTCGAACATCTGCCGACGTTTGCCGCCGAAGCTGCGATCGGGAATCTCTGTCGGCATACCAACGCCGTCCTCTTGTCCTCGACACCAGATGATTTCGAAGAGACGACGCATCTCAACGTCCGGTCCGGTGAATACTGGGCGAAGTTGTTCTTGCGGCATGGTTTCGTGCGCGATCCCGATCACGACGCGTCCTTCGTGGCACTCCACGCCGCCCTGTTCAAGAAGTGCGACGGAACGAAAGAAGAACTGGTCGAAGCCTACGAGCGCTCACTCACGCGCTGGCAGTCGCGGTTCCGGGATTCCCTCGACGAGAGCGCGGAGCTGAAGAGGCGCCTCACGGAAGCCGAACAGCGGCGCAGTGCGGAGCACATCGCCGCACAACAAAGGCTTCTCGAGTTCGAATCGCACAATAATCAGCTCGCGCAAGTGGCGGAAGCCCATAAGGCAGCGGTTGTTGCCATTCAACGAAGTCGGAGCTACCGCTACTCGTCGGTGCCTCGGCGCGCCTACGGCAAGTTGCGATACCTAGCTCGGCCCACGCAGGAGACGCCGGTGCCGGTGGAGCCGGTGGAGCCCAGTTATGACTTCTGGGTAGCCCAGTGCGACACCATCGATGACTCTGCCCGTCACCACATCGCCGCCCGAGTCGCTGAGCTGGACGCCCAGCCCCTGATCTCGGTCGTCCTTCCGACGTACAACACGCCGGCTGAGTATCTGCGCGCCGCAATCGAATCCGTCCGGTCCCAGATCTACGCGAACTGGGAACTGTGTATCGCAGACGATTGCTCGACCGAGCCGCATGTCGCGCAAATTCTCGACGAATATGCCGATTCCGACGACCGGATTACCTGGCGACGGCGACCATCGAACGGTCACATCTCGGCGGCATCGAACTCAGCGCTCGATCTGGCGAATGGGCAATGGGTCGCGCTGCTCGATCACGATGACGTCCTCGCTGAACATGCGCTCGCCCTCGCCGCAATTGCGCTGGCCGGTGTTCCCGACGCCGGCATGCTCTATAGCGACGAGGACAAGATCGATGCGATGGGTCGTCGCCATAGTCCGTACTTCAAGCCGGACTTCGATCCGTTGTTGCTCCTCGGTCAGAACTGCATTTCCCATCTGACGCTCGTTCGGCGAGACCTTGTCTCTGCCGTCGGCGGGTTCCGCGAAGGCTATGAGGGCAGCCAGGATTGGGACTTGGTCCTTCGCATCTCGGAGCTCCTGGATCCCTCGCAGATCGTCCATGTCCCCCATGTCCTGTACCACTGGCGCGACCATCCGGGATCGGCCGCCGCCTCGGTATCCGCGAAGCCCTACGCCCACACCGCAGGCCGAATGGCTGTGGCTGACCATCTCGAAAGGACCGGGCACGCTGCCGAGGTCACGTCGATCGTGCTCAACGGGTTCAACCGAGTGCATTGGTCGTTGCCCGAACCGAACCCGTTGGTCAGCGTGATCATCCCGACGCGTGACGGAAAAACCCTTCCCCGTTGTGTCGACAGCCTCCTCAGCATGACGACCTATCGGCGTTTCGAGGTTCTCGTGGTCGACAACGGCAGCACGCAGAGCACGACGCTGGACTATCTGCGGTCCCGCGAGGCGAACGTGACGGTGATCCGCGACGAGCGGCCCTTCAATTTCTCCGCCCTGAACAACGAAGCGCTGAAGCATGCAAGCGGGGACGCCATCTGTCTGCTCAACGACGACACCGAAATCACCTCGGGCACCTGGCTGGACGAAATGGTGGGGCTGCTGTACCAACCGGGCGTGGGGGCGGTAGGCGCGAAGTTGCTCTACGACGATGGTCGGATTCAGCACGCCGGCATCACGCTCGGGATCCATGGTGTTGCAGGCCACCCGCATCGCCACCAGGACCGGCTCTCGTTCGGATACATGGGCCGGCTTTTGTTGGTGCAGTCGCTGTCTGCGGTCACTGCGGCGTGCATGCTTGTTCGGCGCGAGGCCTGGGATCAGGTCGGCGGGTTCGATGAAAGACGGCTCCCGGTGGCGTTCAACGACGTGGACTTCTGCCTCCGTTTGATCGAGGCAGGCTGGCGGGTCGCCTGGACGCCGCATGCCGAGCTGGTCCACCACGAGTCGATTTCGCGGGGCCCCGACACGAGGCGGGAGTCGGAGTTCGCCTCGGAGGTGCATTACATGCGGTCCCGCTGGGGGGAATGGCTCCGCAACGACCCGGCATACAATCCAAACCTCTCGCTCGTGTCCGAAAACTGGGGCTTCGCCTTTCCACCACGGGTCTCATACAGGTAAGCGGCGGTGACGCGTTATCGAGGTCTGTTGAGTCGAGGGCGACACGCGAGTCGTGTCGGGGACAAGGAGCCAACCCCCAGAGCCACGAGGCGTTTCGCGCGACGACGATGGTGGATCACCTTCGGCCTGCAATTTCTGGTCATCCTCGGCTGGAGCCTGGCTACGCCGCTCATGGCCTCCCCGGACGAGCCCGCGCATGTGATCAAGGCGGCCGCGGTCGCCCGAGGCGAATGGCTCGGCATACCGCTGTCAGGTCCGCATCACGAGGTCACGGGATTCACGTATGTCCGTGTTCCGGGCATCTTCAACGCCCTCATGCCGTCGTGCTACGCCTTCCGCCCCGACGTCCCCGCTTCGTGCATGCACATCCTTCCGCATCCGTCGAAGGATGTGAGCGTACCCACAGGAGCCGGTCGCTACCCTCCCCTCTATTATTTCGTCGTCGGCCTCCCGAGTCTCATCTGGAAGTCGACGAGAGGTATCCGCCTGATGCGGGTGGTCAGCGGTCTCCTCTGTGCGGCATTCCTCGCCTCGGCATTTGCATCGGCGTCGGAATCGCGCCGACGGTCATTTCTCGTCTGGGGTGTGGCCGTGGCAATGACTCCGATGGCGCTCTTCCTCGCCGGTACCGTCAATCCGAGTGGTCTGGAGATTGCCGCGGCTATATGTCTATGGACCACGGGGTGCGAATTGGTCCTCGAGAAAGGCACCGGAGTCGATCACCGACTCATGGCACGCGCCGGAGTCTCCGCTGCCGTTCTTGTGCAGGTACGAACCATCTCTCCGCTCTGGATGGTGATGATCATCGGGACGCTTGTGCTCGTTGCCGGCCGGCAACGACTCTTGATCCTGGCGCGGGCCCCTGTGGCATGGATTTGGGCCGGCGTTGTCATCTTGAGCTCGACATTCGCGCTGTGGTGGCTCCATTACGCAAAGGCGCTGGCCTCCACCGGGGCCAAGCCACCCGCGGTTTCACTGGCTCATAGGATCGAGCAAGCGCTCGGACTCACCGACGCATGGCTGCACGAGATGGTCGGGGTGCTCGGTTGGCTCGACACCCCTGCGCCATTCCTCACCTTCTATGGCGTCCTGTTCCTGGTTGCCCTATTCCTGAGCTTGGGCATCCTGACCGCTGAGGAGCGACGGAGGCCGTGGATCCTGGTGGCCCTTGCTGCGGCCGTGGTGGTCGTGCCCGCGTATATCCAGGTACGAGGCTTCGCCCAAGTCGGAGGACTGTTTTGGCAAGGTCGTTATGCGCTCCCCCTCGCAGCGGGGGTTGTGATACTCGGCGCCGGTCTCACGACATCAGAAAGGCTTCCCGGGCGCCTGATAAGGCGGTCGCGGTGGTTGTTCGCCACTGTGTTTCTCACCGCGCAGGGCGCGATCTTCGTCCAAGATCTTCGGCGTTACACGGTTGGCTTCACGTCCGGCAATCCCTTTAGCGGACCCTGGCATCCCCCATTTGGGAGCGTACCCATCACGGTGTTCTTCGCTGCCGCTCTCGTCGGGTGGACCGCGTGGTTGATTGCCATCTCCGGTCCAACATTCGCGGGAACAGGCGATGACCACGGCTCAACACTCGCCGGCCAGGCGAGCACTGAGCTTGTCCACTCGCATGGCACGATCACCGATCCGGTGCGCGTTGACGTCCCTGATTCCAGTGTCGTACGCACGTCGGAGCCGATCGCCTGAGCGATCTCAGAGCTCGGGGTCGATTTCGCGGGCGACGGCGTCGGGCGGACGGAGCGATGGGAATGGCTCTCCGTTTTCGGCGACCGCCGGCGGCCGCGCCCCCGACGTAGCGGACAGAGCCCGCCACGTCGCTGTGGCGGAAAGGCCCAAGGCCACGGGGGTGACCTCGACGAGAGCGGTCGGTGAGGAGCAGACGACGGGCGACCAGCGTGCGGGCGGGGAGACTCGAACTCCCATCCCCGAAGGGACCGGGACCTAAACCCGGCGCGTCTACCAGTTCCGCCACACCCGCGTGCCCTGCTGGGCGCTCGTGACGACCCGCAGTTCCGGTGACCAGCCTACCGCCGGCCGCCACCGGGCCCCGGTGGCGGCCCGGTGCACCGTGGGTGCGGGCCATCCCGGGTAGCCTCATGGCATGCTTATCGACCCGAAATACGCGGTGCATCCGGCCCCTTCGGTGACGATGCGTGGCGGGGGCCTCCCCGACGTGGCATCGGCCGACGTCTTCCAGCGGCTGCTCAAGGAGCGGATCATCTTCCTCGGCACCGCCATCGACGAAACGGTGGCCAATCTGGTGTGTTCCCAGCTCCTGCTTTTGGCGGCCGAGGACCACGAGCGGGACATCGCGCTCTACATCAACTCTCCGGGCGGATCGGTGACCGATGGCCTGGCCATCTACGACACGATGCAGTACGTGAGTTGTGACGTCAGCACGATCTGCGTCGGCTTGGCTGCGTCCATGGGCCAGTTCCTCCTCTGCGCCGGTCAGCCCGGCAAGCGCTTCGCTCTGCCCCACAGCCGGATTCTCATGCACCAGCCCTCCGGCCAGATGCAGGGGCAGGCGAGCGACATCGCCATCCAGGCGGAGCAGATCGTTTACTTGAAGCGTATGATGGCCGAGCGCATTGCCTTCCATACCGGGCAGAACATCGAACGCATCGAGGCAGACTCGGATCGTGACCGGTGGTTCACTGCCAAAGAGTCCCAGGAGTACGGCTTCATCGACCGGGTCATCGAGCACTCGACGAGGCAACCGAGCCGCGGCTGAGTGAGCATTTCGTGAACGAGATCGCACTGTGACCGACGTGAAGAACGACCGGGCGGCAATGTCGTCCGACATCTCCACCTCTGGGGACGACGCCGACGCGGCCAGCGAACATGCCCGTGTGATGCAAGAACGCGTTGCACGGGCGGCGATGCGTGGACCAAAAGTGACGCGCGTGGTCGCCGCCAAAATTGCCCTACGGCCACGAATTGTCGAGTTATGGCGGTCACGCGAGCTGCTGACGTTCCTCGTCCGCAAGGAGATCAAGGTCAAGTACAAGAATTCGGTTCTCGGGTTCTTGTGGTCCATGCTCAATCCAGCCCTGACTTTGGTCGTGTACTTCCTGGTCTTTTCGTTGGTCCTGAAGAACGGGATTCCGTCCTTCGGCATTTACCTGTTCTCAGGACTGCTCATTTGGAACTTCTTCTCGACGTCGATGACGAGCGCGACCAGTGCCGTTGTCAGTAATGGCGGAATTGTCAAGAAGGTTGCCTTCCCGAGAGAGATCCTGGCCCTGTCGAGCGTGGGGTCCGCTGCGGTGTTCTTCTTCTTCCAAGGCGTGGTGATGGCCTTGTTCATGTTGGCGCTGTCCCATTCCCCCGATTGGGGGGACATGTGGCTGTTGATCCCTGCCTTCGTCGCCATCATGGTCTTCGCGTCGGCAATGGCCGTGTTCCTCTCCGCGGTCAACGTGTACTTCCGCGACACGCAGCACCTCGTGGAGGTCCTACTCATGGTGTGGTTTTGGGCGGTCCCGATCGTCTACGCATTCCACACGGTCCAACACGGCCTGGAGAAGCTCCACCTGGTGTGGCTGTACCTGGTTGACCCACTCGCGCCCGTGATCCTCACCTTCCAGCGAGTCCTCTACAACATTCCCGTCTACACGGAAAAGGGGACGACAACGACCGTCCAGTTGCTCCCGGCGCACGGCGTCATCTGGTACGCCACTTGCGACATCGCCGTGCTCGTCGCCTCGATCGGGCTGCTCATGGGCGCATTGGTGGTCTTCGGCCGGCTTGAGGGCAACTTCGCCGAGGAGCTCTGACCCCGAATTGACCAGTTCGATCGCCGTCGACATCGTCGACGTATCCAAGCGATTCCGCCTGTATCACGAGAAGCTGACCTCGGTGAAGGAACGAATCCTTCGCGCTGGGCGCAATCCATTCGAGGATTTTTGGGCGCTCCGCGACGTCGTATTCCAGGTCGAGGAGGGCGAGACCGTCGGCATCCTCGGTCGCAACGGTTCGGGCAAGTCGACCTTGCTCAAGTGCATCTCCGGGATCCTCCAGCCGACAGAGGGCAAGGTCGTCGTCCGTGGCAACCTGGCGGCCTTGCTCGAGCTCGGAGCGGGATTCCAGCCCGAACTCTCCGGCCGGGACAACATCTACCTGAACGCTTCGCTCTTGGGGATGTCGACCAAAGAGGTGGAGCGTCGCTTCGACGAAATCGTGGCCTTTGCCGAGCTCGAGCAGTTCATCGACAACCAGGTTAAGTTCTATTCGTCCGGCATGTACGTGCGCTTGGGATTCGCAGTGGCCGTCAGTGTCGAACCCGACGTCCTCGTCATTGACGAGGTGCTCGCCGTCGGCGATGAGAATTTTCAACGCAAGTGCCTCGATCGCATCAAGTCCTTCCAAGACGAAGGCAGGACCATCGTCTTTGTTACCCATGCCGCCGACCTCGTGCGCCAGATCTGTGACCGCGCCGCCGTCCTCGACGACGGCCGGCTCATCGGTAGTGGGCTTCCGGGCGAATGCATAAGGATGTTCCGTGAGCTCCTCGTCGAGGCCGATGCCGCGCACGAAGCAGCCTGGCCCGCCGAGCCCGGTGGCACAGAAGGCGTGTCCGGAGAGGGTGAAGGGCCCCAGGAGCCGCGGGTGGCCGGGTTCCGGCCGATCCAGCTGGTGGCGGTGGACGTCGAGCACCCCGGGTCCGGGACGCGCCCGTACCTGTTACCGGGGGAGCCCCTCTCGGTGCACGTCGCCTTCGAAGCGATCGAGGCGGTCCCGGACGTGATTTTCGTCATCGCGGTGCACAACAAGAACGGTGACTTGGTCTTCGGATCGGACACCGAGATCCTCGAGTGTCCATTCGACGCACCCAAGGGGGCCGGTCGCGCCGACTTCATCTTCGAGAACGTCCCTCTGCTCGATGGCACCTACGACGTGAGCATCGGGGCCCGCAGCCGCAGCGGCGGGACCGTTTACGACTGGCGGGAGCAGCAGGATCGCTTCGAGGTGATGAACCCGGGCCGCTCGACGGGAATCGTCGACATGCGCCTTCGCGTCGAGGTTCGCGCTGCCAGCCTCAGCTGATCGCCGTTGCGCCAGGATCGGTGATGCCGGTCACGGGGCACCGCAGCGATGGGCCGGGCATCACTGGGCCCCGTGCTTATGGCCAGGGCCACGTCGGTCGAACCGGGGCCGCTGACGTGAGGGGACCTACCAGAGTCGCCAGGGACCGGGTCGCATGATGCCGGACGTTCGTCATCACCATGACTGGGAACCATTGCCGATCCAGCGGCGAAAAGGTCTGAGCCACGCGCCGAGAAGCCGGCTTGCGCGATAGCTACGGCTTCCGGTTATCTCGGTCAGTTGTTTCTCTGACGAGCGAAGGCGCTCGGACAGTCGGGCGGCCTCGGCCTCGGCGGTGGTGGATCGATCTTCATTCGACGCCGCGGTCGTCCGCTCTTTCACAAGTCGGCTTCCGAGCGCTTCCGTGACGACGAGGGAGACGGCGGCAAGTGCGTCCCATCCGGCGAGGTTGGCGAGCAGGGCTGAATGCAATGTGACCAACCGAGCTGGATCACGGTCCCAGTCGCCGAGCACGAGGTCTGCCCACTTGTGGATGAACGCGACGCACTGGTCGGTCGGCGCCGATGGTTCGGTCGGTCGTACGAGGACGAGACCGAACTCGTTGTCCGGCTGGTCGCCTGCGTCATCGAAGAAGTACAGGTCGATGAGTTCCCACGTCATCAGCCCGCGAGCCAGGCCGCCGGCAATGACCACGGCGAACTCCTCGGGTGTCCAGCAGTGAACGTGGATAGTCCGTCGACGATGCAGACTGAGCCGCTCATCGTCGAGTCGGGCGGGGTCGTGCCAATCGCGTACCTCGTCGGGGTGGATGGGGGGTTGGTTGAAGATCGCCCCGCAGAATTCTCTGATGTGCTCGGCATCCACCTCTGTGACCTGGCGCTCGAAATCATCAAGGAGATGTGCAAGGGGCGTCGGTTCACGGACAGAGTCAAAGGTCCGAGTCCGATCGGGGACCACCAGAACGAGTCGTCCGTCTCGGTGCAGGACGCGTTCGAACTCACACAGCGCCTTGATTGGATCGGCAAGGTGCTCGATGAGATGGCATGCGACAACGACGTCGAACGCATCATCGGCGATGGCACCAAGTCCGTCGAGGTCGAGGTCGAGGTCAATATCTGCGTCAGGCCCTCGGGCTTGACCGACGAGTTCCGGCCAGGTGCGGTCCCTGCCGCCCGCGACCGAACGGTCGGCATAGGTGACGCGAGCTTCGGGGGGCGTGGGGAAAGGTGCGTTGCCGGGCCCGATCTCGAGAACGTCGCCCAGCAAGGTCCGCCCGATGTCTTCACGCGGGTGTCGCCTCGTGGTGATCCGCTTTTGCAAGTCGTCGATCAGGCCATGATATGGGATTCGCCCGAACCCGTGTCAGAGCTCTCCGAACTGCGCTCGGGACCAAGCGATCGGCGGACTCACAGGCCCGAAGAGCGGGCCGCTGGTAGCTCCGAGGTGGCCGATCGTGACGCCCTAGTCGGTGTCCGGTGTCACACGAGGAGCGGAGTCGGGCAGCCGAGCGAGAACGACGAACTCGTTGTAGAAGAAGACATGACCCATTTGCCGCGGGAGGGGAAACGAGAATTGACGCTCGACCTGGGCGTTCGACGCGTGGCAGAGGTCCCGGAGTGTAGCGAAGTCCATGAATGTCCGGTGACTGGCGTCGCGTCGGAAGCCGGCTTCTTGAGGCGTGATCAGCAGCAGCATGCCGTTCGGTCGGATCATGTCGACGTACTCACCGAGGAGCGCTTGGGCCTCGTCTCTCTTCAGATGCTCCAGCACATGTGAGACGAGCAAGGTGTCGAACGAACCGCGCCGGCTGTAGGTACTGGTGCGAAACTCCTCAGGAGTGAAGGCGACGAATCCCCGTCGGCGCGCCGTTTCGACCGAGGACGCATTGTGGTCGACGCCGACGCTTTCGGGTCCCAGCGTCGCCAGGTTGCGGCCGATCCCGCAACCAACGTCGAGCGTGGTCCCCAGATGCAGTCGGCGGAGGTTCCACTGATACGGGGCTTGGACATTGAGCAGGCGCTTCCAGGTGGCCAACTCGTGGGTCTCGAGACGACGCGCATACTCCTCATGCCTCGTATCGCTGGGTCCCCCGGCAATGGGAACTCGACGTTCTCGCCCGGTCATGTTCTTCGGCAATTTATCCTCCGGTTTCGTGGAACAGCGTGAACGTTTCCTCACCGAGGTACCGCCACCGCTGGACCGGAGCGGGGAATGCTGCTCGCGGCGGTGTCGGGATGACTCCGAGAGAGGGCTTGGTGGCGGAATGTGGCGCATCCGGCACTGCGATTGGCTGCGAGCGAGCGGATTGCCCTCCCCACGACGGCGGCACCCCTGGTTTGGTTGGCAGGCGTTGGCGGACGGTCGCCGCCTGCCCTAGTGGTCGGGCGAGGAGAGAACCGGTCGAAGTCATCAGGGCTCGAATTCGAGAGCCGCGGTCGGCACGACGAGATCTCCGGGATCGATCGCTCGCTCGATCCCGGAGAGCCGGGGCGCCAGGAGAAGGAGCGCTGTCAGCAACGCGGCAAGCGCTCCTGCCAAGAAGCCGTACTCGACGCGGGCCAGCAAGGAGGTCCCGAGTGCGGTCGCCAGCACCAAGACGGCGATTCCCACGATCCAGCACACCGCGGAACGTGCGTGGAGCCCGAGGGCGATGATGGCCTGAACCACCACGAGCGCCAGCATGTAGATGCCACTGCCAGCGGCGAGAACGGTCAGATCGCTGCGGTGAAGAAGAAACCGCTCGCCGAAGAGAATGCGCATCACATTCGGCCCGACAAGAGCGCACAGCCCTGTCGCAACCAGGGCGATGATGGCAACCAAGCCGAAGAGTCGTCCGAGCCCGCTGCGGAACTCCTCGTAGCGCCCTTCCCTCGCGAGGCTGGCCAGTCGGGGAAGGAGTGCAGCCTGCACTGCGCCGAAGAGGAACAACGGCACGCGGGCGATCACCAATCCGGCAAGGAAGTGACCCGCCTGGGCTTGCTGCGCCGGGGTAGCCAGGATCTTTACGGCGATCACACTGGCGTTGGCGAGTATCTGGGCGCCCAAAGAGCCCAGAAGGAGCCACCCGAGCGCGGCGGAGAGGTCGCCCCACGGGGCTTCGGGCCCGGGAGCAAGGAGATCCGTGTTGCCCCGTAGGCCGATCAGTGCGGCGATGCCGGGCGTCAAGCCGAGCACGAGTCCATAGGGACCGGCTCTGTGCACGCCCACCACGGCGAGTGCGATGCAGACGACCAAGCGCAGCGTCCCGTCACTGGCCTGGGCCAGGGCGTAGGAGCGGAACCGCCCTGCTCCCGAGAGTGTCCCCCACACCAAGGTGAGCAAGAGATATCCGACCAAGGCGCAGGCGAGGCCCGCGAAGAGCATCACTTGGCCGTCGAAAAGGTGTCGGACGATCGGGACGGCGAAGATGGCGGCCGCTATGAGGACGACCGTCGCCAAACCGGCTCCGAATATGGCTGCCCGTCGGACGACCGGCCCCCCGCCGAGACCTTCCACGCGTCGACGGGCAAGCAGTCGACCGATTTCCTGTTGGAGCGGGAGAAAGAGTCCGGGACCGGTGAGAAAGACCAAGGCCCACAACACCGACACGGTCGCGTAGCGCGTTGGACCGAGCACCCGGGCAGTGAGGAGCAGATAGCCGTAGGCGGTAATGCCGGTGACCACGAGTCCGACGCCGACCGCGACGGTCCCGGGCGGGAAGATATCCGAATGGCGCACCGGACGGCCGGGGGCAGACCTGTTGGGCACGTCGTCGGCGCCCATTAGTAGTCGCGGCCGCCGGCGGGCGAGCCGCCGGCGTCGTTGACCGCCATCCGAGAGGGCCCCCCGGGTGGGCGCGTCTCGAGCGTCATGTCAAAGTCGTCTATCGGAAGGGGGCACGGGGAGCAGCCTTTCGGACGGCAGAACATGCGGCCATCGCGGCGACCTAGACGGTAGCACCGGCCTGTCCGCGCGTCGGTGGTCCCCGGTGTGCGGACAGCCGTGTCGACCAATCACCGCGTGGCCGAATCGGACCCCGTGCTCCCGTTCGCGCCGGTCAGGTCCGACAGGCGGGGGAAACGGCGCAGCTTGCCGACATATCCCAAACGCCCCACGTCGACCCCGATGTCGGCGGCATCCAGCAGCCACAGGTCGCCCCGGCTGTTGCCGTAGGCCCAGACGTAGGGCTCGCCGTCGGCCTCCGGACGGACGTGCGCGTCGATCCATGCCCGCAGCCGCGCCACCTTCTCCTCGCCGCGACAATTGCCGCCGTCATAGCGACCGGTCATCCGGCCCTCACCGTCGGACTCGAGCCGGGTGGCCAGCACGCCGTCGGCGCCGAGCGCGGCGGCGACGGCCCCTACGTAGATGACGGGCGACGCGGAGACGATGACCACGCGGTGTCCCCGGGAACGATGCCACTCGAACCGGGCGCGCACGTCGGCGCGGCCGTGGCGGCGGTAGTGGGCCTCGCCGAAGGCGGCCGAGCGCTCCTCGAGTTCGGCGGCGTCCAGGCCGGCCAGCGTCCGGGTGAACAGCGCCTCCTTGGTCCGGTCGGCGGCGCTCCCGCCCACGAGCGCGGCCCACACCAGCTTCGGAGCCAGCACGAGCCCGGCGAACAAGACCTTCCCGGGCCCGACCATGGCCGACAGGTACGGCCAGACGCTCCCGCCGCGCGTCAAGGTGCCGTCGAAGTCGAAAGCGGCGACGACGGGTCGGCTCACTCCTGCTCCGAGAACGAGCCGTGGCGTCCGGCGCCCGAGGCGAAGCGCTGGGCGCCGAGAGCCGTCTCCCCGCTGGCGATGGTGGCGCGGCCGTGGCGGGCCTCCACCGCCAGAGCGGCGGCCTCGTCGAGCCCCCACTGGGCCAGGGTGGAACGCCGGTCGTTGCGTAGGCACTGCTGGGGGAAGCCGGCGAGTTGGCGCCCGAGCTCGACGGCCGCGGCCAGTGCCTGCCCGGGCGGGGTGAGCCGGTTGACGAGCCCCATCTCGAGTGCCTCAGGGCCGCCGACGCCGCGGCCCGTCAGGATCAGGTCCAGGGCCCGGCTCTGGCCGATCAGGCGGGGCAGGCGGACGGTTCCCCCGTCCACCAGGGGCACGCCGAAGCGCCGGCAGTAGACGCCGAGGACGGCATCGGTGGCGGCCACCCGAAGGTCGCACCACAGGGCCAGCTCGAGCCCGCCGGCCACGGCGTGGCCCTCGATGGCGGCGATGACCGGCTTGGACAAGTCGAGGCGAGTGGGCCCCATGGGGCCGGGACCGTCCTCCTCGACCGGCCGGCGGTCCCCGGCCGACAGGGCCTTCAGGTCGGCACCGGCGCAGAATGCGCCGCCGGACCCGGTGAGGACGGCCACGGCGACCTCGGTGTCGGCGTCGAAAGCCACGAACGCCTGGCGCAGGGCCTCCGCCGTCGCCCCGTCGACCGCATTGCGCCGCTCGGGACGGTCGATGGTGACGACCAGGACCGGGCCGTGGCGGTTGATGACGAGCGTGTCGACCATGAGGCGGCATTCTCCCAGGGCCGACCGTGTCGGGCACACCGCCGACGAGCACGTGGCCGACCTCACGGGGTCGCCCCCGCCGGCGCGAAAGTCGACTCATAAGGTCGACAATTGCCCGAGCGGCCGGTAGTGTCCTGGGCGCAACCGACGGATCACGCGCTTCGCGGCGTCTTACCAACCAGGAGGAAGACATGGCAGTTCGTTTGGGCGACGTCGCCCCCGACTTCACGGCCGATACCACCGAGGGAACCATCAATTTCCACGAGTGGCTGGGTGACTCGTGGGGGATCTTGTTCTCCCATCCGAAGGACTTCACGCCCGTGTGCACGACCGAGCTCGGCGCCTTCTCCAAGGCCAAGTCCGAGTTCGACAAGCGCAACACCAAGCTGATCGGCCTGTCGGTCGACCCGGTCGAGAGTCACGAGAAGTGGGCCGGCGACATCGAGGAGACCCAGGGTTCGGCCCTCAACTTCCCGCTCATCGGCGACCCCGACCGCAAGGTGTCGGACCTCTACGACATGATCCACCCGAATGCCGACAACACCTTGACGGTCCGTTCCGTGTTCATCATCGGCCCGGACAAGAAGGTGAAGCTGACCATCACCTACCCGGCGTCGACCGGCCGCAACGTCGACGAGGTCATCCGGGTGCTCGACTCGCTCCAGCTCACCGCCGACTACCAAGTGGCCACGCCCGTCAACTGGACCGACGGCCAGGACGTGATCATCGTCCCCGCCATCTCCGACGAGGAGGCGACGACGAAGTTCCCGAAGGGGTACAAGGCGCTGAAGCCCTATCTCCGGGTCACGCCCCAGCCCAACAAGTAGCCCCGCCGAACAGGCAGTCGTCTCGTCGCGACCAGGGAGCCGGCCCGCGAGGGCCGGCTCCCGGCGCGTTTGGCCTATCCCTCGGCGCCCTCGGTGGCGTTGCCGGCGCTGTAGGAATGGGCCCCAGCGCCGGCCAGGTGCCCGCCGTCGACGATGAGGTACTCGTCGCGGATCGCGGTGCCGGCGAAGAAGCACTCGAGGATCTCGCGGGTCCCCGCCGCGTAGCGGGTCTGCGCGGAGAGCGACGATCCCGAGATGTGCGGCGTCATCCCATGGTGGGGCATCGTCCGCCACGGGTGGTCGGGCGGGGCGGGTTGGGGGAACCACACGTCGCCGGCGTACCCGGCCAGCTGCCCGCTCTCGAGGGCGCGCACCACGGCGTCGCGGTCGCAGATCTTGCCCCGGGCCGTGTTCACCAGGTACGCACCGCGCTTCATCGTGGCGATCAGGTCGTCGTCGAAGAGGTGCTCGGTCTCGGGGTGCAAGGGGGCATTGATCGTGACCACGTCGCAGTGTGGCACCAGGTCGGCGGCAGTGGCATGGAAGGTGAGACCGAGCTCGGCCTCGGCCTCGGCCGGCAGGCGGTGACGGTCGGTGTAGTGCAGCTCGACGTCGAAGGGCTTCAAGCGGCGCAGCACCGCGGTGCCGATCCGCCCGGCGGCGACGGTGCCCACCACCATCCCCTCCAGGTCGTACGAGCGCGCCACGCAATCGGCGATGTTCCACCCGCTGCGCACCACCCAGCCGTAGGAGGGGATGTAGTTGCGCACCAGGGCCAGGATCATCATGACCACGTGCTCGGACACGCTGATGCTGTTGGAGTAGGTGACCTCGGCCACGGTGATGCCGGCGTCGATCGCCGCCTGCAGGTCGACGTGGTCCGAGCCGATGCCGGCCGTGACGGCCAGCTTGAGCTTCGGCGCCTTGGCGATGCGCTCGGCGGTGAGGTACGCGGGCCAAAAGGGCTGGGAGATTACGACGTCGGCGTCGGGGAGCTCGCGGTCGAAGACCGAATCGGGCCCGTCCTTGTCCGAGGTGACCACCAGGGTGTGGCCGGCCTCCTCGAGGAAGCGGCGCAGGCCGAGCTCGCCCGACACGCTGCCGAGCAGCGCCCCGGGGGTGAAGTCCAGCGCACTGGGGCTCGGGGTGGACTGGCCACCGGGATAGGCGGTGATGGTGGGCAGATCGTCACGGGGGTACGTCGTCGGGTAGCCGTCGACGGGGTCGTCGTAGAGCACGCAGAGGACTTTGGCCATGCACCGACGTTAGCCCCCGAGGACGACGACGGAGCGAAGGACCTCGCCGCGTTCCATGCGCCCGAATGCCGCTTCCACGTCGTCGAGGGAGATGGTCTCGCTCACGAACCGGTCGAGGTCGAGCCGGCCCTGGAGGTACAGGTCGACGAGCACGGGGAAATCCCGCGACGGCAGGCAGTCGCCGTACCAGCTGGGCTTCAGGCGCCCGCCCCGGCCGAAGAAGTCGATCATGGGCAGCTCGATTCGCATGTCTGGTGCCGGCACACCCACCTGGACCAAGGTCCCGGCCAGGTCGCGGGCGTAGAAGGCCTGGGCCATGACGTCGGGATGGCCCACGGCCTCGATGCAGACGTCGGCGCCGGTGCCGCCGGTGAGCGCGCGCACGGCCTCGACGACGTCGCGCCCGTCGGCCAGGACGGTGTGCGTAGCCCCGAACTCGGTGGCCGGCCCCAGCTTGCGGGCGTCACGATCGATGGCGATGACGGTGGCCGCGCCGGCCAGGCGGGCCCCGGCGATGGCCGCGCAGCCGACACCGCCACAACCGAAGACGGCCACGGAATCGCCCCGGCCGACCTCACCGGTGAACAGGGCGGCACCGAGCCCGGCCATGACCCCGCATCCGAGCAACCCCACCGCTTCGGGGCGGGCGCGGGGGTCGACCCTGGTGCACTGCCCGGCGGCGACGAGCGTCTTCTCCGCGAAAGCGCCGATGCCGAGGGCGGGCGACAACGGCGTGCCGTCGGCCAGGGTCATGGGCTGGGTGGCGTTGTGGGTGGCGAAGCAGTACCAGGGCCGGCCTCGGCGACAGGCCCGGCACTGGCCGCACACGGCCCGCCAATTGAGCACCACGAAATCACCTGGGTCGAGGTCACTGACCCCCGCACCGACCTGATCGACGATGCCGGCCGCCTCGTGGCCGAGGAGGAAGGGGAAGTCGTCGTTGATGGCGCCCTCGCGGTAGTGGAGGTCGGTGTGGCACACCCCGCAGGCCTGGACGCGGACCACCGCCTCGCCGGGGCCGGCGTCGGGCACGAGGACGGTCTCGATCGACACCGGCTCGCCTTTTTCCCTGGAAACGACCCCGCGAACCTCCGACGCCATGGTCTGTCTCCTCAGCCGATCTCGTCGGCGGGCGGTTCGACGCCGGGCACCCCCGCCCCCGCCACGTCGTCTCGCAATTCGCGCTTCAAGATCTTCCCCTGGGGGTTGCGCGGCAAGGGCTCCTGGCGCACCCACACATGGGTCGGCACCATGAAGGCGGCGATCCGACCCTGCAGGAAGGCGCCGAGGTCCGTCGCGGTCAGCGTGGCTCCGGGCCGGGCCACGACGACGACCCCCACCTCTTCGCCGAGGATCGGGTGCGGGACGCCGATGACCGCGCAGTCGGCCACGGCCGGATGCTCGAACACGGCAGCCTCCACCTCGACCGAGTACACGTTCTCCCCGCCCCGGATGACCATGTCCTTCGCCCGGTCGACGATGTAGACGAACCCTTCGTCGTCGATGCGAGCCACGTCCCCAGTGTGCAGCCACCCTCGGGTGAACGAGGCTTCGGTCGCAGAGGGCTTGTCCCAGTAGCCGCGCACGACGTTGGGGCCCTTCACCCACAACTCGCCCACGACGTGGGGGCCGCGGGGGAGGTCGTCGTTGGGCTCGGTGCCGTCGAACCCGTCGGGGACGACGGCCAACTCGACGACGGGAACGGGCGGCCCGACGCTGTCGGGCTTGCGGATGTAGTCGTCACCGGTGTTCATGGTGGTCACCGAGGAGGTCTCGGTGAGGCCGTAGCCGTTGGACGGCGAACCGGCGGGGAAGTGCTCCTTGATGCGACGCACCAGGTCGGGCGGGGCGGGTGCTCCGCCGTAGGCCACGGCCCGCACCGAGGAGGTGTCCCGCTCGGCGAAGTCAGGGGAGTCGATCACCTGCATGACCATGGCCGGTACGCCGCCGAAGGTCGTGATCTGTTCCCGCTCGATGAGCTCGAGGGCCCGCTCGGGGTCCCAGTGATGCATCATCACGAGCTTGTTCCCGGCTGCCGTGTTGGTCACCAAGATGGCGTGACATCCCGTGGCGTGGAACAGCGGCACCGACAACAGGTACGCGTGCTGCCGGGGGCCCTTCGGCCCTTCCTCGTCGACGAGCCCGCCTGCATTGCGCAACGCGGCCCGGGTGTTCAAGAAGAACAGGCTCATGAGGTTGGTGCAGATGTTGCGATGCGTCCCGACCGCGCCCTTGGGCTTCCCGGTGGTGCCCGAGGTGTAGAAGATGGTGGCGTCGTCCTCGGGGCCGATGTCCACGTCCGGCAAGGTGGCGTCACCCCCGGGCTCGCCCACGAGCTCGGTGAACCCGATGACGGGGACGGGCCCGTCGGTCTCGGCCTTGACCGGTTTGCGGTCTTCGTCGGCCACTACCACGGCGCGCAGCCCCGGGAGCCGGTCGAGATGCGGGCGGATGCGCTCGAGGCGCTCCGAGTCGACGAATGCCACCGCGCTCCCGGAATCGCTCAGCCCGTACTCGAGCTCGGCACCCGTCCACCAGGCGTTCAGGGGGACCACGACGGCCCCGACGGCGGTGGTGGCCCAGAAAGCCATGGCCCATTCGGGGAGGTTGCGCATGACGATCGAGACCCGGTCGCCCTTGGCGATCTCGAACCGGTCGGCCAGGGCGGTGGCCAGCGCGGCGACGATGCGGAAATGCTCCTCGAAGGTGGTGTGCTCGTCCTCGTAGACGAGGAGGTCCTTGTCACCGTGGCCGCGGCTCATCTCGAGGACGACACGCAGGCTGGCCGGACAGTTCTTCCATGCCCGGGTCCGCACCCCCCGGATGTCGACCTCTTCGACCTCGAAGGTCTGCCCGGGCGCGGTGAGCGTCGCGTTCGCCTCCTCGATGGAGGGCGTCGGGGACTTCGCCATGCCGCCTGCCTCCTCGGGTCCGGTGCCGGTCAACCGGGGGAGCCGGCGGCAGATGCAGGGCTGGCGAAGATCGTGGCTCGGTAGTACGCCAGCTCGGCCACGGACTCCACGATGTCGTCGAGGGCCCGATGGGCCGTCTTCTTCCCCGGGGCGCCGGCCAGCGCCGCCGGGTACCAGCGCCGGCACAGCTCCTTCACCGTCGACACGTCGACGCTGCGGTAGTGCAGCCAGTCCTCGATCTCGGGCAATTGGGCGGCCAGGAAGCGTCGGTCGGTACCGATGGAGTTCCCGCACAGCGGGACGGTGCGCGCCTTCGGGACATGGGCCCTGATGAACTCCAGTGTGCGCCGGCCGGCCTCCTCCAGGGTCACCTCGGAAGCGGCAATGGCCTCGAGGAGCCCGGACGCGGTGTGCATGGACCGGACCACGTCCTCCATCCGGGCCAGGGCCTCGGGGGCGGTCCGGACCACGAGGTCCGGGCCCTCGGCCACGACGGCGAGCTCGTCGTCGGTGATCAGGGTGGCGATCTCGACGATGACGTCGTGCGCCGGGTCAAGTCCTGTCATCTCGAGGTCCATCCATACCAGCATCGCCAGGATGCTACCGGCGGGGCCGACTAGGGTCGCAGCGTGGTGGAAGTGCCGCTGGTGCGGCTCGACCCCGAGCTCCCGGTGCCGGCGTATGCGCACCCGGGCGACGCGGGCGCGGACCTCTATGCCCGAGAGCGGGCCGTCTTGGCCCCCGGTGGCGGGCGGGCGCTGGTGCCCACCGGCATCGCGCTGGCCATCCCGACGGGCTACGCCGGCTTCGTCCAGCCCCGCAGTGGGCTGGCGCTGCGTCACGGGGTGACCTGTCTCAACACCCCGGGCCTGATCGACGCCGGCTACCGCGACGAGATCCGGGTCCTGCTGGTGAACACCGACCCCGCCGAGCCCTACGAGGTCAAGCGCGGCGACCGGATCGCACAGCTCGTGATCCAGCGGGTCGAGGCGGCGGCGTTCTCCGAGGCGACATCGGGCGAGCTGGCCGAGTCCGCCCGCGGCCTCGGCGGGTTCGGCCACACGGGCCGGTGAGCAGCCCGTCGGTGTCGGCGCCCTCGGCACGGAGGTGACGCCGTGGAACGCGTGAGCGGTCTCGATGCGGCGTTCCTGGCGCTCGAGACCTCGACGATGCACATGCACATCGCCGCGGTCATGGTCTTCGAGCCACCTGGCCCCGACGGCGACGCGAACGGCGAGGTACCAGGCGACGGCGGCCTGGCGCCGGCGGCGCGGCAGTTCGAGCGCCTCCGGCGTGTGGTCGAGGAGCGGATGCACCTGGTGCCGCCGCTGCGGCGCCGCGTGGTGCGGGTGCCCTTCGGTCTCCACCACCCGGTGTGGGTCGAGGACCCCGACTTCGACCTCGATTATCACGTGCGCCGAGCCCATCTTCCCGCGCCGGGAGGACCGGGCGAATTGACCGCCTTCGTGGCCGATCTCGTCGGTCGGCCGCTCGACCAGGCCCGACCGCTGTGGGAGATGCACCTCGTCGAAGGCCTCGACTCCGGTCATGTGGCCGTCGTGGTCAAGCTCCATCACGCCATCATCGACGGCGCCTCGGGCGCGGAGGTGCTGGCCGCCTTCCTCGACGTCGGTCCCGTCCCCCGGTCGGTGGTGGCCCCGAGCCGGCCGTGGCGGCCCGAGCCGGTGCCGTCCGAGGCAGAATTGCTGGCCTGGGCGGCATCGGCGATGACCCGCCAGCCCGAGCGCGCCCTGGCCGCCGTGCGGCGCACGGTAGGGGCAGTGCGGGGACTGGCGGAGCGCAACCGCCGCCTGCGCGAGGAGGAGGAACTGCGGCCGCCGCCGGCTCCGTTCAGTGCCCCGCGGACGTCGCTCAACGGCGCCATCTCGCCGCACCGACGCTTCGCCGTGGTCGAGGTGTCGCTCGAGGACGTCCGGACGGTGAAAGAAGCGTTCGGTGGGACCGTCAACGACGTCGTCCTGGCCGCGGTGTCGGGCGCGCTGGATCGATTGGTGCGAGAGCGTGGCGAGCATCTCGGCCACCCGATGGTGGCCATGGTGCCCATCTCGGCCCGGGGCCGGGCGGACGCCGATCCGCCGAGCGAAGGCACAGCCGCCGGGAACCGGGTGTCGGCCATGTTGGTGTCACTGGCCACGTCGGTCTCCGATCCCGTCGAGCGCCTGCGGGCGATCGTCGAAGGGACCCGGGTCGCCAAGGACCAGGCGCACCTGTTGCCCGAGGACCTCTTCCAGGGCTGGGCGCAGCTGGCCTTCCCGGCCCTGTCGTCGCGCGTGGCGAGGCTGTCGGGGAACCTCCGCCTGTTCGACCATCTGCCGCCGCTGTTCAACGTCGTCGTGTCCAACATTCCCGGCCCGGAGATGCCCTTGTGGTGCGCCGGCGGGCGGCTCGTCGCCCTGTACCCGATCGGCCCGATCGTCGAGGGCGTGGGCCTCAACGTGACCGTCGTCAGCTACCACCGGACGATGTATTTCGGGGTGCTCGGATGTCGGGAGCTCGTACCCGAGGTGGAGCGCATCACCGGCCACATCGCCGACGCCGTGGGGGAGCTGGTCAAGGCGGCGACCCAGGATCGCCGGAACCGTCCCTGAAGATCGGCCGGGCGGTGCGAGGCCCGCGCCGGTGGGGCTGGGCCGTGTCCTCGCCCGAGCGCTACAATCTCCTGCACGCGGACGTGGCTCAGTGGTAGAGCATCACCTTGCCAAGGTGAGGGTCGCGGGTTCGAATCCCGTCGTCCGCTCCAGACGGAAGACCAGGTAAGGGCGCTTGGACGGCCTCCCTCTCGGTCCCCGAAGGACCGAAACAGTCGCCAGAGTCCGAGTGATACACAGTCCTCGTGAGTCGGTTCCCAATTTGCGGTGACCTGTCGGAATCCTGTCTCGAGCCCCTCAGCGAAGGCGATGGGGGCACGTGGGAACAGGTGGGTAGCGGTCCGAGGTCGTGCGAATCGGATGCGGGGACTGACCTGATCGAACAGGCGACCCCGAGCCGCCTGAGCATGGCAATCGGGGCGAAGGACCAGAACCCCGAAACGGCCCTGCCATGCGCATGGGGTTGTCCAGAAGCACGAAGACGACGCCGTGGCGATGCAACAGGTGGTGGGGGGGAATTCGAAGCCATCGGCCAGATGGAACTTGACTTTCTTGTGTCTCTCGGGCTTCCCGCTGACGGTTTCGTTATCGACGTCGGACAGATGGCGCGTCACGGTCCTGTTTGACTTCGACTGCTTCTCGCTGTGGTCGACACAGGTTGTGAGCGCTCGGTCGATCCCAAGCGCGTCGTCGGTATCCGAACTGGATCCAATGTCGGAGCGGGCGCCAGGCCAACTGGCGGATCTCGTCAAGAGTGGCCGAATCGACCAATCTTGTAGGCTGGTGGCCACCTGCGAAGCCACTACCTCGGTCGAGGTGACCTGTGCCCGCCAAGCCAGGTTCATCTGGGTTACGACCTACGCGAGATCACCGGCGCTCCGGTGGTTGGCAACGCCGCAACGTTGAGAGATATGCGGAGATCCAGGCCTCTGTGGCATCATCGCACCCGTGAAACTCCTCGTTACGGGGGGCGCGGGATTCATCGGCGCCAACCTGGTCCATCACCTTTGCCAGCGACACCCCTCGTATCAGATCACCGTTATCGACGCGCTCACCTATGCCGGCAATCTCGACAACCTCCTGCCGGTTCGGGACCGTATCGAGTTTGTCCACGAGGACATCTGCTCCGAAACGACAGTCGACCGACTTGTGTCGAGCTGCGACGCGGTCATCCATCTGGCGGCAGAGAGCCATGTCACTCGTTCGGAGAAGGACCCCGATATCTTCGAACGTACGAACGTCGGTGGCACCCGAGTTCTGCTCGATGCCGCGGTTCGACACCGGATCGGCCGATTCGTGCACATCTCCACGGACGAGGTCTACGGCGAGGCAGGCGACGGTCAATTCTTCACGGAGGACGACAAAGAGCCTGGGGATCACCAAGCCACGAGCGCTTATGCGAAGAGCAAGGCTCGCGCTGACGACCTCGCTCGTATGTACATGGGGCGCGTCGCGCTGAACATCGTCCGTCCTACCAATAATTTCGGGCCATACCAATTTCCCGAGAAGGCATTCCCACGTTGGGTGACCCGAGTACTCCGTGGCCTGCCGATATCGCTCTGGGGAGTCGGCGAGCAGGTTCGTGACTGGCTCTACGCGCCCGACACCGCAGCGGCGATCGATGTCGTACTGCATGAGGGTGGTCCGGGTGAGACGTACAACGTGGGCGCCAATAACGATCCCGAGATCAAGAACCGCGACCTGGCCCATTGGCTGATGGGCCGCCTGCACGCGCATGGCGCGACCATCGAGCACCAGCTCGACCGACGTGAGCACCACGACTTCCGCTACGGGGTCGATACGACCAAGATCCGAGAACTGGGCTGGTCGCCTTCGCCCCACGTGTGGGTCAACTTCGAAACCACCTGCCAGTGGTACATCGAGAACCGACCCTGGTGGACGCCGCTGATCGACGAAGCCGAAAGAGTCTACGTCTGATCGGATCGTTCGCCCATCTGGCGGCGAGTTTCCTTGCCCTTGCGGGTCACCCCTTGTTGGCCCCGTGCTCCCGGACGAAGTCGTTCACCCGGTAGTAGGCGTCGATCGACTCACCGGCATCGCCCCAGAATCCCTCGAGCACGTCGAACTCCATCGTGCCCTGGGA
>Ga0181536_10001850_pt1 | contig 24560 bp, 23 predicted proteins | sample PEATcosm2014_Bin_41_FD_121105 | JGI IMG/M metagenome (GOLD analysis project Ga0181536, IMG submission 121105) | Peatland microbial communities from MTU Mesocosm Facility, Houghton, MI, USA - PEATcosm2014_Bin17_60_metaG | ecosystem: Environmental > Terrestrial > Soil > Wetlands > Peat | place...
CATTTCCACTTTTCGGGCACCCGGACACGGGGGCGGATGTGGTCGCCCACCCACTGCCAGCCCTGGCCGGGGGCGGCGCTGGTGAAGATGTACAAGCCGGTTTCGAACCAGTCTGTAAACCCATGAGTAATCTCGATCGTTTCATGCCACTGGTGCTCGGTGGGATAGGTGCCGTCAGTGGTGGTCTTGCTCCCTTCAACCGTGAAGTTGTTGTGGAGCTCCACCATGGTGTTGCCGGGTTCGACGGTGTCTGCACCATAAACCTGGATTTCGTAATTCCCTTGAGCGAAAAGGGGTAGGGCGAACAGGAGTAGAAAGAGGAAACGCAAAGCTGATTGTATCTTGCGCAAAGGCGAATAAAAGGCGAAAATAGACGCCATGCTGTTCGATATCGAACCAGCCCCGCGCTTGGTGGGGATCGCGAAGCTGGCGAGCGAGAGCGAACGGCTGGAGGCGAAGAGCCAGGTCGAGTATCTGGAGATTGCCGCGCGCAGCGTGTTGAATCGCTCGAAGCCGGGCATGCCGTTCCGGTGGACGATAAACCCATATCGCGGGTGCGAGTTCGGGTGTAAGTACTGTTATGCCCGCTATACGCACGAGTTCATGGAACGGGATGTCAACGAATTCGAGAACCGGATTTACGCGAAAGCGGCGGTGGCGGAGATTCTGAAGAGCGAGTTGCCGAAGATCAAGAAGAGTGAAGGCATAGCGATCGGGACGGCGACAGATCCCTACCAGCCGGCAGAGCGGCGGTTTGGGCGGACTAGATCGATTCTGGAGGTCTTCGCGAAGGAGCGCGGTTGGCACGTTTCGATCACAACGAAATCCGACTTGGTTCAGCGTGACGTAGCGTTGCTCGTGGAGATTGCGCGGACCAATGTGCTCGATGTGAACATCACGATCACCACGCTCAAGGCGGAGTTGGCACGGATGCTCGAGCCGCGGACGCCGCGACCAGATCTGCGTCTGGCGACGGTGCGGAAGCTGGCGGAGGCTGGACTGTCGGTGGGCGTGTATCCGAATCCGATCCTGCCGCTGATTACGGACAGTGAACGCGACCTCGACCGGCTGGCCAAGGCGGCGAAGGATGCTGGGGCGCAGTATTTCGGAGGCGGCGTGCTGTTCTTGATGCCGTCAGCGCAGAAAGTATTCTTTCCCTTTCTGCACGAGCGGTTTCCGCAACTGGCGCGGCGGTATGAGGAACGCTACAAAAAGAGCCCGTATCTACGGGGATCGTATCTGGAGGACTTGCGACCGCGCGTGCGGAAGATCCGCGAGCGGTACGGACTGGCATCGGCGCCAGTCGAGTACCGCCCGGAACTGTGGGAAGACGAGCGGCAGGGAGAATTATTTCCCCTCGACTGATTGGTCGAGTGTGAACGGGACGTCCACTTCGGCAGTGACTTCTACCGGATCGCCGTTCAGCAGCGTAGGCCTATAGACCCATTGCCGCACGGCCTCCCTCGCCGCTTCGACGAACAGTGGATGACCGCTGATTAACCTGATATTGCTCACGTGGCCGTCCTTGCCGATCGTGACACTGAACCGCACCACACCCTGTATGTGAGCCTGCTTGGCAAGGGGTGGATAAACGGGATCGACGGACTGGAGCAGGTTGGATTGCTGCACCTGGCTGACGACGCGAATACGTTTTCCGCTGGTTGCGGGCAGAGGCTCCTGCTGCGCACGAAGGCGGTTGAGAGCTCCGGACCATTCGGCATTATTGGGCTCGAGGGATTGGGCACGGGTAAGGAGGTGCTCGGCGAACTCGATCTGAGCCCGAGGTGCCGGATTCCCTCCGGGCAATCCGCCTGAGAGGAATTCGCCGACGGTGCCTACGAGGGTCGCGTCGCTCGAGGATTCCAGATCGGCTCTGGCAGCGATTCCGAAGCTTGTGTCCACCGGCGTTTTTTCGCCTCCGGGACCGACGGAGTAGACCGGCTCTCCGGTTAGGGAGAACTGAATCGCCCGCGACATAAGATCCGCCAGGCGCTTCAGCCATTCGGGGTTGGAGGGATCAGCCTGCCGCGCTCGCTCCAGCAGATCCTTTCCCTCAAGAGGCTCCTTCTCGCCAATCAATTGCGCGGCACTCGCCAGAACGCGCGCATCGATCGGATGCAGCGATACCTGCTCCATCCACAACTTCTTGTCCGTCTCGTATTCCGCGGCTGAAACCAGGTAGGCATGCGAGAAGAAGATAGTCATCTCGGCTTCCGGGTGGTTCTGAATGAGCCAGTGAACGTGCCGGAGGCGGGAAGCATCCATCGCGTTCCACTGGTAGTACGCGATCAGCTTTCCACGCACGGCGAGATCCTCTGGATCGCGTGCGAGCTGCTCTTCGATCTGCTGCGCCTCGGTGGCTGACAATTTGCTGCCCTCGGTCAACAACTGCGCGATACCGGGATGAACACTTGGCTGCGACGGAGCCTGAGTCACCTGCAAGGCCGCGGCGCTGTAGACGAGCGGCAGGGCGCAGGCGAAAACGGCGGTCCAAGTGCTCTTTTTCATGATTCCCGGGCCGGGCTTGCGTATCGCAAGAATGCGGTCAATGCGATGGCTGACTTTCGTCGTTCGGGCCATAGCGACGCCATAGGCCAATCGGCTACCGCTTTGCAGAGCGGAGGCGAATTCGAGAACGGCGCGGGCGTAACGCGCGGCGTCGCTGACGGTGTGCAGGGCGGCTTCATCACAAGCCTGCTCGGACAGAGCGGAGAGATGGCGCTCCAACCACCAGGCGAGCGGATGGAACCAGAAGAGGCAGCGGTTCAGGCTGGCAGCTACGGTGACGAGCCAATCGGCACGGCGGATGTGCGCCAGCTCGTGGGCTAGCACGGCGTTGAGCTTCCAGGCGTCCCAGTTTTGCCAGCCGTCTGGAAGGAGGATTACGGGATCGCGCCAACCGATGGTTACAGGGACGACGACGTCAGGCGAAGCGCGGAGCTGGGGCAAGGGCCATGGCATCGATTTGGCGCCAGACAGATCTTCCATGAGGTTCAACGGGTGCTCGTCGCGGATGGGTGAGGACTTTCGCACCAACGAGCGGGAGAACCGGTAGGCCAGCAAGAAACGCGTAAGTAGAGCGAGCACCATCGCCAGGTAGAGGCACGCGAGCGGCGTGGCCCAGCGCTGTTGTTGCGGCTGCGGGGGTAGAGTGATGGGCGCCGTGCGGGAACTGGAGCGTGCCGGGGACACCTTTGGGACACTCACGTCGAAGCCAGCGAACGGTGGGGCATAGCGGGTGACAACCGCGGAGCGAATGGGCGGAAGTAGCGGCGCAAGTATGGGCATCGCGAGCATTCCAGCCAATAGAGCGCACCAAATGCCGTGGCGCGCGGCGGCGGTGCGGATGAGCCTCGTCGCAGGCCAAGCGATTGCGGCAAGAAGCAGTGCGCGAACCGAAACATCGGCGAGGCGCTCCAGAACTTCCATGGCGATCGGGGACATACTCAATTTCCTTTCTCTTTGCGTCTGGCGATCTTTTTGGCCAGGCTTTCCAACTCGCGGCGATCGATGACTTCGTGCTCGACCATGCCGACGAGGAGCTGTTCGACCGAGCCGCCGCAGAGGCGGTCGATGATCTGGCGGACAGCGCTAGCGGCGACGTTGTGCGGGCGTTCAGAGCCGGCGTAAATGTAGGTCCGGCCCTCGACACGATGGGTCGCGTAGCCCTTCGTCTCCAGGCGCCGGAGGATGGTGCGGACGGTAGCGTCCTTCATGGGGTGTCTCGCGGCCAGGGCTTCGCGGACCTGCTCAGCGGTGGATGCAGCGCGGGACCAAAGGAGGTCCATCACCACGTGTTCGAGCTCGCTCAGAGCTTTTCGGGTTGGCTTGTTTTTGTTACGCATTGTAACGTTACAGTTTGTAACATAAAGCGCGGGAGGCGTCAAGCCTTTTTTTCACGGCGCAGAGGAACCCTTAAGGAAGAATCTTGAGGCGGCCCCTGGACCGCGGTCGACGCCCGCATGGACCTCCGCTTCACGTGTGATGGCACAGCCGGACCATGGGGGTCCGGCGCGGACGAGGGCGTCCGCCCCACAGCGAGTTATCTGGCGAACTTCCCCCTTTTCCGTGGCGCGCTACAGTAGTGCCTGAATGCGGGTTTCGGATTTCGATTACCAACTGCCGGAGGAACTGATTGCGCAGGAGCCGCTGGAGGATCGGGCGGGGGCGAGGATGCTGGTTCTCTATCGCGACGAGCAACGGTGGGAGGACCGGATGTTTCGTGAGCTGCCGGAGTTTCTGGGCGAGGGCGACTGCCTGGTACTGAATGATTCGCGCGTCTTTCCAAGCCGTTTGTATGGACATCGCGAGGGAGTGCATGCGCTGCCAGTGGGTATAAACAACCCGAAGCTGCGGGAGAATCTGAGCGGGAAAGTGGAGGTGTTGCTGTTACGGCCAGTTTCGGAGGACGCGAAGGAGTGGCAGGCGCTGGTGCGTCCGGGGCGAAAGATGCGCACGAGCGAGCGCATTCGCTTCGATGACGAGCTGAAGGCAGAGATCACGGCGCGTGGAGCGTTCGGCGAGCGGACACTGCGTTTTGTGGCGAAGGGCGATATCTACGACGCGCTAGAGCGGATCGGTCACGTGCCTCTGCCGCCTTACATCAAGCGCGGTGACACGGCGGCGGATCGGGAGCGGTACCAGACGGTGTTTGCGCGCGAGAAAGGGTCGGTGGCCGCGCCTACAGCCGGTCTGCACTTTACGCCGGAGGTACTGGAGCGTTGCCGGGCGGCCGGCGCCGGGATCGCCTATGTGACGCTGCACGTCGGGCTGGGGACGTTCCAACCGCTGCATAGCGAGGTGCTCGATCAGGTGCGGTTGCACAGTGAGTCATATAGCATCACGGCCGAAAACGCGACCCGGTTGACCGGCGCGCGGCGGCTGGTGGTGGTGGGCACGACTAGCGTGCGGACCATTGAGAGCGCGGCGCAGACGGGCGCGCTCGGCGGCGAGACGGAGATCTTCATCTATCCGGGCTATTCATTTCGGCGCACAGGAGCGCTAGTGACGAACTTCCATTTGCCGCGCTCGAGCCTGTTGCTGCTCGCGTGCGCGTTCGGCGGCACGGATTTCGTGCTGAACGCTTACCGCCACGCCGTGGAGCACCGGTATCGCTTTTATTCGTACGGGGATTGTATGCTGATCCTGTAATGGTGGACTGGCACGAGATTCGCGATCCGCAGGACGCTGAGCTGGACCGGCTTGCCGAACGCTACCGGCTGCATCCGCTGCACGTCGAGGACTGCCGTCATCGCAACCAGAGCGCGAAGGTGGAGGAGAGCCGCGGTTATCTTTTCGCGGTGCTGAAGATTGTTTCAACAGACAAAGATGGCGCGCTGCGCACATCGGATCTGGATGTTTTTCTGGGCCGCGATTTTCTGATCACCGTCGAGGAAAAAAATTGCGCGCCGGCACGGCAGGTGCTGGAACCGGTGCGGAGCGCGGCTGCGGGACTGCCTCCCGACCAGGTGTTCTACCGCATCACGGACGGTGTGGTGGATTCGTATCTGCCGGTGCTGGATCGTTTCAGCGAGGTCATCGACGGGCTGGAAGATCAGGTGCTGGACCGCCCTGTGCCGGAGACGCTCGAGCAGATCTTCGAGACGAAACGCAACCTGATCCTACTGCGGCGCGTGCTGGTGAATACGCGGGATGTAGCGGGGCACTTACAGCGCACGGAATCAGAGCTGATCCACCGCGAGATGTGGCCGTTCCTGCGCGATGTTTACGATCACGTCTCGCGCAACCTGGACCTGGTGGAGATGCAGCGCGATCTGCTGACGGGCTCGCTGGACATTTATCTTTCGAGCGTGGCCAACCGGACCAACCAGGTGATGAAGGTGCTGACGGTGCTGGGAACGATTGCGCTGCCGGCTCTGGTGATTTCGGGAATTTACGGGATGAACCTGAAAGGGCTGCCGTGGACGGACTCGGCGCATGGAGCCGCGATTGTGAGCGGGGTGATGGCGGCGACGACGGTGGTGCTGCTGGCTATTTTGCGGTTGATGCGGTGGTTTTAGGTGAATCATCCTGCCGGCTGAAGCCGGCAGCGGCACGCCAAGGCGTGCGCCACAAAGCTACATTTTCGGGGCGTAGTAGCCTTTGCGGGCGCGGACGACCAAGTCGCGGCGGTTCTTCACCTTGAGTTCGACAGTGTGATACTGGCCATCGGTGCGGAAGGGTTCGGGGCGATAGAAGATGGCGTATTGGTGGCGCAGCTCATTGGCGATGTTTTCGAACGATTGCGCTAGGTCTTCGGGCTTGAAGGGAAAGAATGACTGGCCGCCGGTCTCCTGCGAAAGATACTTCAGAACTTTGTCGCCGTCGCTTTCGATGCGCGTGATGTTGGTGGAGATGCAATAGATCACGGCGTCGGCTTTCTGCGCCATTTCGAGGGCCTGGTCGCGGGAGACGCGGCTCTGGTTGTCCTCACCGTCGCTCACGATAATCACGGCGCGGCGGAAGCGATAGCGCGGCTTATCGAGCTGGAGCTTGTCGCGACAGGCGTAATAAAGCGCGTCATAGAAGGCGGTGCCACCGCCGGGGCGCAGGCTGCGGATGGCGTCGCCAAGCTTTTCGGTGTCACTAATCAGATCGGCCACCAGCTCGGCGGAGGAGTCGAAACTCACGAGCATGGCGCGGTCCTGCTCGGGCCGGATGACGCTGTTGACGAAGTCGATGGCTGCCTGCTGCTCGAACTTGAAGCGGTCGCGGATGCTGTTGCTGGTGTCGATCAGGATGGCAATGCGCAGAGGCAGATTGCTTTCCGCGCTGAATTCCTGAATGATCTGCGGCTTTTTGTTCTCCATGACCTGAAAATCATCTTTCCCGAGATCCGTGATGAACCGGCCCTTTTTGTCGGTGACGGTAAATAGCATATCGACGCGGTTCACTTCGAGGGTGATGCGGGTCTCGGGGGCTTCTGGCGCCGGAGCCTGAGCTGGTTGCTGGGCGGCGAGCGACACACCGAGGATGAGGACGGCCGCGGCGAGCAGGCGTTTCATAGATATTAATTATAGCGGCGTAACACGGCGGAGCGTGACGAAGTGGATCGAGTATAGATGCCGAGAAACGGTTGGTTGGTCCTCACAGCGCTAGCGGTTGTCGTTCCAGTGGTGGGGCAGGATAGCGGTTCGCTCGAGCGGGGCGAGAGCGAGTTTGGCGGTTGGGCCGGGACTTCGTTCGCAAACCCGACTCTGATCGGCACCACAACCAATCGCCGCTTCGTGAGCGTGGGGCTGCGTTACGGGTTCGTATTCGGCGTCAAAAGTGACGTTGCGTTCGAGTACACATTGGACGTGGTTCCCGCGGCGATTTTGATCCAGCCGCCCGGCACGCAACTGGTGGAGGAAACCGGGAACCGTCGCTACGCGGGCCAAGGCCGATCCGCGGTGTATGGCGCGGGGGTTTCGCCGATCGGTTTCAAGTTCAACTTTGCCCGCCGGAGGAAGTGGCAGCCATTCTTTGCGGCAACGGCCGGCTTTGTCTACTCGGCTCAGCCCATTCCCATACCGGTTCCGGACGCCACGCAGTTCAATTTCACGTTCGATTTCGGAGGCGGCGTGCAGGTGTTCACTGCCGGCGGCAAGGCTGTGACGGTGGGCTACAAGTTCGATCACATTTCCAATGCATTCAGGACGGCGGTGAATCCTGGCGTAGATATGAACATGCTGTACGTGGGTTTTTCGGTATTCAGGTGACGTCTCGTTGTTTCATCCAGGCTTCCAGATCCGGTGGCAGTGGGGATTCCACGGTGACGCGTTCGCCAGTGGATGGTTGCTGGAACCGGATGCGGTGCGCATGGAGGAAATAGCGGGGGAGTGTGGGCTGGCCGGCGATCTTCGCGGGGGCGCCGTACAGGCGGTCGCCGACTACGGGGTGGCCGATGCTTGCCAAATGCACGCGAATCTGGTGGGTGCGGCCGGTACCGATACGCACTTCGAGAAAAGTGAATCCCCGGAAGCGCTGGAGGACACGGTATTCGCTCCAGGCGGCGCGGCCATGGGTGAGGCGGGCGGTCATGCGCGTGCGCTGCTTGGGATCGCGGGCGATGGGCTTTTCGATGCGGCCGCGGTCCTGCTTGACGTTGCCATGCACCAGCGCGAGATAGGTCTTTTCCACCTGGCGTGAGGCGAACTGCCCGGCCACGCACTGGTGCGCGGCGTCGTTTTTTGCCACGAGCAGCACACCGCTGGTGTAGCGGTCGAGACGGTGGACGATGCCTGGGCGCAGGTCTCCTGCCGTTCGTGAAAGTGAGGCGAAATGATGCAGGAGCGCGTTGACGAGCGTTCCGGAATGCACGCCTGCGCCCGCGTGGACGGCCATGCCAGCGGGCTTATCAATCGCGACAACGTCGGAGTCTTCGTACAGGATGGTGAGCGGGATCGATTCCGGGATCGCACGGAGCGGAGCGGGCTCGGCGGGCTCGACGTCAACGATGTCACCGTCGCGTACGGTGTAGGATGCTCGCTGCGCGCCACCGTTAACCAGCACGTGGCCGTTCTTGATCCAGGCCTGGACACGCGCGCGGCTGACATGCGGAAAATGCTCGTGCAGCGCATGATCCAGACGCTTGCCGGCATCCTGCTGATTCAGCTCGATTCTCAGGCGCGCGCCTCCGTATCCACATTGTGTCAAAGGTTGTAACCTTTTCCGGAAAGGGCAGTTTACCCGAATGCAGGCCACGATGAGGCAGAGATTCTAGTGGAAGCCCAGGCGGATCACCTGGTAATGCTGGCGGTTCGTGACGGAGACGTGGAACGCATTGGCGTTCTGTTCGACCGCCATCATCGCATGCTGTTCAATTTCTTTCTGCGACTGACGGCCAATCGTGGCTTGAGTGAGGATCTGGTGCAGGACGTTTTTTTTCGCATGTTGAAATACCGGCAGACATTTCAGACGGGAACTAGTTTCACATCCTGGATGTACCAGATCGCGCGCAACGCGCACGTTGATCAGGCGCGCAAGCGGCGGCTGGAGATCGTGCCGGATGACGAGTCGTGGGACAAGGTGGCGAGTATGGAGGCCGACCCGCAGCAGCGATTGGAGCAGGCGCAAGAGATTCGGCTGCTCCGCCGGGCGCTCGACCGGCTGCCGATCGAGAAACGCGAGGTCCTGGTGCTGAGCCGCTTCCAGAATCTCAAGTACAGCGAGATTGCCGAGATTCTTGGATGCGAAGTGGGAGCAGTGAAGGTGCGGGTGTTTCGCGCCATTCGCGAGTTAGGCGAGATTTTCGGTGAACTAACAGGCGAGAAGGCATCATGAAGTGCGATGACGTAAGAGAACAATTGCCGGAATATTGGACCGGCGCGATGGATGAGGCCGGGCAATCCGAGATGCAGGCGCATTTTGCCGCGTGCCCGGCGTGCCGCGCGGAAGCCGAGACCCTGGGCGCAATCTGGAAAAAACTCGGGGCCATCCCCGAAGAGCGGCCAGACCGTGCGATGCGCGCGCGGTTCGAAGCCACGCTCGAAGCCTACGTGCAGGGTCTGCGGCAGGCGGAGCGAGGGCCCTCGACGCGCGAGAAGCTCGACAAGTGGTTGGGAGGCTGGTGGCCGCGCGAGCCCGTATTTCAATTCGGGTTCGCCATGGCGTTTCTGGCCGTGGGGCTTCTGGCGGGATACTCGCTCACGCGAAGTTCCCAGGGCGGCGGGGAAGTGGCGCAACTGCGCGAAGAAGTGCAGCACACGCGGGAGTTGGTGGCGTTGTCGCTTCTGCAGGAACAGTCGGCCAGCGAGCGGCTGAGGGGTGTGGACTGGAGTAATCGCATTCCACAACCCGATCTGCAGGTGCTTTCGGCGCTGTTGCACACCGTGAATTATGACCAGAACGTAAACGTGCGGCTGGCGGCGCTGGATGCGCTGCACCCCTCGGTATCGAACGAGATGGTGCGGCGCGGGTTGATCGAGTCGCTTGATCGGCAAAAGTCGCCCTTGGTGCAGATCGCGCTGATCGATCTGCTGGTCGATATCCGGGACAAAGAGGCAGCGAATCCGGTGAAGGGCCTGATGCAAGAGGCTGGGCTGAATCCAGAAGTGAAGGAGCGCGCCGATTGGGCGCTGAAGCAACTCCAATGAGCGCGCGGCTGACCATTCTCACACTTTTCGCCTTCGGCGCGGCTTGGGCGTCGGATTGGGATGAAAGCCTGACCGTCCAGGAGAAGGAGAACATCGAACGGACATTTCCGGCGGCGAAGCGGATCGATGTCGATAATTTAGATGGTTCGGTGACGGTGGTGGGTTCGGATTCGCACGACATCAAGGCCGAGATACACAAGACCATTCGCGCGCGATCGCCTGAGAAAGTGCAGGAATCGAAGCGCGAAGTGCGGCTGGATGTGACGCAACAGGACGATGAGCTGCGGCTCTACGTCGATGGGCCGTTTCGCTGCAAGTGCCAGGACGGGTCAATCAACTATCGCGGCTCGCGGTTCTACGGATACGAAGTGAGCTTCGATTTCACGCTGCACGTACCGCGCGAGACCAATCTGCGCCTGCGGACGGTAAATCGTGGAGATATTCGCGTGCAGGATATTGACGGCGCATTCGATATAGAGAACATCAATGGCGGCCTGGACTTGGTGGACGTGGCGGGATCGGGCCATGCCTACGCGCTGAACCGGCCTCTGCATGCGTCATTCCGGCGCAACCCCACGGGGGCGAGCGATTTCGGATCGCTGAACGGCGATGTGGAGGTTGCGTTTCTCCCGGGCCTGGCCGCGGATGTGTGGCTGAAGACGTTCAACGGGAACGCGTACACCGATTTCGACGTGACGGCTTTGCCCAGCCGTCCGGCAGTGCGCGAGCAAAGAGATGGCCAGTACGTTTACAAGGGCAATCAGTTTTATGGTGTGCGCGTCGGACCAGGCGGCCCGGAGCTGAAATTCGACGCATTCAACGGCGATATCCGGATTCGTAACCGGGAGAAATAGTTGTCAGGAGAAAAACAGTGAAAAAGTCAGGTTTCATTTTAGTTCTGCTGGGTGCGGGGATAGCGTGGCCGCAGGATTCGGGCGACCGCATCACTGTGCCGTTCAGCGACCCTTCGCGCCCCCATACTCTCAAGGTCAGCCTCATCAACGGCGGCATCACGGTCAAAGGCTACGACGGCAAGGAAGCCATTATTGAATCGCGAGGCTCGGAGGGAGAAGAGCGACGTCACGAGCGCCCGCCACGCGGCGCAGAGGGCATGAAGCGCATCACGAACACGGCCATGGGTCTGACTGCCGAGGAAGAAGACAACGTGCTGACGGTGGGCGCGCATCCGGGCCGCAATGTGGACCTGGTGATCCAGGTGCCCGTGAACACGTCGCTCAAACTGAGCAGCATCAACGGCGGCGATATCGTAGTGGACCACATATCGGGTGAGATCGAGGTCAACAACACCAACGGCGGCGTTAAGCTGACCAATGTTTCGGGATCCGTGATCGCGCACGCCTTGAACCAGAATATCGTCGTGAAGCTGAGCCAGGTGGCGCCGGACAAGTCGATGTCGTTCTCGTCGTTGAACGGCGACGTCGACGTCACATTTCCCGCGGATACGAAAGCGCGCGTAAAGCTCAAAACAGATAACGGCGAGATCTACACTGACTTCGATATCCGCCTGGACGCCAGCGGCCAGAAGCCGGTGATCGAGGATGGCCGGGCGAATCACGGGAAGTATCGCGTGCGTGTGGACCACGCCATGTACGGCACCATCAACGGCGGTGGTCCCGAATTTCAATTTCAGACGTTCAACGGAAATATCTATATCCGGAAAGCGAAATGAACTATGGCGACGCTGATTCAAATGGAAAATCTCACCAAGGTGTTCACAACAGATGAAGTCGAGACCCACGCGCTGGCGGGCGTGCACCTGGAGATTGAGCGCGGCGAGTTCGTCTCCATTTCCGGGCCGTCAGGCTGCGGAAAGTCGACGCTGCTTGCAATCCTGGGCCTGCTCGATTCGCCCTCGAACGGGCGCTACATACTGAAGGGCACACCGGTGGAGCGGCTCGACCGCTCGGAACGGGCGCGCATTCGCAACCGGGAGATCGGCTTCATTTTTCAGGCATTCAATCTGATAGGCGATCTCACTGTATTCGAAAACGTCGAGCTTCCACTCACCTATCGGCATGTTCCGGCCGCGGAACGCAAGAGAATGGCGCGTGAGGCGCTGGAAAGAGTCGCTATGTCGCACCGGCAGAAGCACTATCCTTCGCAGCTCTCCGGCGGCCAGCAGCAGCGCGTGGCGGTAGCGCGTGCACTCGTGGGTGGGCCATCGATTCTGCTGGCGGACGAGCCCACTGGCAACTTGGATTCAGCCAACGGCGAAGCGGTCATCGAGATCCTGCGCAATCTGCATCGCGGCGGTGCGACCATCTGCATGGTCACGCACGACCCGCGTTACGCCCGTTACGCCGACCGGACCGTGCGCATCTTCGATGGCCGTGTGGTGGAAGAGCAGATGCAGATGGCCGTTAATTAAGGGGCGGCCTGCACAGTTGTCAATCCCCGCAACGATTTTTCATACGGCGCACGCACCACACCACGTTCGGTGATGATGGCGGTCACGTAGCGGTTCGGCGTCACGTCGAACGCCGGGTTCTCGACTGCGGTTCCTTCCGGAGCAACCGGAACACCGAACACGTGAGTCACTTCCGCCGCGGCGCGTTGCTCGATGGGGATCTCGTCGCCCGAACGTAGCGTCAGGTCGAGCGTAGAGATCGGCGCTGCCACAAAGAACGGGATGCCATTTTCCTTCGCCAGCACAGCCACGGAATAAGTGCCGACTTTGTTCGCGACGTCGCCGTTCGATGCGATGCGGTCGGCGCCCACCACCACGCAGCCAATGCGGCCGCTCTTGAGGAAATGGCCCGCCATGTTGTCGGTGATCAGCGTGGCGGGAATACCATCCTGCTGGAGTTCCCAAACCGTGAGCCTCGAACCTTGCAGAAACGGACGCGTTTCGTCGGCGAAAACGTCGATCTTCTTGCCTGCCGAGACTGCGGCGCGGATCACGCCCAGCGCGGTGCCATAACCCGCGGTGGCCAGCGCGCCGGCATTGCAATGAGTGAGCACCGTCTTGCCGTCGGGGACGAGCGGCGCACCGTTGCGGCCGATAGCTTGATTGATGGCGATGTCCTCGAGGCGAATCTGCTGGGCTTCCGTAGTCAGCAGCTCGCGTAACTGCGTGAGGGGCAGTGTGCGCGATTCGGCGTACACGCGCTTCATGCGTTGAATAGCCCAGAACAGATTCACGGCAGTGGGCCGCGTGGCGGCGAGTGTTTCGCAGATCGTTTCAAACTGCGCGTCCAGATCCTTGGTGTCCGCGTGTTCGATGCCCAGCGCGATTCCCATTGCCGCCGCCACGCCAATCGCCGGCGCGCCGCGAATCACCATCGAGCGGATCGCTTCGGCCACTTCTTCGTACGTCTTGCAGGTGACGTAACGCTCCTCCCGTGGCAGGCGTGTCTGGTCGATCATAACGACGCCGGCGCCGGTCCACTGAATGGTCTCTACCATGCGCGGGGAATCATTCCTTTCTGCGAGAACATGGCGGCGAAGAAGATGAAGTTGTAAGCACCGTGCATGATGGCGGCCGCTCTGGTGGAACCCGACGCTTGGCGCATCCAACCGAAGGCGACGCCGGCCAGAGTGATCAGCAATCCGTGGCGCCATGATCCGCCGTATTGCGAAAGGTGCAACAGGCCGAACGGAACAGCGGCCAGCACGATCCCCGCAATGGCGCCGAATGAGCGCACGAGAACCGGCTGCAGAAAGCCGCGGAACGCCAGTTCTTCGCACAGCGGCCCGAGCGTTGTGGCGAACACGGCGATCAGCACGATCGAGCTGCGGTCAGATAGCAGATCTTTCATGGGCGTCTGGATATCGGGAGTGCGTAACATTCCTCCGAGCGCCGCCACACCGAACGCCAGCACGAAACCATACAAGACAGCCCGAGCCTCGCCGGGTCGCGTGCGCACCCACCGAAGCGAAGGCCAGAAGGGGCGCCCGTAGTGCAGCTTCAAGAGCAGATACAGCGCGAAGAACAGAAAGCCGTATCCCACAAATTGCGCGGGCACCAGTTGTAGCGCCTGGCTGTGCACGTGCAGGTGAAACACCCATAGAAACAACTTAACCGCGAACGCTCCAAGAAGAAGACACGGGAGCGCGAGGCCGAAGAACACCACCAGGTCGGCGTAGCTCCAGAAAGGATATTGCTCCCGTGGGGCGAGTTCCGGGAGCGGCATTTCCACAGGGCCGCCAATTCCGCCGCCTGACGGCCCAACTGACGGAATGCTCGGTTCGTTCTCGATCACCGCTCGTTCTCGATCAGCGCCGCCGCAAGCAGCGGAACTATCAACTCGTGATGCCCGGTAAGCGCATAACCTCGGCCGCCGGACTTGGCATGCGGACGCTCCACCACGTTCACGCGCGGGCGATAGTGCTGGAGAAAATCAAGATTCACGGTGGTGAAGTTCGCGAGCGGATGGCCTAGGTTGCGCACCGCCGAGATTGCCTTCAGAAACACCTCCGGCATCACCACCGCGGAACCGACATTCAAATAGACGCCGCCATCGTGCAGGCCCGCTACCAAGGAGCAGAACAGGCGGAAATCGTGGTGCGTCGCGCTGCCAATGGCCGCAGGCTGGGCGGCTGGGTGCGTGTGTGGCGTATCCGTACCCATCGCGACGTGTACCGTCACGGGGACGGTGCGTTGGTACGCCGCCGCTACCAGGCTCTGAGCCGCGTGCGGCGTATTCTCAAGAGCACGTCCTAGCGCCTCACCAATGCCGATGCCGTCGCGCGCGCCGCAAGCGATCGCCTGGTTCATTTCGCGGCCGGTCTCTTCCGCGGTGCCAAAGCTGCCGTCCGGCAGTACCGCCTCCACGTCTTCGCTCGTGTGCCCGGCGAGCGCGATCTCGAAATCGTGGATGGCGGCCGACCCGTTCATGGCGAACGCTGTCGCGTACCGCCGCTCCATCAAATCGATCAGCACCGGCGCGAGGCCGCACTTGATGACGTGGCCGCCTAAGCCCCAAACTATCGCCTTGCCGCTCGCGCGTGCTTTTCCGAGCGCGTCCACCACTGCTCGAAACGACTCGCCCGCGAGTATCTTCGGCAGCGATTCCAGCCACCCGCCGATCCCGCCGCCCTTCCTGTAAGAAGCTGCGAAGTCCTCGACGCGCACCTTGCCACCGCGCGCCGCGAGCGAAATCGTTTTGAGACCCGTGAAGTCAATGGGCTGGATTTTGTATCGGCTCATGAGTCAGTTCGCAGACGCGGTAGCCAAAACCCCGGGCCCACCCAGCAGCCGGCGCAGCGCTTCCGCCGTGTAGCTCTTCTTCGAGCGCATCACCTGCTCCGGTGTTCCCGACGCCACAACGCGCCCTCCTTCTTCACCGCCATCCGGGCCGAGGTCGATGATCCAATCCGCCGTCTTGATCACATCCAGATTATGCTCAATCACCACCACCGTGTTGCCCAGCCCCACCAGCCGCTGCAACACGTCGAGCAGCTTCCGCACATCGTCGAAATGCAGGCCCGTCGTCGGTTCGTCCAGCAGGTAGAAGGTGCGGCCAGTCTGCCGTTTGCTGAGTTCGCGCGCCAGCTTAATGCGCTGTGCCTCGCCGCCCGAAAGCGTCGTGGACGACTGGCCCAGATGAATGTAGCCCAGCCCCACGTCGTGCAGCGTTTCCAGCTTTGCGTGAATCTGCGGGATATTTTCGAGCACCGGCAGCGCATCTTCCACCGTCGTATCCAGCAGATCCGCGATCGAGAGCCCCTTGTACTTCACCTCCAGCGTCTCGCGATTGTACCGCCGCCCGTGGCACACGTCGCACGTCACATAAACGTCAGGCAGAAAGTTCATTTCGATGCGCTTCAGCCCGTCGCCCTGGCACGCCTCGCAGCGCCCGCCTTTCACATTGAAGCTGAACCTCCCCGGCTTGTAGCCGCGCTCGCGCGATTCCGGCAGCCGCGAGTAGAGATCGCGGATCGGCGCAAATAGACCCGTGTACGTGGCCGGATTCGACCGCGGCGTGCGCCCAATCGGCGATTGATCGATGCGAATCACTTTATCGATATGCTCGATGCCCGTGATCCGGTCGTGCGCGCCTGCCAAATCGTGCGATCGGTAGAGCTGCCCTGCCAGCGCGCGATACACGATCTCGTTGATGAGCGTCGATTTGCCGCTACCGGAGACGCCCGTGACCACGGTGAGCACGCCGAGCGGAATTTCCACGTCTATATTCTTGAGGTTGTGCTCGCGCGCGCCGAGCACTGTCAGCTTTTTCCCATTCGCGCGCCGCCGCACCGCCGGCACAGCGATTTGCAGCTCGCCGGCAAGATAGCGCCCCGTGAGCGAAGCAGGATTCTTGGCAATCCCTCCCGGCGTGCCCGTCGCCACCAGCTCCCCGCCCAGCCGCCCAGCGCCCGGTCCGAGGTCCACCACGTAATCCGCGCGCTCAATGGTCTCGGCGTCATGCTCCACCACAATCACGGTGTTGCCCATGTCGCGCAAATGAGTAAGCGTTTCCAGCAACCGCCCGTTATCGCGCGGGTGCAGGCCGATAGAAGGTTCGTCCAGCACGTACAGCACGCCGCGCAGCTTGGAGCCGATCTGCGTCGCGAGCCGGATGCGCTGCGCTTCCCCGCCCGAAAGCGTGGCCGCCGAACGTTCCAGGCTCAGATAATCCAGCCCGACCCTGGAAAGAAACTCCAGCCGCCGCCGGATCTCATCCAGCACGCGGCCCGCAATCTGCATTTCGCGCTCGCCGAACTCCCAGGTCTTCACCGTCAGCAACGCGCGCGCCACCGGCATGGCCGTAAATTCCGCGATCGAACGCCCTTTCACCCGCACCGCGAGACTCGATGGCCGCAACCGCTTCCCGTGGCAGTCCTCGCATTCCGCCGGTGACATGTAATCCGTGAGCCACTCGCGATACCCTTCCCCCGCTTCCTGAAAGCTCTGATCCAGAATCTTGAGGATGCCGGGAAATCCGTTGCCGCCATCGAGCAGCAGCTTCTGCGTTTTCTTGGGCAACTCGTCGAAGGGCGTCGCGAGCTGAATCTTTAGGATGCGCGCCGCTTCGTTGAGCCAGTGGGTCATGTGCGCTGAGCTCGCGCCCGGCCCGAGGCCACCCTCCAGCAGCGGCTTCGATTCGTCCACGATGACCTTGCCAGGATCGAACGTCCACCGGCTGCCCAGGCCCGAGCAAGTTTCGCACGCGCCGTACGGGCTGTTGAAAGAGAACGACCGCGGCTCGAGCTGTGGCACGCTCGTTCCGCATTCCGTGCACGCGAGTTTCTGCGAATACAGCCGCTCTTCGCCATTCACCACTGCAATCACCACCAGGCCATTGGCCAGCTTGGTCGCCGTATCAATCGCCGCTTCCAAGCGCTTCTCGATCCCTGCCTTCACCAGTAGCCGGTCAATCACCACTTCGATCGTGTGATTGCGCCGCTTATCGAGTGGTGGAATGTCCTCATCGAGCGAGCGCAGCACGCCGTCGATCCGCACCCGCACGAAGCCCTGCCGCGCGAGTTTTTCCAGATCTTTCTTGTACTCGCCCTTGCGTCCGCGCACGATGGGCGCCATCACGATGACGCGGTCTTCCGGCCGCAGCGCGAGCACGTGCTGCAAGATCTGCTCCGTCGTCTGCCGCGAAATCGGATTTCCGCACACTGGGCAATGCGGAATGCCGATCGACGAATACAGCACGCGCAGATAATCGTAGATTTCCGTGATGGTCCCGACGGTCGAGCGCGGGCTGCGGCTGGTGGTTTTCTGCTCGATGGAAATGGCCGGGCTCAGCCCTTCGATCGAATCCACCTCGGGCCGCTCCATCTGGTCGAGAAACTGCCGCGCGTACGTGGAAAGCGTCTCGACATAGCGCCGCTGCCCCTCCGCGTAGATGGTGTCGAACGCCAGCGAAGACTTCCCCGATCCGCTCAGCCCCGTGATCACGGTGAGGCTGTTGCGCGGAATCTCGACATCGATATTCTTGAGATTATGCTGGCGCGCGCCATGCACCGAAATCTGCTTCAGCATAGGGAAACCCGAGCGGGAGAGGACAGATATTTATTGTCGCGTGATTGAGGGCCGGGGTGCAATGCGAAGGGTGGGATTTGGAGGAATTGCTGGCGGTAGAATAGCGGACATGCCTCAATATCTGGACAATGATGGCGCGTGGCACTCGTGCCGCGTGAACGAGAAGGAATTGATGCGCGTCCTATCCGAAATCGAAGCGGAAGGAACACGTGAGATCAAGTTTATAGTTCCATATCGTCTTCCAGTTGGCCGCGAGCCTGGAGACGCCCTATATGCAGTCATTGTGCGGGATCGGATGTGATTCAGAGACCAACGCACATTCCAGACACTACCCAATGGAGAATAGTTCGCTAAAGGCGTGTCGATCTCTAGCTCTGAACTTTCATGATTCTGCGTACACGGTCGAACGCTGCGCCTCGATTGGGAAACCGCGTGTGGTCGGGATCCTCAGCCACTGTCCAAGTGCCGTCTTCGTGTTCGCGAATATGGGCAATCCCATTTTCTGTGCGGATCTCCCAGTTGCTCTCTCCCCGATACAGAGGCTCAAACATATCGAAGCCCATCATAGAACAGGGGCCGTGCTGCGCGCCGCGAGAGCAGTGTGCAGACCATACAGAAAACGGCATAATATCCAGGCATGAGACTCAGAGTACGTCAGGCCCGCGCCGAGGATGTGTACAAAGATCTGGTGCGGATTCCGGAAATCCATCGCACCGACAGCAAGGGAATCAAGATTCCCGAGGGTACTGTCTGCAAGCTAACTGTAACCGCTAGCAAGTCAAAACTTGTCTGCATGCGTGGGTGCGGCGATGAGCAGGCTCCGCTCATACTGATGGATGAAAAAACACGCGACGACTTAATGGTGACCGATGGGAAAGAGTACGCTTTTGAATTGGATCGCGCCAGCTGGATTGGACACTGCCGCTGGGCATGCGCAGCTTCTGATCCTGCCTATCGCATACCAGCGCAGCTGGGCCTCTTCTCGTTGGCCTTGGGCGCCGTAGGCTTGGTACTCGGACTCTTAAGCTTAATCCCAAAGTAGCTCAGAACCAACAGTCATACCCTGCTCATTGTTATCCCCTACTCATACGTCACTCATACGGCCAACTAGGCTTACTGAACAGCCCTCCATCCACCCAAATCGTCTGCCCTGTGATGAACTCCGCCGCATCGCTCGCGAGAAAGACCACCGCGCGCGCGACGTCTGCCGGCAGGCCGACGCGTCCCAGCGGCGTGAGTTTCGCCCAGGTGCCTGCGTAGTCGCCTGCTTCGTTCTTGGTGCGCTCGATCTCCACCGCGCCTGGCGCAACGCAATTCACCGTGATGCGATGCTTGCCTAGCTCCACCGCCGTCACTTTGGTGAACATTTCGATGCCGCCCTTGCTCGCCGTGTAATCCACTAGATTGGGAAACGCGATCTTGTTGGAGCCCGACCCGATGTTGACGATGTGCCCACCGCCACGCTCGCGCATGTGTCGCGCCGCGCGCTGCGTGCAGAGGAAGCATCCCTTCAGGTTGGTCTGAATAGTGCGGTCCCATTCGGCTTCGGTGAGTTCCAGCAGCGGCTTCCACGTCTGCACGCCAGCGTTGTTCACCAGGATGTCGAGCCGCGGGAACTTCTCGAGCACTACGCCGAACATGCGGTCCACCTCCGTCGCGATACCGACATCCGCCTGCACCGCAAACGCCTCCCGCCCCATGCCGCGGATTTCCGCCACGGTAGCTTCCGCTCCAGCAGCATCGCGATGGTAGTTGACGGCGACGGTCGCACCCGACCGTGCCATCTCCAGCGCAATCCCTTTCCCCACACCCTTGCTCGCGCCGGTTACGAGCGCGTTTTTGGATTCCAACGAAACATTCACGCAGGCGATTTTACCAAGCCCGCCGAGGCCGCCAGAAATTCGACGATCAGCGGATGCGGCCGTTCTTCGGTAGACGATAACTGCGGCTGATACAGCGTGGCGACGAAGAACCGGTGATCCGGCAGCTCGATCGCGCGCAATTCCCCGTTATCGTCAAACGCGCTCAACCGCAAACCTGTGCGCTCCAGCTCGCCCAAATACTGACGATTGACCTCGAAGTTGCAGAAGTACTCTTCTTCGACGGCGTCTGCTTTGTAAATAGTGCTGAGCCGGCAACCAGGCTGGATGCGCAGCCGGCAAGCCCCGGACAGCTTCGGCGCTCCTGCACGGCGATCAGGAACCGGACACGTCACCGGCGCAATGATGATGTTTCGGGAAGTGGTGGCGTGTTCGGCAGAATCCGCGTCGGCGAGCCCCATCACGTTGCGTGCATACTCTAACAGAGTATGTTGGAAGCCGCCTCAAGTCGCGACAAACGGCCAATTGCGCGAGCGCGCCAGCCGAATACCCGCCAGCATGCCCTCCGTGCTCTTGTACGGACTGCCCGCCGACGCCCAGACACCGTCGAAATTCTCCAACGTCGTTTCAACGCCCGGCTCCAGCAAAGACGGCGTCGGCACCCACGATGCCTCTACCTCAACCCCCAATGCTTTCGCTGCATGCCGTAACGACGCGTCCGTCGCCAGGTGCGTACGATACCCCGAGTCGAAGTCCCCCAGAATACCGACCTTGATCGTCCTCATCCTCTTGTTTACCCCGAACTGTGCCCGCGGCAAAGAACGTAACCGTAAGCTACTTCCGCGCCCGCACCGCGTGCCCGATCGTCGCGTCCCACTGCGGATCGCCCTGCGCCGTGTAACGCGGCCCCAGTTTGTCCCAATCCTCGCGCGTAATGCCGTTGAGATCGTAGACTACCTTGCCGTCGCGCACCGTCAGCTCGCACTCGAGCTTCTGATTGCCTCGCATCCGCGCCCCGTTCACATCCACGAAGCCGAAATTGCCGTGCTCCAGCCGCAGCACCGCCACATCCGCCGGCGCGCCTACCGAAAGATTCCCCAGCTCCTCATGTTTGATTTCCCGCGCTGGGTTCCAGGTCGATTGCGCAATCACCTCGTCCACGGGCATCCCGATGTTCAGAAACTTCGACATCACGTTCAGCATATCCTTCATGCCCGCGTTCATGCTGGTGATGTGCAGGTCCGTCGAAATCGAATCTGGTATCCAGCCCTGATGCACCGCAGGCACCGCCTGCCGGAACAGGAAGCTGCCGCCGCCGTGCCCCACATCGAAAATCACGCCCCGTTTGCGCGCTTCAAACAGGTACGGCAGCACCTTGCCGTTGTCATCGATCATCGGAACCGCGCCGAGGTACATGTGCGTCGAAATATCACCGGGGCGCAGCTTCTTGGTCACCAGCTCCTGGTAGGGCCGCTCGGGGCGAAAGTCGCCGAAGTCCACCATCACCGGAATGTTGGCCATCGTCCCGGCTTCTACGGCGCGCTCAACCGGCGTCCACTCCGGCCCCATGTAGTGCGCCGTCTTCACTCCCACCACCACGGCCGGATAGCGCTTCGCCTGGTCGGCGGTGGCCTTGGCGTCCATGTCCTCGAGGTTCTGCTCGATCTTTCCTCCGCCCATGCCGCTGCCCACAATGTTGAGAAACGCCAGCACGCGCGTTTGCGACCGGTCGATCACGCGGTCTTTGAAATCGGGAAAATTGCGCCAGCCCGCGCAGCCGGCATCTGCGACCGTGGTTACGCCGACGCGGAATGTGAATCCATCCGGATATACGCTGTTGTCACCGTCGTAAGCGCCGCGCGACCCCGTGCCTGCATAGACGTGAACGTGAATGTCCACCAGGCCTGGCGTGACGTAAAACCCCGAAACATCCACTACCTTGGCCGCTCTAGCCGGATCGATGTGGCTCGCCACTTCCGCCACGCGTCCATTCTGAATGGCCACATCCCGCACTGCGCTGATGTGATTCTTTGCGTCGATCACGTGGCCGCCCTTGAGCAACAGGTCGTACTGTGGCTGCGCCATGGCAGCCGTCACCAGAACTAAGAACACCGGAAATTTCATGCACTTATTCTACAGGCTTACCGCGGACGCTTACGCGCGTTGCAGTTCCGGAGCCGTCAGGCCCATTCGGTTCAGCAGCATCGCAAAGCGCGGGTCGTCTCGCACGCAATCCCAAATCGGGGAAACCCCGATGTGCGGGAGCCGCGGGGCGCGCTCATCCGAAGCCCGCTCCAGGTACGCGAAGGCCCGGTCATTATCGAAGCCAAGACACGCCCGCGCCAACAGGTAGGAAGAAACGTTGCAAGTGCGGCTGTACTGCTCGAGCGCCTGCCGCAGCCGCTCGGCTTCCACCCGTGCGCCCGAAACGTTGTAAGCGTGCGCCAGCAAAGCCAGCGGTACCGGCGAACTGGGCATCAGCTCGCGCGCCTTTTCGAACATCGCGATCGCCTCATGGTACAGGTTCTGATGCAGATACGAACGCCCCGCGCTCAAGTGCGCCCCCACAAACCGCGGCTCCATCTCGAGCACTTTCTCGTAGTATTCGCGCGCGCGTTCGTGTTTCCGCTCCATGTCGTAGATCGTGCCCACCGACGTCGCGATAATGAGCGAGAGCGGATCCAGATGATGCGCCCGCTCCAGTTCCGCCAGTGCCTCCGGAAGCCGGCCCTGCGGCGCGAGGTAGTCGTACCCGTACCGGTGGTGCGCCGTCGGGTAGCTCGGATTCAGCTCGATCGCGCGCCGGAAGTGCTGCTCCGCCTCCACCCACTTCCATTCATAGAGCGCCGAAACAGATCCCAGCGAAACGTGCGCCTCCGCAAGCCTGCCGTCGATCTCGAGCGCCCGGCTGGCCGCCGCTCTGGCTTTGCGCATAATGCTCAGCGCCGGCGCCGCGCCGTGCTCGCCCAGCATGATGTAAGCATCCGCCATGCCCGCGTACGCCGGTGCGTAGTTCGGCTCGCTCTGGTTCGCCTGCTCGAAGAACCCCAGCGCCTTGTACTGATCTTCTTCGGTGCGCTTGTTCCAGTGAAAGCGCCCCTTGAGGTACAGGTGATACGCCTGCAGATTCTCCGTGTAGCGCGTCACCAGCGACCGCCCGGCCGGCCCCGTCAGCTTGATGCGCAGCGCCCCCACAATCGCCGCCGAAATCTCGTCCTCAATCGCGAAGATGTCCTTGATCGGCCGCTCGTAGGTCTCCGACCACAGGTAGTGCCCGTCCGTCGTATCCACCAACTGCGCCGTGATGCGCAGCCGGTCCTGCGTGCGCCGCACGCTTCCCTCCAGCACCGCGCGGACACCCAATTGCTCCGCAATCTTCCGCATATCACGCGGCTTGCCCTTGAGTTGAAACGCTGAGCTCCACGCCACAACGCGCAGTCCCTCCACCTTGGTGAGCGCGTTGATCAGTTCCTCAGTCAGCCCGTCGCTGAAATATTCGTTCTCCTGCTCCGAGCTGAGATTCGTAAACGGAAGCACCGCGATGGCGTTGTCCACCGTCGTACCCGCCTTGGCCGGAACCGCCGCCTCTTCCCGCGTCTGCATCAGCGGCGCGTAGCTCCCGGTCGGGAACTCGATGTAGATTGGATCGTCGCTCCCGTCCGTCTCGTAGTACTTACGAAGCTTCTCGCGCAGCCGCCGCGCTTCCACGCGAACAATGGGGTCCATTCGCGGATCGTACTTCGCGTCCTTATCGAATACCTCGACGCCGATTACGAACTCTTTGATCTCTTCGCTGCGCCCCGCAAGCGTCTGCTCCACCGCAAAGCTCAGAAAGCGCGCCAGGCGCTCGGAACGCGCGAAAGTGCGGCTGGATAGGAGTTTCCTGAGCTGCGCCCGAACGGACTCAGCGGAAAGCGTACTGGGCTGCACCTTGATGTACTCCCGGCGTCGTTAGCTATTAGACTAGCAGCCTCGCGTTCCGTCTTGCATTTGTAACACTCCTTAGCGTTACCGTAAGGAACACACCGTTAACTTACCCATTCACACCTGTCGCGTCGAAGCTTACCGGAATCAATCTAGGGAAACGCCATGATCCAAATACAAGCGTCTAAGTGCATGGTCGTCCTGTTCCTGGCTTGGCCGCAGCTCGGCCAGACCCAGCCCGCCGAGCCCGCCACTCTCGCCAATCTGGCGACAGCCTACCGGATGCAAGGCCGCGTAGGCGAAGCGGAGAAGCTCTACCTGCGCGCCCTCGGCATCTGGCGCGACGCCGCTAACGCGCCTCAAGCGCAAATGGCGGCCGCGCTCAACAACCTCGCCGGGCTCTATCGCCAGGAAGCTCGCTATTCCGAGGCCGAGCCTCTCTATCAGGAAGCCCTGGTTGCACACGAAAAGGCTTCCGGCCCCGAGAGTGTCAGCGCCGCGCTGGTGTTGGACAACCTCGGCGCACTCTATCAGGACGAAGGAAAGCAGGACGCCGCGCAGCAGCTCTATTCGCGCGCCCTCGCCATTCAGGAACACGTCCTCGGACCCAATCACCCGGATGTTGCCGTTACCCTCACTCACCTGGGAGATCTTCTCCGCGAACAGTGGCGCCTCGCTGAAGCGCAGCCGCTCTACCAGCGCGCCATTGCGATCCGCGAAAAAGCTCTGGGACGCGATAATCCGCAGTTGGCCGAGAGCCTCAACAGTCTTGCGTTACTGTAC
>Ga0181536_10001851_pt1 | contig 24560 bp, 13 predicted proteins | sample PEATcosm2014_Bin_41_FD_121105 | JGI IMG/M metagenome (GOLD analysis project Ga0181536, IMG submission 121105) | Peatland microbial communities from MTU Mesocosm Facility, Houghton, MI, USA - PEATcosm2014_Bin17_60_metaG | ecosystem: Environmental > Terrestrial > Soil > Wetlands > Peat | place...
TAACGTCCCGCAGGGCGAACTGAAGTTCGCCCCTGCACGCTAAAGCGTGCGCCACGTACCGGAGTCAAGTTCTCCGACATTGGTGACGACCCGCAGGGTCGTTCGCGCTGAAGCGTGCGCCACATCAATACGGCCATTTCCAGTCGCGGATTTCCGGCAGATCGTCGCCGTGCTTGGCGATGTAGCGTTTGTGTTCGATCAGCTTGTTGCGCAGATCCTGCTTGATGTGCGCCGCGATATTGCGCAGGCGCGGCACGCGGTCGATCACGTCGCCGGCCAGGTGGAAGCGATCCAGGTCGTTCAGCACCGTCATGTCGAACGGCGTGGTAGTGGTGCCATTTTCCTTGTAGCCGCGCACATGCATGTTGTCGTGATTCGTGCGGCGGTAGGTGAGCCGGTGAATCAGCCACGGATAGCCGTGGAAGGCGAAGACCACGGGTTTGTCCGCGGTGAACAGCGAATCGAATTCGCGGTCCGCGAGGCCGTGCGGATGCTCGGTGGAGGGCTGCAACACCATGAGGTCCACTACATTCACCACGCGAATCTTCAGATCCGGCAGATCGCGCCGCAGGATGTCCACGGCGGCGAGGGTTTCGAGCGTGGGGATATCGCCGCAGCAGGCCATCACCACGTCCGGTTCCACGCCGTTATCCGTCGAGGCCCATTCCCAAATGCCGATGCCGGTGGTCGAGTGCTCAATGGCGGATTCCATATCGAGATACTGCAGCGCGGGCTGCTTGCCGGCCACGATCACGTTGACATAGTTCCGGCTGCGCAGGCAATGATCGGTGACGGAGAGCAGGGTGTTGGCGTCCGGCGGCAGATAGACGCGCACGACGCCCGCCTTCTTGTTCACCACGTGATCGATGAAGCCGGGGTCCTGATGGCTGAAGCCGTTGTGGTCCTGCCGCCAGACGTGGGAGGTGAGCAGGTAGTTGAGCGACGCGATGGGCCGCCGCCAGGGTATGTGGTGCGTGCTCTCCAGCCACTTGGCGTGCTGGTTGAACATGGAATCGACGATGTGAATGAAGGCTTCGTAGCAGGAGAAGAAACCGTGGCGTCCCGTCAGCAAGTAACCTTCCAGCCAGCCCTGGCACATGTTTTCGCTGAGCACCTCCATGACGCGGCCATCCGCAGCGACGTGGTCGTCGTTGGCGTAGATTTCAGCCTCCGACATGCGGTTGGTGACCTCGAACAATGCGTCGAGGCGATTCGAGGAGGTTTCGTCCGGCCCTACCACGCGGAAGTTGGCGGCGTCCGCGTTGAGCTTCATCACGTCGCGCAGCATTTTGCCCATCACGCGCGTGGCTTCCGCGACTACAGTTCCGGGCTTGGGCACGTCCACGGCGTAATCGCAGAAGTCGGGCATTTTGAGATCTCGAAGCAGGAGGCCGCCGTTGGCGTGCGGGTTGTCGCTCATGCGCCGCTTGCCCTTCGGCGCCAGTTCCTGCAACTCCGGGATGAGTGTGCCGGCGGCGTCGAACAACTCCTCAGGCCGGTAGCTCTTCATCCAGTCTTCCAGCATCTTCAGATGGCCGGGCTTGGTGGCCAAGTCGGTGAGCGGCACCTGGTGCGCGCAGAAGGTTCCTTCGATCTGGACGCCATCCACAACCTTGGGTCCGGTCCAGCCTTTGGGCGTGCGCAGCACGATCATCGGCCAGTGCGGGCGCTGGGAGCCGGCGCCGGCGCGGGCATCGCGCTGGATCGTCTGGACCTGCGCGAGGACTTGATCGAGCGTGGCGGCCATGAGCTGGTGCATTGTGTCCGGGTCGTCGCCTTCAACGAAAACCGGTTCGTGGCCGTAGCCGCGAAACAGGTCGGCCAGTTCTTCCCGAGGCAGGCGCGCCAGCACCGTGGGACCGGCGATCTTGTAGCCGTTCAGGTGCAGGATGGGAAGCACGGCGCCATCGCGCGCCGGGTTCAGGAATTTGTTGGAGTGCCAACTGGTGGCCAGCGAGCCGGTTTCGGCTTCGCCATCGCCGACCACGCAGCACGCCAGCAGGTCCGGATTGTCGAACACGGCGCCGTAGGCGTGCAGCAGAGAGTAGCCCAGTTCCCCGCCCTCATGGATGGAGCCGGGCGTTTCCGGCGCGGCGTGGCTGGGAATGCCGCCGGGAAACGAAAACTGCTTGAAAAGACGCCGCATGCCTTCCGCATCGCGCGAGATGTTCGGGTAATACTCGCTGTAGGCGCCTTCCAGGTATGTGTTGGCGACCAGTCCGGGACCGCCGTGGCCAGGGCCGGCTATGTAGATCATATTCAGATCGTGCTGCCGGATAAGGCGATTGCAGTGCACATAGATGAAATTGAGTCCGGGCGTGGTGCCCCAGTGGCCCAGCAGGCGCGGCTTGACGTGCTCGATACGCAGCGGTTCGTGGAGCAGCGGGTTGTCGTAAAGGTAGATCTGGCCCACCGACAGATAGTTCGCGGCGCGCCAGTACGCGTTCATTTTGCGCAGTTCTTCGGGGGATAACAGACCGGTCACAAGCGACTCCATAGATCCAGAATCGCAGAAAAAAGTTTCGATTGCGTTTCAGCCGGCGCGGCGCGGCGCGCAAGGTGATGAATCATACGGTTTGGTTGTGTGGCAATGCCCTTATTAACCAAAGACAGCCTGTCACTCACGATTAAGCAGCGGTAGCATCGAATCACTGGCGAGAAGTATTCACCCGCCTCAGAGGAGTTTTTTCCATGAACCCAACCGCGACAAACCGTGGGACCATCCTGATTGTGCACGACGATCCGGCGGTGCTGGTCCTGATGCAGACCATTCTTAAGGCTGCGGACTACCGCGTCCTGCTCGCCGCTGAGCGCGCAGACGCCGTCCGCATGGCCCGGCAGAAACATATCCACATCGATATTGTCTTGCTGGACGTACGCGTTCCTGGAGTATCGGGGATGGGATTGGCGGACGAGATTCTATCCATTCGACCGAGTATTCGAGTGCTTTGGATGTCGGGTTTTGTGCACGAAGAGTTCATTCGCGTCAAAATGGTCTACGGAGATGCCGGATTCCTGACCGAGCCGTTGCGCCGCAACGGCTTCCTGCCGGCGGTGCAGGGGGCCAGGGAGAGGCGCCCCCGCGGCTGGGGAACGCCGGGGTATGACGGCGAGGAGGCGCTCACAGCCTAATCCTAATCCACCTGCATATGGCGCGTCTGGTAGCGCAATGTTTGCGCCGCGACAGGTGTACGCGGGATTATGGACAGGGCACGTTGAGCGAGTGCGCCGCACCTGGCACAACAGCGTAGGACCGCCAAGTCTGGGGAATTGGGCCAGGCTAATGCGACCGCTCCCGAACTGCCGATTCCCAATGCGGCGATGCCGTCTCGCCGAAAGCTCCTTCCGGCCGATCTGACGCCGATTCTACCGATCGTTCAGGCATGGCTTTAGGGGACATTCCAGTTGGCGGCGGGGAAGCGGCCAGCCGCTCACGCGACTCCGCCGGCGCGTCGCTCGAGCGCCGTCTCTTTTTGCCATACATCTGCGCGTCGGCGAACCGCAGCAACGAATCCGGCCGGCCTCCGTCCAGCGGCCAGATGGCGATACCGGCAGACGCACCGACCGAGAGCCAATGGTGGTTGAACTGGATGGGATCGCGCAGCGCCCGCGCGATCTTATCCACAACCTGCCTGGCATCCTCGCTCCGGCTGAGCATCGGCAACAGCACCACGAACTCGTCGCCTCCGATGCGCGCCACCGTATCTCCGCGGCGCACAGTTTCGGTCATGCGCCTGGCGGCTTCCTGGAGAACCGCGTCCCCGGCGTCGTGACCATACGTGTCGTTGATTTGTTTGAAGCCGTCGAGGTCCAGGTAGAGCATGCCCAATAGACACTGGCCGCGCGAGGAGCGCTCAATCTCCAAGTCCAGCCTCTCGTAGAGCAGCGCCCGGTTTGGCAGGCCAGTGAGAGCGTCATGCTGCGCGCGGTAGGCCAACTGGTCGTGCAACCGCCGCCGTTCCAGGGCGAGCGCGGCAATGTTGCACCATAAGCCGAGCTGCGCGCCTTGCGCATCCCCGCGGCACTGGTCCTCCCGGAAGAACGCGGCGATCGCACCGGCCGTGGCCCCGTCCACCACAATAGGCGCCGAACAGAACGTCCGGAAACGCGCATCCTGCTGGGAATCGATGAAGTCCGCCCACACCGGGTCGTCCGAGAACTCTTGGGCGGCGCCGAACTCCAGAGCGAACGAAACCGAGCTGACGTCTATCTTTCCCAAGACCTCCAACGGACCGGCAGGCAGGGCGGGCGCCGCACAAACCCGCGAGCCATGCGGCGCCCCCAGCAGGATCGCACAGACCGCGCCTTCGCAGTGCACCGCTACGGCTTGTGCGATGAGTTGAACGATCCGATCCACCGGCTCGTCTCGCGCGATGAGTTCGACAATCCGTTTGCTGTCCAACTCCAGAGATTCGGCCTCGCGCGCCTGCCGCAGCGCGTCGCGGGTGCTCCGATGAGCGGCCTGCAACTGAACCGTTTGGGCGGTTAAGGCGAACGTCTGGACCCGGACTCGCTTGCGGAGGAGGCCCACCCAGGCCAGGGCCGCAATGGTGAGCAGCGCCGCTCCCGCCAGGATCGGGACAACCCGGTCCGCCGTCAACAACGGTGGCCGGCCCAGGATCTCCACGTCTGCCGGCGACCGGAGCAGCAGCCGGAACGTACGCGGCACGATCAAGTCATGCGATTGCTCCACTTCCACCGAGCAGATGCCGGTCAAGCGAAGGCGCGTGCCAGGCTGCAAGGGTCGTGCCGCTCCGCCGCTGGGCAGATGCGCGGTGAAGACCATTTCACCGGCCTTGACCGACAGAACCTGCTCTGCCGGCTGTTGCAGCCGGTCGATGAGTTTACCCTCGATCTGCACCAGTTGACCGTCAAGGTCGCCTTTCATGGCCTGTAGAGAGGTAACGGGCACGGGTGCGGGCGGCGCGCCCGGTTGCAATCGTTTCACCCGAGCTCCCCGCAAGGCCGGGCTGAACCCGGCGATTGCCGGAAAGCCCACCACATCCACCAGATCGCCCGCGGCCAATCCCCCTGCGTCGTGATCCTGGATCATGACGCCGCCGGTCGCATCGCGAAGCCAGGTGAACCCGGACCGGTTGGGGTAGGTTACCGTTCCCCGAAGCCGCACGCGATGTCCCATATCGTGCGCGCGCGAAAACTGCATAAGATCCGCAATGGGAGTTGCAGCCATGGAGAAGGGATCCGGGGAAGGCGCCCGCAGTACGCGAATGCACTCTGTTCCGGGCACGAACATCTGGATGCCAAGCATTTGATGTTTCCCATTGAAAAGCGCGCCGCATACGCCCTGCAGCGTGACTTCAGCATCCACCAGATGCGCCAGAGACGCGGGAGAGGCCAGCACATGGGCTTTATAGGTATCGTTGCCCCAGGCCAGCGTGAGCAGGGCGTCCGCCTTTCCCCGGGCGACGCGCTGGACAACTCCATCTAATTCAATCCAATGGCAGTCCTCGCGGCCCCAACTCGCGATTCCGAAACGTCCGGTTTTGGGCGCCGGCAAACCCGGGTGGCCGAGAACTCTAATCCGGGCTTGGGCCACGTTGGGCGCAAAATCCGCCGTGGTCACTCCGGCGACCTCCACTTCGTCGCCCGCCCGCATGGGCGCTTTCTCCTTTTCGCTCAGTTCGACAAAAATGCCATCGCTCGCATCCTGCACAAAAAGGAGGTGGCCGACGGGATCGAAATACGTCACCACGGCGCGCAGATGAACCGGGTAGGCGCGTTGGGCCGCGCTCAACGGCAGCCGGTGTACTTCGAGCGCGGTGGTCAGCGTGGAACCCGGCACAGGTGCTTGGCGCTGGCCGGCGACCTCGACGCCGTCAACGAGTACGGCGCGTTCCAGGACTGGCCGCCCGTGCTCCCACGTTAGAAAGCCCGCCACTTCGAGCACTTTGGTGTTAGGGTCGGGGGCCAACTGCCCAATCCTTACGGCGATCTGCCCGGTTTCGTCCATGACCCCCAAACCGCCTTGGACTGGCGCGTAAGGTACCCCCCGAACGCGCACGCGGTGGGCCGGCGAACGGACCGGACCGAGCCCCAAAAGGCCGCCGATTTTACTGACGGGCAAGGCTGCCACCGGTGTTGCAGGATGGGTCCTCTGGATGGCGTCGGGGCCAGAGATCCAAAGCGCAGTTCGTGTTCCGCCCGCGTCCGAGGATTCGGCCAGCACGCCGCTGGCGCGGACCTCCGCATCGGTCCAATCGTCGTTCGTCATCGCTATCGAAGCGGATACCGTTGCCCGCACGGTGGCGCTTTCGGCGCGGATCTCGAACGCCAGCAACCCCGGGCGTTCGGGACTGACCGACTGGACAACCCCGGGAATGACCACTCGTTTGTACTCGTATTCCAGGTCCTGCAACTGCAACGAAGAGACGGAAACTGGCGGCGGCAGCAAATCCGCTCCGAGAGCCAATATGCGAGCTTCGACGATCGCGGGGGCTGGGCCTCCGGAAGAGGCCAGACCGGCGGCCTCCACCCGCCAGCCGGTGGCCGGCAAAGCCTGTCCAGGCGCCAAGGCAACCCGAATTCCGCCGGTGGAATCCTGAATAAAACAATAACTGGAATTCCCGTCGAAATAGGTAACGATGCCTTTGATGCGAACCCGCACGCCCAACTCGACCTGTGCAGCGGAGAGCTGGCGCACCTGGCTGGCGCTGGTCAGCACAGTCCGGGAAAGGTCCGGCGCACGGCCGCAACCCGCCAGTGCGGCCACAGCCAGCAGCGCGAATCGGCAGCGCGTTGCGAGGCGCGGGCCGCACGCCAGCCGGTCGGAGACCCGTCGGGCATTTCCGTTTGCGACTGTCCGAAACACGTAAAGCACTCACCAAGTTAATCGGCACAATGCTTTCAGACCTGTTTACCGGGCATTCTTACTTTTTTTCTTACATCCATTGGGGTATATTGTTTACCCCAGAAGGTTAGTCCGAGTTCAGCGGTGGGGCCATGTTGCTGCGGCGCAGTTCGGTCCCGTTTGAAAACGTTATTATTTCCCATTCGAAATCCCGGCCTAAATACGTTTTTTTTTCGCTGTTTCCGATTATTTCAGCATCAAATATCCAAGGATAGGGTGATTCAGACCTCTGGCTATGGCTATAATCTGAAGGACCATGTTGCCGAGTTTTTCAATACTCATGGGTTTGCGACCGGACGCCCGGACCTCGGCTGCCCAGCACTGGGATCGTGCTCTAGACGTCATGTTTCCGAATTCTTCCACAACTGCGCTGAGGCTTGGGAATACCGAGGCGGAGCTCGGTCCTGCCACTCAACGTTTTACCGGCATACTGATCAAGGCGTCCCTTGCCGGTGGCGTGGCTTGGTTTGCCTATCAAGTTGCCAACGGGATCGCATCCTCTGACAACACGTTGCAGCGGTCCCCCGTCGCCACGATCGCGTTCCTGGCGTTGTCCCTGACGGTCGCTGCATACGTAGCGATGCGCCAACAGGCGCATCTGGCCGCGCAAACCGAAGCGCAATCCGCCCGGGATCTGGGCGCGGAAATGGAGAAAGCCGGCTTGGTGGGCGCGATCGAAGAGGCGTCCGATGCCGTCGTGATCACCGATGGCGCGGGAACGATCCGTTACATCAATCCCGCCTATACCAAAATGACGGGCTACCGCGCCGAGGAAGTGATCGGGCAAGATTCCCGCCTGGAGGAGTGGGGCCTGGGTCCCGCATTCGACCGGGAGGTCCGGGAGAGCGTTAGCACCGGAAACGTCTGGCGCGGCGAGGTGGCCGCGCGGCGCAAGGACGGCTCCCCTTATGTGGAAGACATTACCGTCACGCCGGTGCGGGATGCCCGCGGCGCGATTCGAAGATACATTTCTATCCGCCGCGACATGACGGCCCGCCATGCGGCGAACGAAGCCAAAGCGTTTCTCGCGTCCATTGTGGAATCCTCTGAAGACGCCATCGTGAGCAGCACTCCGGAAGGCGTCATTCTGAGCTGGAATCGCGGCGCGGAGCAACTCTACGGGTACCGCGCGGAAGAGGTGGTGGGAAAGCCCGTCTCCACACTGGCCCCCGGCGACCAGCGCGCAAGCCTGAAATGGGTCTCGGAGAAACTGCGGCGCGGCGAAAGCGTCGATCAGGTTGAAGGCGTGGGATTGACCAAGGAGGGCAAGCGGGTCGATATTTCCATTTCAGCCTGCCCGATACGGAACGCGGACGGACAGATTACTGCGTGCGCCGCCATCATGCGCGACATTACCGCGCGGGTACAGGCGCAAGAGGCCAGGGCACTGCTGGCGTCGATTGTGGATTCCGCCGATGACGCCATCTTCGGCGCCGCGCCGGATGGCGCGATCCTAAGCTGGAACAAGGGCGCCGAGGCGATGTACGGTTACCGCGCCGAGGAGATTCTGGGAAAGCCCTTCTCCCTGGTGGCGCCCGCCGGCGGCGAAGTTTCCCGGCTACTGGAGAGAATCGGCCGCGGGGAAACCGTCTCGCAATTGGAGACGGTCATGGTGAACCGCGACGGAGGTCGGATCGAAGTCTCCTTGACGATGTCCCCGGTTCGAAACGCCGCGGGGGAAGTCGTGGGATCGTCCACCATCGCACGCGATATCACCCGCCGGCGCCGGGATCGGGAGGCGCTCCAGCAAAGCGAGGAGAAGTACCGCTGGCTGGTCGCCAACCTTCCCGATGTCGTCTGGGTGGCCGACGAGGTGGGCCAACCAGTCTTCTTCAGTTCCAACTGCGAGGGGTTAAGCGGATACACGCCGGAGCAGGCCTGTCAACCCGGGTTCTGGAGGGATCGAATCCATCCCGAAGACCAACCACGAGTCGACGCCGCGTATAGCGCAGTTCTCGAAAAGGGTCAGCCGTACGGCACCGAATACCGGTTTCTGAGAAAGGACGGGCAATGGATCTGGCTTTACAGCCGCGCGGTGAGCGTCCATGAACACGGCGGGAAGCGCTACCGGGACGGGCTGCTCTCCGACATCACCGAGCGCAAGCGCCTGGAACAGAAACTGGCGCACCAGGCCACGCACGACCTGTTGACCGGCCTGCCCAATCGGTCCGTCTGCGAAGACCGGCTTCGCCAAGCCCTGGCGCGTGCCCGCCGCCAGCGCGGGGTGGCCGCGCTTCTCTATCTGGACCTGGACCGCTTCAAACGCATCAATGACACACTAGGGCATCTGGCCGGGGACACTTTGATCCAATCGGCGGCCGAGCGTCTGGCCGGCTGTTTGCGCGAGTCCGAGACACTTTCGCGCAGCGGCGGCGACCGGTTTATGCTGATCCTCAGCGACGTCGGCGCGCCGCAGGACGCCGTGCAGGTGGCGGAGCGCGTCCTGGACACTCTGTCGCAGCCATTTTCGGTGAAGGGCAACGAGGTGTTTCTGGGCGCCAGTATCGGCATCGCGCTTTACCCGCAGGATGGCGTGGACCTGCCCGGCTTGCAGCGCGCGGCGGACAGCGCGCTGTACGCGGCCAAGCGCCAAGGTAAGCAGCGGATTCAGTTGTTCAACTCGCAAATCAGCCAGGACGCCAACCGCCGCCTGGCGATCGAAACGGAACTTCATCATGCCTTGGAGCGCGACGAGATATCCGTGGATTACCAGCCGCAGTTCGACCTGGCCACTGGCCGCGTCGTCGCATTGGAGGCGCTGGTGCGCTGGGACAATTCGAAGTTGGGACGCATCCCGCCATCCGTTCTGATTCCGATAGCCGAAGAAAGCGGGCTCATCTTGCCGATCGGCACCCGCGTGCTGCGCGATACCTGCCGCCAGGGCAAGGTGTGGCGGGACGCCGGCTACGGGCCCCTCCAGGTGGCGGTGAACACTTCAGCCGTGCAATTCGCGCGGGGCGATCTGGCGGAAACCGTAGCGGCGACGCTGGCGGAGACGGGCCTGGAGGCCTCGCGCCTGGACGTGGAAGTCACCGAAAGCGTGCTCATGCAGGATATCCGGGAAACCGCCCGGCAGCTCCAGGAACTGAAGGAACTGGGCGTCAGCGTCTCCTTGGACGACTTTGGGACCGGCTATTCCTCTTTGAGCTACCTGGAAGAACTGCCCATCGACAACCTGAAAATCGACCGGCGGTTTGTGCAGCGGATGAATGGCGCGGACAATACCCGCACGCTGGTTGAATCCATCGTGGGTCTGGCGCACAGTCTGGGCATGCGGGCGGTCGCCGAGGGCGTCGAAACCGGAGCGCAACTCCAGCACCTCAAAGCCATGGGATGCGACCGGGCGCAAAGCTTCATGCTGGCCGGACCCGCCCCGGCGTTGTGCATTCAGGCCCTGCTGGCGGCGCGCGCCGAAGAGCCGCAGCGTACCGCTTACTGACGTACGCGGCTCAGCCAGGACACCGCTTACTGACGTGCGCGGCTCAGCCAGGACACCGCTTACTGACGTACGCGGCTCAGCCAGGACACCGCTTACTGACGTACGCGGCTCAAGTAGCACACCGCTTACTGACGTGCGCGGCTCAGTAGGACATCGCTTACTGACGTGCGCGGCTCAATGTGCTACCGAGCCGCGACCGTCAGGGAGCGGTCTTGCCTTACTGCCAGATCACGTTCTGGCCCAGGATGAAGCGGTAGAAGATGTAAAACGCATCCAAACCGCTCGGCAGCGTCAGGTCTGCCGGGCATGTGGTGCTGGTAGCGCTGTTGCTGCTGCACGCGACCCCGGCGGGCCCTACCAGCAGCTCACCCGGCGGCACGACCGCCGTGCTGCCGGCGGTGGATGGCAGCGACTCAAGCACATAAGCCGGAATCTCGAAACTTCCGGTGCTGACCGGCGCGATGCATTGCACCATAACTCCGGGTGTGTTGGCCGCGGGTTCCAAGCCTGTTGCCAGAGTGGAAGAGATGGCCGTAATATCGACGTAACCGTTGGGATCGCCGCCGCTCCAGGTGATTGTAAGAGACTGATCGCGCGGTATTGCAGCGGCTGTCACGGTTTTCTGATTCGTCCACTGGAACGCTGCGGCAGCCGGCGTTACAGTAACCGCCGCCGTTAACGCGCCCACGCTCGCGCCACCCGAACCGGTCACGGTGTATTGGCCCTGGGAGATGGCGGACGTCGGTGTCAGGAAGTACGGAAGACAGTTGTCGGTGGCGGTGCTGGGGCAGGTACCCGTTAGCAGCAAGTCTGCCAGCTCGCCGACGGTCACGCCGCCAACCAGACCGGTCGTGCTGGTTAAGTTACCGGCCGGCTGCGCGCCGTAGGAAAAGCTGCCGCTATTCTGTGCCACGGTCTGGCTCCCGTTGGGTCCCTGTATTTTCAAGCTCGGCCCGGCATCCAGAAACGTCACTGAGGCCAAGCCGGGATCGGTGGGCGGCGGGTATTGCAGGAAGGGGTTAACGGCGCAGTTGTTCACCGACGGCGACCGCGTGAAGCCCTGGAAATTCTGGAGCGCTGCTTTGGTGTATGTGGCGATGTCCCCGGAAACGGTGTCGTTGTCCCATTGGGCGGTCGTCCCCGCCGCGGATACGTTCAAATAGTCGCTGTAAAGGGTGATGTCGCCGACGTTGACCTGGCCTTTGCTCTGTACCACGGATGCGATGTCGTTAAAATTGGTGCCATCGACGTCGCTGCAGATCCCGCGGTTGGCATCGACCGCCATGCTGGTGAAGTTCGAGATCACCTGGCCAGTTTGCACGGCTACTTCCACGTAGCAGCCCTGGACACCCGGTGGGACGATGAAGTCGATCTGATCCTCCGCGGTAAAGCCCGAGCGGCCGGCGTAAGTAACGGTGGCCTTCAGACCGGCTACCCACACCGTCACCGGACAGTTGGCCGCAGCCGCGCACAAGTTGGTCTGCGGAGGCGGAGCGGTCGCCTCGGTGGAGGCATTGGGCGCCGCGCCCAAACCGGTACCCCAAATAGTCACGTAGTCGCCCGGCGCGACGGTAACGAAGGGCGTCAGACGTTGGTAGGTGACGGCATTTGTGATGATCCCCGGACCCGTGCCGGCCTCGTTCCACGTGAACGTCCCGAACGAACTCGCCACCACCGTGACGGGGAATGTGGCGCTGGTCTGTCCGTTGAAGGTGACCGTGAGGGTACCGTTGCTCGTACCGTTCGTAGTGGTGGTCGTAGGGGTGTTGGAAGGCAATACCGCATTAATCTGAGAAGACGAGACATATTCAAGATACGCCGGGAAGGGTGTCCCCCCCACCGTGACGCTCACCGAAGTTCCCTGGATCGAGGTTGGCAGCGGGTTGGCGGAGGACGGAAAAGCGGAGGCCCCGGCGGAATCCCAGATGCAGTTCACTAAGTTTGTGCCGCAAGCCGAAGCCGCCGGCCCGATACCAGTGCCGAAGATCGAGAAAAAGGATCCTTGCGCGATGCTGGAGTTCTGCAGCGGGGGGAAGCTGAAGCTGGCTCCGTTCACGACCGCGGTGACGGCGGGTTGGGCGGCTGCGGAAGCTACCAGCAGCCCCAAAGTCAGGACGATTGAGAATAAGGTTTTCACGTCTGTGTTTCCTTTCCGTAGGCTAAGTCTATCACCACTAAACCCCGGGTGGCGAAGCAAGGGGTTGCATGGTGCTTAACCGTATCGGGGAATCCTAATTGACAGAGACCGCTCCCTGACGGTCGCGGCTCGGTAACGGTCGCATTGATTTCGCAAGGCTTACTGAGCCGCGACTGTGAGGGAGCGGTTTGCTCAGCTACCGATGGGCCAGGCGGTTTCGCCTGCCTCGCGCCGGGCAGGTGTACACTGTTTGCAGCACCATGTCCCTCAATCGCCGGTCCTTTCTGAATCAAGGCGCCGCCGCCCTGGCTGGCACGGCGCTCTCCTATCGCCGCATCCAAGGCGCCAACGAACGCATCTCGCTGGGTCACATCGGCATCGGTTCGCGCGGCAGTGAGCTCGCCTGGATCGTATCGCAGCTCAAAGACAAAAAGAACGCCGAAATGACGGCGGTTTGCGACCTGTGGAAGGTGAATCGCGAGCGCGCCGCCGCCAAGGCCGCGGCCGCGTATGGCCGGCCGCCGCGATCTCTCCAATATTTCGAGGATCTGCTGGCGCTCAAAGACGTGGACGCCGTGCTTATCTCGACTCCGGATTTCGCGCACTCGCCCATCCTGAAACTGGCGGCCGAGGCGGGCAAAGACGCGTATTGCGAAAAGCCCATGGGCAACGTGCTGGAGGAAGCCAAAGCCGCGCGCGACGCCGTGCTGGCCCGCAATCTGATCGTCGAAATCGGCACGCAGCACCGCAGCGAACCGTACCAGATCGCCACGCGCGACCTGATCCGCACCGGCGCGCTCGGCCAGATTACCAAGTATGAGATCGTGTGGAACTATCACGGTCCCCGCTGGCGCGGCCGCCCGGAAGTCGGCCAGCTTCGCGAAGAAGATACCGACTGGCGCCGCTGGCTGCTCGGCAAGCCTTACCGGCCGTTCGATCCCCGCCTGTATTTCGAGTTCCGCCTCTACAAGGACTTTTCGAGCGGCATTGCCGATCAGTGGATGAGCCACGCGATCGACTTAGTGCACTACTTCCTGGACGACCATCTGCCCCGCTCGGTGATGGCCCACGGCGGCGTCTTCGCGTGGCCGGACGGGCGCGAGAATCCGGATACCTTCCAGGCGCTGCTGGAATATCCCAGAGGATTTCTGGTCAGTTACTCCACCAGCTTCGGCAACGATTGCGACAGCTTCACGCGCATCATGGGCAAGCAGGCCACGCTGATCAATATCGGAGGCGAGGGCAGCCAGCGGTGGAAGCTGGTGGAAGAGAAGGGCAACCACGAAGACAACCCCTTTTTGCACCGCGCCGAAACGAACGTAACGCTGCCCGGCAACACCGGCAACACCGGCGACACCAAGATGGCGCCGACGTTCATCAGCGACAACGACCTGTCGCACATGACCAACTGGCTGGATTGTCTCCGCAGCCGGCAACAGCCCAATGCCACCGTGCGCGACGGATTCGCGCATTCGGTGGCCGTGATCATGGCCGCGCGCGCGTATCGCGAGGGGCGGAAGCTGTATTGGGACGCGGCCACGGAGACCATTGCGGACCATGCGTAGCGAGCGCCCATGCGTGCGGCCCATCCCATGGATCCTCCTTTGCACCGCGCTCTCCGCCGCGCCGCCCGTGCGCTTTGCGGAACACACCATCGCCACGGACCTGAAAGGCGGCTACCAGGTCGTGGCAGTGGACATGAACCACGATGGCAAGATCGACCTGGTAGCGCTCTCGAGCGGCATGACCGAACTGGTGTGGTTCGAGAATCCCGGCTGGCAGCGCCACGTCATCGCGGGCAATCTCTCCGGCATGATCAATCTGGCGGCCTGGGACGTCGACGGTGACGGCATTCCCGTCATTGTACTGGCTTCCGGCTTTTCCATGAACGCGAAGAGCAGCGCCGGCATCGTGTCCGTGCTTCGGCACAATGGAGACCCCCGCCAGCCGTGGAGCATCCGGGAGATCGACCGGCTGCCCACTTCGCACCGCCTGCGGTGGGCCGATATCGATGGCAGCGGCAAGAAGGTCGTGATCAACCAGCCCCTGACCGCCGCCACGGTCGATCGGCCCGAAGACCACGCGCACACGCCGCTGGTGTTCTACCGGCCAGGCGAATGGAAGCGTGAAACCATCTCGGAACAGGATGAGGGCGTGGTGCATGGGATTTACATTGTGGACTGGGATGGCGACGGCCGCGACGATATCTTGACCGCCGGCTTCACCGGCATTCACCTGTACAAACTGGGCAAGGACGGGCGTTGGAATCGCACCGAGCTTACCAGGGGCGATCCCGCGCCGTGGCCCAAATCCGGGTCGAGCGACGTGGCTGTCGGCCAACTGGGCAAGCGGCGTTTTCTGGCGGCCATCGAGCCGTGGCACGGCAATCAAGTGGCGATCTACCAGGAAAGCGCTGGAGCGTGGCAGCGCCACGTCATCGACGATTCGCTCGCCGACGGCCACACGATTCTCACCGCCGATCTGAACGGCGATGGCGCCGACGAGGCGATCGCCGGCTATCGCGGCAAAGGCGTGAACGTGTACTACGCGCAGGATGCCCAAGGCGCCGCCTGGACGAAAACGGTACTGGACAACAGCATCGCGGCCGCGGCATGCGCCATCGCGGATTTGAACGGCGATGGGCGCCCGGATATCGCGTGCATCGGCGCGGCCACCGCGAATCTGAAGTGGTATGAGAACCTGGGCCGGCCGTGACCCGGCCTTGCTATAATCCTCGTTAAATGTCTGAAATCCGCCATTCCGTGTGCGCCTTGGACTGCCCGGATGCCTGTGCCGTGCTGGTCACCGTCGATGACGGCGGCAAGGCGACCCGGCTGCGCGGCGATCCGGCGCATCCAGTAACGCGCGGATTCCTGTGCGGCAAAGTAGCGCGATATCTGGAGCGCGAGTACGCGCCCAACCGATTGCTCTATCCTTTGCGGCGCGCCGGCGCCAAGGGCGAGGGGCGCTTCGTCCGAGTCGCTTGGGACGAAGCTCTGGACGAGATCGCCGCGCGCCTGAAAGCCATTGCCGCGGAATTCGGGCCGGAGGCCATTCTGCCTTACAGCTATGCGGGCACCATGGGATTGCTGAACGGCGCGGGGATGGACCGGCGCTTCTTTCACCGGCTGGGCGCATCGCGTCTCGACCGCACCATCTGTTCGTCGGCCGGCGGCGTTGGGCTGATCGACGCTCTGGGCTTCCGCTACGGCACCGAGCCCGAACAGTTCCGGCACGCCAAACTGATTATCGCCTGGGGCGCGAACGTGCTCGGCACGAACGTGCATCTGTGGCCGTTCATCGTGGAGGCGCGCCGCAACGGCGCCAGATTCTACACCATCGATCCGCGGCGTAATCGCACGGGCGCGGCCGCGGACAAGCATTTCTTCATCAATCCGGGCAGCGATACGGCGCTGGCGCTGGGCATGATGCACGTCATTGTGGGCGAGAAGCTTTACGACGCCGACTACATCGCACGGCATACCACGGGGTTCACCGAACTGGCCGAGCGCGTCAAAGAATATCCGCCCGAGCGCGCCGCCGCGCTGACCGGCATCGCGCAAGACGAAATCGTGGCATTGGCGCGGGAGTACGCCAGCACTCGTCCCGCCGCGATCCGGCTGAACTACGGCGTGCAACGCAGCGACCGCGGCGCGATGGCGGTGCGCACCATCGCGTTGTTGCCCGCGCTGACCGGTTCGTGGAAAGAGGTGGGCGGCGGCTTGCAGCTTTCCACGTCGCAAGCCTTTCACGTGAACCGCGCCGGGCTGGAGCGCGCCGATCTGCAATGGCGGGCGCTGGGCCGCGAGGCGCGCATTTTGAACATGTCGTTGCTGGGCCAAATTCTAAACAATGCCGTGAACGATGTCACCGGCCCGCCGGTAAAGGCCCTGGTGGTATACAACTCGAATCCCGCCGCAATCGCGCCGAACCAGAATGCCGTGCGGCGCGGCCTCCAACGCGGCGACCTGTTCACGGTCGTGTTGGAACAGTTCCAGAACGACACCGCCGATTACGCCGACTTCCTGCTGCCGGTGACCACATTCCTGGAGCACACCGACTTATACGGCGCCTACGGCCACTATTACCTGCAATTGGCGCGGCCCGCGCTTGCGCCACCGGGCGAAACCAAATCGAACGTGGAGATCTTTCGGGCGCTCGCCCAGCGGATGGGCTTCGACGATGAGTGCTTCGGCGATTCGGAAGACGACATGATCCGCACGCTGCTCGATTCCGAACATCCCTTCGTGCGCGGCATCACGCTGGAGGATCTGGAACGCGAGCGCTTCGTGCGGTTGCGGGTGGCCCCCGTGGGCGATCCATTCCTGCCATTCGCCAATGGCGGCTTCGGCACGCCTTCCGGCAAGTGCGAATTCCGCGCGGAGTCGATCGGGTACACACCGCCCGTGGAATCCCGCTTTGGCGATGAGGGCTTGCGGACGCGCTTCCCGTTGGAATTGATCTCGCCCAAACACGACGACAGCATGAACTCGACTTTCGGCTACCGCCCCGAGAACGATGCGGCCACGGCCACGCTACACATCGACGCGTCCGATGCGGCGGCGCGCGGAATCGGCACGGGCGATCCGGTGCGCGTTTACAACGACCGGGGTTCCTGCCTGTTGCGCGCGCAAGTGGACGGCGTGGTGCGTCCGGGAGTGGTGTGCGCGCCGTCCGTGCGCTGGGCCAGGATGGCGGCGGACGGCCAGAGCGCGAATGCGCTTACTTCCGAGCGCCTGACCGACAAGGGCGGCGGACCCACGCTCTATAGTTGCCTGGTACAAGTAGAGAAGAGCGGAGACTAATGACGATTTCTTTTGCAAGCCAGCGCCGGCCCGCTGTGGCTGCCGCGATCCTGGTATTGAGCCTGGCCATTGCCCCGGCGGGCTGCAGGCGGCACAGGCGCGTAACGGTCCAGACCGTCGAAGAGGCGCCGGCGCTGGCGACGGTGGTGGCGACGGCCGACCCGCATGCCGTGAAGCAGTTGGTCGGCGGGTTTTACGGCGTGGAACAAAACTCCTGGCGTTGGACGGCAGGCAGATTCTCCGTGCTGTTGCGTCCGCCGCGCACGGCTGCGAAGAACGGCGCCGTCCTGCAACTCAAATTTGCGATTCCGGAAGTAGCCTTCCCGAGGCTGAAGGGTGTGTCGCTCTCCGCATACGTAAACGGCACGGCGCTCACTCCGGAGAGCTACTCGCAGGCGGGCCAGTTCATTTACAGCCGCGACATTCCCGCCAACCTGCTGGCGGGCGATGTGGCCCGGGTCGATTTTTCCCTGGACAAAACCATTCCGCCCACGGCGGCTGACAAGCGGGAACTGGGCGTGGTCGTCTCACTGGTGGGCTTCCAGCCGAAGTAGCATGTGGCGCACGCTTTTAGCGTGCTGCGGCGAACTTCAGTTCGCCGTCCGGGCGAGCGAAGCCCACAATGGCGGCCTGAGAGGCCGCCGCAGGCCGAGGGCCTGCCCCACAATTCGCCGCGGCTTACACGTAGTGCTTGAGCATCGGCCAGATTCGCCGCAACGACACCGTCGGCTCGCGGCACACCCAGATCGTCAGGTTGTTCTCGAACGGCATGGCGTTTTCGTCCGTGACCGTTCCTGCGGCGCGGACATCCCGGAACACTCGGCGAGCAGCTTCGGCGGTTCCTCCAATGACAATCGCAACTTGCGGATCCATGGGACCGGGGCCCCACAAATAATAGTTGTTGTGTCCGCTTATTGCGTTCGGGATTTTCAGACCGGGCCCGTAATAGTCGACCGCTCCGGCGTCGCCATAGTTGTAGGCGAAGATGACGGTGCGGGCCTGATCCTCGGGCGGGAGTTCATGAAAGACGGCAGCCACCTGTTCCGCCATGTTCCGCCATCCGAACATATCGGCGTAGAATTGTGGCAGCCGGCCCATGACGTGCCGCTCCTCCACGGGGTTTTTAACACCCAGCCAGGCGGCAAATCGAATAAATGTCTCGACAGGCAGCAGTGGTACGGCCATCGGCGCGGCAAAAACCGCCGAGACTAGCATCGTGGCGATAAGCGCCCGCCGCAGCCACTGCCACGGCCTTTGCGCGAGTGACTCTTCCAGCCAAACGCCGCCCCCGCCCAGTAACATAGGATAGGCCGGTAACAGGTAGTAGCCTTTGCCGTGCAGCACGTACAGAGTCGCGAATATGATCACATAAGCCCAACCCAGAGCGCGATAGGTCTTACCGCGCGGGTGAAAAAAAAAGAACCATAGACCGGCTATCCAGATGGGGATAGCGCCGACCGTCAATTGTAACTGGGTCGTGAAGAACTGCCACGGCGTCAGGATGGCGTTCTTATATTTGACCGCATTTTCCAGAAACTCGAGCGTGGGCCACCGCAGCCCGATTTCCCAAAGAATGTTCGGCAGGAATATCAGCGCCGCAATGACCCCGCCCAGCCACAGGTTTCGCTGTGCAAATGACTTGCGCAGCGGCGTCAGCAGCAGCCCGGCGGCTAACCCGAAACCGAAGAACAGCATGGCGTGCTTGTTCTGAAGCCCGAGGCCCGCCACCACCCCAAAGCCCAGCCAGTATCTCGAATCGCCGGTATTCCATGCGCGGAGCGCCAGCCAGACACACCCCGCCCAGAACAGCGGCTCGAACGCGTTGGTGTTCAAGAAGTGATCGATGCTCATCCAGGCAGGCGTTACTATAACGGCCAAACCGGCCAGGGCCTGCGCGAATCGGCCCCCGCCCAGTTCCCGCGCGATCATGGCGGTCAGCACCACCAGACAGGCGCCGGCCACCGCAGGCAGGAGACGGATCGCGAAGAGAGAATCGCCGAGAATCGTCGTCACTGCCCGCGCGAGCACCGCGATCAGTGGAGGGAACTCCACATAGCCCCATGCCAGGTGGCGGCCGCAGGCGAGGTAATACAGTTCGTCCCGAAAGATGCCATAGCCGTGGAAAGTGATCAGGTGGAACAGCAGCTTGGCTAACGCCAGCGCTGCAACAATCCGCCATTCACTCGCGGGCCAGCGCAAACGCATAGTCTCCCGATCCGATCTCAACTACCAGTGCCCCATCGCTCTCTCGCGCACCTGTAACTCCCGTTGCCCCGCTCTGGTACTTGCCATCTTTCCAAATGGCGCGGCCGGATTCGGATAGCGTCACCGGCGCCGGACCCAGCTCCGGAATCCGGACTTCCGCCTGACTGCCCACGGGGATAGTGACTTCCAGCCGCATCCCATTGTCCGAGCGGCTCCACGAAGACGCCACCGTGCCGCGAATCGTATCGAGCGACCCCGCGGCCCACATCAAATCCCGCACCACTTGCGGCGCAATCACAACGCGTTCGAAGCCTGGCTTGGCCGCATCCACGTTGATGCCCGCCAGCGCATTATAGAACCACGCGCCCAGGCTGCCGAACATCGGATGATTGTGCGAATTCATCGAAGGTCCCGTCTTATTCTGCCAGAGCTCCCAGAGCGTGGTCGCGCCGTTCTCGACCATATAGCCCCAACTCGGATAAGTGGTCTGGGTCGCCAGCTCGTAAGCCAAGTCGGAGTTACCCGTGCTAGTCAGCAACGGGAACAGGTACTTAGTGCCGAGGATGCCGGTAGTCAGGTGGGTGTTGCGCGTGTAGACCAGATCGTCGCGCAGCGCGCCGAACACGCCGCCGCGCCGGTTGCCCGGAACCATATTCAAAAACAGCGGTAGGATTTGCGCAGTTTGCGTGCCCGTTCCGTACACGCCGGTTGCCGCATTCAGGAATTTGGCATTGAACGCGTCTTTGATCTCGTCCGCCAGCTTACGGTAGGTCTCCGCTTCCCCGCCCTTGCCCAGTAATCCGGCCATGCGCGAGACTAAGTCCGCGCTCCAGTAATAACAGAAAGTAGAAACCAGGTTGCCGGGCGTTCTTTCAATCGGCACCCAATCGCCGTAGTAGCTGTAATCCAGGATGCCATCGTGGCTGCGCGTGCGCAGATAATCCGTCCACGCTTTCACGCCGTCGAAATGCTGCTCCAGGATGCGCCGGTCGCCATAATATTCGTACATGTACCAGGTCAGCAGCGGGTACGCCATGCCCCAAGCCGGGTCGGCCGGCCGGCTGCCGTAACGGTGCGGCACCGTGTCGGTCACGGTGCCGTCGGCGCCCTGCACATCGTGTATGTCGCGGAGGAAGTTCGTATAGAACGCGGGCATATCGAAATTCAGCATGGCCGTCTCGGAATAGAGGTGCGCGTCCGCCATCCAACCCATGCGCTCGTCGCGCTGGTTGCAGTCGGTGGGAACGCTGTGCAGGTTGTCTTGAATGCCCCAAACTATGTTCCGTTGGATCTGGTTCAGAATCCGCTTCGAGCTGGTGAATCCGCCAGCCGGCCGGACATCGGAATGCACCACCTTGGCGCGCAGTGTGTCGAACTTAGGCGCGCCCGGATAGCCGGTCAGTTCCACATAGCGGAAGCCATGGTAAGTGAAGCGCGGCTGGTAGACCTCAAGGCTACCGTCGCCGCGCAGGATATAGACATCGGTGGCTTTGGCGGCGCGCAGGTTCTCGACATTCAACGTGCCGTCGTCATACAGCAATTCCGCGTGGCGCATCTGCACGCGCGTTCCGCGAGGCCCCCGTACCCGCATCTCGACCACGCCGCTGATATTCTGGCCCAAATCGTAGATATAGACGCCGGGATGCGTGGTGGTCAGCTTGACGGGCGCGATGGTATCCACCACGCGGATCGGCGGCATCATCTGCGCGGACAGCACTCCTTTGGGTCCGTCGATGGCACTGGCGGCCTTCCAATTCGTGTCGTCGAAACCCGCGCGATCCCAGCCGGGCGTCTCGAGGCGCGCATCGTACACTTCGCCGTTGTAGACGCTGTCGGACTGAATCGGGCCGGACATCGTCTTCCACGATCCGTCCGTAGCTACGTCCACCGTTTGACCGCCTTCCAGCTCCGCGTGAATCTGCATCCGCAGCGCTCGCGATTTGAACCAGCCCTCGCCCAACATCACGCCCACCGCATTGGCGCCGGGCCGCAAACGCTCGGTAATGTCGTACACGGTGTAGAGTACGCGCTTGTCGTAAGTGGTCCACGCCGGGTCAAGCACATGATCGCCCACTTTACGGCCGTTGATGCGCAGTTCGTAATAGCCGAGGCCCGCGACATAGGCGCGCGCGCGCACCGGACGGCTAGCAAGCGTGAACTCCTTGCGCATCTGGTTCGCGCCGCCGATCCATTTGCCTTTCCAATCCGCGCTGTCCAACAGGCCCGTTTCGAAGCGCGCGGCGGCGCTGTACGGGCTGGCGTGGTCGCCGCTATCCCAGTAGCGCACCTTCCAGTAATACGTCTGCCCGCTTCTGACCGGCTTGCCCGCGTAGACCACGTGCATGGACTGGCCGCCCGGCACCTTGCCGCTATCCCACTGGTCGCCGGCGGGCGCATCCGGTTTCAACGATACCAGCACTTGATATGCAGTCTGCCTTTCACCGCGCGCGGAGTGCTGCAGCACCCATGAGAAGCGCGGCTGCGGCACGTCGATCCCCACCGGATCGGTGAGGTATTCCGAGCGCAATCCGGACGGCGCGGCGGCCATCGAGCTTTCCTGCGCCGGCAGCAGGGGAACGCATAGAGCGCAAAGCACGGCCCATTTCGCGAACATTGGATGCCTCCTTGAAAAGAGTAGTGTATCCGAAATGTGCCGACTTGGGCCTTTTGGTAGGACAGGCCTCCTGGCCTGTCCATTACCCAGTGAGACGGGCTTTAGCCTGTCACGGATAGGCCGGAGGCCTGTCCTGGCGCAAACTTCAGTCCGCGCTTGGCGGGGCTAAAGCCCCGCGCGGGCTGAAGCCCGCCCTCCATCGCTCTGTTCACCGAATGTAGAAACTCGAGGGCGCGGACTTCAGTCCGCACTGCGGCGTGCGCCACGTCGTTACGCCAGTTCGAAGAGCACCTGCCCCGCTTTCACCGCGTCGCCCGGTGAAACGTGCACGGCCTTCAGCACCCCATCCACCTCCGGGCTGACGTTGTTCTGCATCTTCATGGCCTCGATGACCATGACCGGCTGGCGCCGGGTGACCTCGTCGCCGGCTGCGGCCAGGACCGCGATCACCAGGCCGGCGATCGGGCTGCGGCAGACCGCATCTTCCGGCAACCGCTGCGGCGGGCGCGCGTGCAGAACGGACTCGGGAATTGCGATGGCGGGTTCGCTCTCGCCAGGCGGGGCGTCCAGCGGCGGCGGCTCGACAAGTTCCGGCGCCCACCGCGCGAGAGGCGCGGTTAAGCTGTGCGATCCCTGGATATCCTCGCGCCCATGACGAGCCCAGAGATTCGCGGTGTCGCCGCCCACCCCCGCCCCCGCCGCCATCGCGGGTTCCTCTTCATCAGCCATCGCGAATCGCTCCTCCGGTTACAGCGGGATCAACCCGTGCTTCTTCTGCGGGCGCCAATCCCGCTTGGCGGACAGCGCTCCTAACGCCTCGGCCACCTGCGCCCGCGTGGTGGCCGGTTCAATGATATCGTCCACCAGGCGCATGCCGGCCGCCACGTACGGCGTCGCAAACGTGTCCGAGAACTGCTGCACCAATTCCCGCCGTTTCGAGCCGTTGTCGTTGGCCGCCGCCAACTCGCGGCGAAACAGCACTTCCACCGCGGCCTCCGCCCCCATCACCGCGATCTCGGCCGAAGGCCACGCCAGCGTGCAATCCGCGCCCAGTTCCTTCGAGCACATCGCAATGTATCCGCCGCCGTAAGCCTTCCGCAGAATCACCGTGATCTTCGGAACGGTGGCCGCCGAGTAGGCGAACAGCAGTTTGGCTCCGTGCCGGATGATGCCGCCGTATTCCTGATCCACGCCCGGCAGAAATCCCGGAATATCGACAAACGTGAGCAGCGGAATATTGAATGCATTGCAGAACCGCACGAAGCGCGCGCCCTTATCGGAGGCGTCGATATCCAGCGCTCCGGCCAGCACCGACGGCTGGTTGGCAACTACGCCCACCGAGTGTCCGCGGATGCGCCCGAAGCCCACGACCAGGTTCTTGGCGAAATCGGTCTGCACCTCCAGGAAATCGCCGCGATCCACCACGCGGGTGATGATCTTCTTCACATCGTAGCCGCTCTTGGGATCGGCGGGCACCATGTCGTTGAGATCGTCGTCGTCGCGCGGCGCGCCGCCGGGATCCAGACGGGGCGGTTCTTCCAGGTTGTTGTTCGGCAGAAACGAGAGCAATCGCTGGCAAATCTTGACGGCCTCCACATCGTTCTCGGCGACGAAATGGACCACGCCGGATTTGTTCATTTGGGCGCGCGGCCCGCCCAATTCCTCGGGCGCCACGATTTCGCCGGTTACCTGCTTGATAACCGCCGGGCCGGTGATGAACATCTGCGCATCGTGAGTTTGGACGATGAAGTCCGTCAACGCCGGGCTGTAAGCGGCGCCGCCCGCACATGGCCCGCAGATCAACGAAATCTGCGGCACGACGCCGGAGAGCACCACGTTCTGATAGAAGATGCGCGCATAGCCGGCCAGGCTGCCGACGCCTTCCTGCACGCGCGCGCCGCCGGAATCGTTGATGAAGATGAACGGCGAGCCGGTCTTCAGCGCGCACTTCATGGTGTCGGCGATTTTGTTGGCGTGCACCTCGCCCGCCGACCCGCCCGCCACCGTGAAGTCCTGGCTGGCCACATGCACCAAACGCCCTTCGATCCGGCCTCTGCCGGTAACCACGCCATCCGCCGGCAGCTCTTTGCCATCCATGCCGAACAGGCGTCCGTTGTGTTTGGCGAACAGGCCCGCCTCGCGGAAGGTCTTCCGGTCGAGGAGCAGAGCCAGGCGTTCGCGCGCTGAAAGCTTACCGGAGGTGTGTTGTTTTTCGAGACGATCGCCGCCTCCGCCGAGCTGCAGGCGTTGCTTGACGCGGTCCAGCTCACGCATGCGCTCTTTGGTAACGGCTTCCATGGCTCTCGCGGGCAACCTAATTGTAGCTGGTTTCGGATTGATATCCCATTCTGTACAGGCTGCCTGATTCGTGGCCATTTTCGTGGCGCAAGCTTTAGCATGAAAGAGGCCTTGAAACGAGAATTATGTTCTCGTTACCTTCATGGAACCTCAGGCCGCCACTTCGAGACCGATTTCCCGGACCAGGTTGTCGA
>Ga0181536_10001854_pt1 | contig 24534 bp, 25 predicted proteins | sample PEATcosm2014_Bin_41_FD_121105 | JGI IMG/M metagenome (GOLD analysis project Ga0181536, IMG submission 121105) | Peatland microbial communities from MTU Mesocosm Facility, Houghton, MI, USA - PEATcosm2014_Bin17_60_metaG | ecosystem: Environmental > Terrestrial > Soil > Wetlands > Peat | place...
CGCCGTGTCCGGCTGCGAAACGAATGCGCAGGCGCCGGTAGACCTCCGGATCGAGCGACGCCGAATTACGGCCGCCCATGTCGACGATGTGGTCGACGGCCGTCCAGTCGCCGTTCTCCTCGGCGTAGTAATGCAGGTATTCTTCGGCTTCGCGCATCGTCGGACGGCAGAGCACGTGTGCGGCGCTGAAACAACCCACTTCGCGGCCGATCGCTGCGGCAGTCGAGCGCGCCGTTGTGACGTCCCGCGCACCCTCTTCGATCGAGCGCAAGCCGCGGAAGAGAAAGTCGGCCTGATGGAGCGCGAAGTCTTGACCGGCTGGTGACGAGCCGGCGTTCATGATCAGCGGACGCGTGCCGTTATAGGGTTTGGGGTCGCCGCGCAGGCCGCGCAGCTTGAAATACTTGCCGTCGAAGTTGAAAGGCTCGTTGCGTTCCCAGAGCTGTGAGATCACCGAGATCCACTCAACGCCGAGCTCGTAGCGCTCGTCGTGGGCGAGCGGCGCCTCGCCGAACATTGCGAATTCGTCTTCGTTCCAACCGCAGACGATGTTGAGTCCAAAACGGCCGCGCCCGATGTGATCGGCCGTGACCATTTGCTTTGCGGCAAACACGGGATTGACGAGCGGTGCGTGGACCGTGCCGAAAACCGTGAGCCGTTCGGTGGCGGCAAGCAGGCCGCAGGCCCAAGTGATCGTTTCGAACGATGAACCCTGGAAGTTGGATTCGCCAGGATAGCCTTTCCAGCGCGCGATCGGCAAGAAAAAGTCGATGCCCGCCGCGTCGGCTAAACGCGCGAGCGCGACGTTGTGTTCCCAGGACGCGTCCCAGCGTTCCGGTACTTTGGTGGCTGCATTGCCCGACGAACAGTTTGCGGCGAACAATCCGAGTTTCAGCGCGTTGCCGTTGTACATCGCGTTGCGCCGGCGCTTATCCGCGGTATTGAGGGGTAGCAAAAAAAGCTCCGAGTACGGACGAGGTCGGCTTGGCCTTACTGGGAAGGTGAGCGTTACCCTCTCGGAGACCGCACGTGTTCGAAGCTCGCAGTTAGGAGAACAGACGTTTGAGGAACGCGTCGTGTTTGTACGACGCGGACTGGCCGAACTTGACGACGACCGTGCGCTCCGAGGGGATGAGGTACATCGCCTGGCCGCCGGAACCGCTGGCGTGCACGATGCCGGGCGGTGTTTCGATCGGGCGCAGCCACCAGCCGAGGCCGTAGCGCGGGTTCGCGCTCGACCCCATGAAGCACGCTGCGAGGGAGGTTTCGCGCACCAGCGGCTTGCCGCTCCAGCGCGCGCCGTCGACGACGAAGCGGCCGTATTTCGCCCACTCGCGCGCCGTTACGAACGCGCCGGTCGGCAGCGGCTGCGTTCCGTCGGCGAGCAACCGCCACGACGCGACGTGCATCCCGATCGGGTCGAGCAGACGCTTGCGCAGGTAGTCGTGCGGTGATTGATTACGCGCGGCGAGCTTGCGCGCCAGCACCGCGCCGAACACTTGCAGCGGGATGCCGCCGTAGGTGAAGCGCTCGCCCGGCTCGTCTTTGATCGGCACGGCCAGCGCGCGGTCGTAGGTCGGCACCGCCGAGCCCAGGCCGCCGAAGCCGATGCCGCTGGTCAGCGCCAACAGTTCGCGCAACGTCACGGCTGCATGGCGCGGATCGGCCTTCCACTCCGCGATCGTTTGCGCGACCGGCTCGTCGAGGTCGAGCAGGCCGTCGTCGTGCGCCGCCGCGGCCGTGACGCCCCAGAAGCTCTTCGTGCCGCTGTAGAGCGCGTGCGGCTTCTCGGCATCGTAGCCGCCGGCGTAGCGCTCGAACACCGTGCTGCCGTCGACGACGATCAGGAGCGCGTGCAGCGTGTGCCGCTCGGCGTACGCGAGCGCCGCTTCCACATCCATTGCGGGCGGCGTCAGGCGGTCGTGCGAGGCAGCACCGAAACGTGAATCGCCGCCGGATCGCCCTGACCGCCGACGGTCTGAATCGCTTCCTCCGTGCGGTCCAGCGTAAAGGTGTGCGTCGCGAGCTTGTGCAGCGGGTAGCGCCCCGATTCCAGCAGCGCGATGCCTTTCTTGATCTCACGCGACGTCCGGCCGCGCACGCCGCGCACGGTCAGCTCTTTGAGAAAGAGCAGATCGGGCTCGAAATTCGCCGCCAATCCGTGGGCCTCGCCGGCGACGACGATCGTGCCGCCGATCGTGGCCAGTTGGGCGGCCTGTTGCAGTGCGCCGGGGAAGTACGCGGTCACGTTGATCACGGTGTCGGCCATGCGCCCGCCGGTCAGCTCGCGCACGTGCGCGACCACGTCGCCGACCTCGTCGACGTCGACGGTGTGGTGGGCGCCGAATTCGCGCGCCAGCGCCAAGCGCGCGGCGTCGCGCGCGCGGCCGGTCACGATGATCTGGGCCGCGCCGGCTTCTTTGGCCGCGATGGTGCAGGCCAAGCCCTGTCCGCCCGGGCCTTGGATGACGACCGTGCTGCCGATGCCGACGCCGCCCTCGAGATGCGTCCAGCGAATGCCGTTGGCCAGCGGCACGAAGAACGGCGCGATCTCGGTCGGTACCGAGTCCGCCAGTTTATGCACGATCGCTTGCGGGTCGAGATAGACGAACTCGCTGTACCCGCCCCACAGTCCCGGCGCGACGTCGAGGCCGGTGAAGCCGTACATCTTTTCCATCTTCATCCCGCTGCAGATGTAGTAACGCCCCGAGAGGCAGTACTCGCAGTGCCCGCACGGCGCGTACTCTTCCATCACGATGCGGTCGCCTTCGTGCACGCCCCAGCGCGCCGCGGCGCGTTTGCCGATGCGCTCGACCCGCGCGACGATCTCGTGGCCCGGAATCAGCGGCGGCGGCGCAAATTTGGCCAAGTCGCCGGTGTAGATCGGCCAGTCGGCGCCGCACACGCCGGTGATCTCGATGCGTGCCAACCCCGAGTCTTCGTCGATGGGCGGCAGCGGGAAGTCGCGCAGTTCGATTTGCCGCGGTGCGACCAGCAGCGCGGCCAGCGTCGTGTCGGGCATCTCAGAACGGCTCGTAGTCGCGCAGCTGCGGGATCACTTCGGTGCCGAAGAGCCGGATCGAACGCAGCAGATCGGCCTCCGCCATGTCGCCGAAGTTGAACTCGCCGAAGAACGTGTTGAACGAGCCTTCGGCGGCCCAAGCGCGCAGTTGCCGGGCGACGGTGTCGGGGGTGCCGAGCAAGATCAGTTCGTGCTTCAACAGATACTCCGGGTCGAGGATGTTCATGGTGATCTCGGCCGAATCGGGTTCGCCGCGGGCTTCGAAATACGCCGCGGTCTCGAGCTGTTTGCGCCGGATCTCCTCCTTGTCGTCGGAATAGGAGAAGAAGCCCTTGTACGCGTTGGCCGCGTCGGCCAGCGCGACGTCGAGCGCACGCTGATACGTTTCGTCGACGTAGACGACCGTGCTGAAAGCGATGTTCGGCACCCCGGGCCAGCCGGCGGCCTTCCAGCCGTCGAGATACGGCGCGTAGCGCAGCTTCGCTTTCGCGCGCGGAAACATCAGGAAGTAGCCGGTATGCAGTCCCTCGCGCGCGCAGAACTCCAACGTCGGCACGTCGCGCGTTTCCATCCACATCGGCGGATGCGGGCGCTGCACGGGCATCACGCTCAAGTCGAAATCGCCGTAGGGGATGCGCTCGCCGTCCCACGTCACGTGACCGTTGCCCGCGTATGCGGCTTTCATGAAGCGCGCGAACTCGAGCGTCACCTCGCGGCGGTCGGCGAACTCGACCTTGAACGGCTCGAAGTAGGCGGGCAGAATGCCCGGCACCAAGCCGACCTCGATGCGTCCGCCGGTGAGCTGATCGGTCAGCGCGATCTCTTCGAGCAAGCGCACCGGGTGATGCAGCGCTACGACGTGGCCCATCGCTCCCACGCGCAGCCGCTTCGTGCGCGCCGCGGCGGCGACCGCGAACAGGTTGGGCGACGACATCCAACTCTCTTGCGGCGTGAAATGATGCTCGACCGAAAACGCGTAGTCGAACCCGACGTCGTCGGCGACGGCGAGCTCGCGCCACAATTGCTCGTAGCGTTCGTGCGGCGTCATGCCCCGCTTGCCCCACACATGCGCGAAATGCGCGAACCTCATGTCGACATGACCTCCGCGGTGCAGGGCAACGCACACCGGGCAACAAAGTGTATACAGTACTATAGTCGTGAGCTGGGCGCGGGGTCAACCCTGCCCTTGTAAGGAGAGACGACCGTGATACGCCGACGCGCTCTACAACTGCTCGCCGGCTCCGCCGCGGCCGTTGCAGCTTCCCCCGTCTCCGCGCAAAACCTGATCCCGATCCGCGTCGGAACGTTCGCATCCGAAGCAACCGGTTCGATCTTTTACGCTCAGGATCAAGGTTTTCTCGCCAAGCACGGATTGACGGCACAAATTAACCTGGCGGCCGGCGGAGCGGCGATCATCCCCGCGATCATCGGCGGTGACCTCGACATGGGCGAAGCCGACGTCGTCACGATGGCGCTCGCCCACGACAAGGGCCTGCCGTTCCAGTTCGTGGCGCCGGGCGAGCTGCACTCGAACAAATATCCGACCCTCGCTTGCGTCGTCAAAAATCCGGCGCTACAGTCGGGCCGCGACTTCAACGGTAAGACGATGGCGAGTAACGTCTCGCGCGGCTTCGGCTCGCTCGTGACGAACGTGTGGATCGACAACAACGGCGGCGATTCGAAAACCGTGAAGTGGATCGAGTTCCCGTTCCCGGCGCTGAGCCCGGCGCTGCAGCGCGGCGACATCGACGGCTACTGCGCGCCCGAACCGTTCGTCGACCTCGGCGTCAAGGACGGTGGCCACCTCGTGCTGCTGGAGAAGAATCCGGTCGCGCCGGAGATCATCCAGGGCGGCTGGTTCGCCGGCCGCGACTGGATCAAAACGCACCCCTCCGTCGTCAATGCGTTCAGCCTTGCGATTCGCGAAGCCAACGACTGGGCGAACCAAAATCCGGATGCGGCCGCCGCGATCATTTCGAAGTACAGCAAGGTCCCGGTCAACGTCCTCACGGCGATGAAGATGCGCGGCCAGTACCAAGCGGTGTTCACCAAGTCGACGATGCAGCCGCTGATCGACGCTGCGTTCAAGTACGGCTACATCGCGAAGCCGTTCCCGGTCTCCGACATCATCGCAAATACGTGATCGACGTCGGGAACCTCATCCAGGGAACCCGCATCCACGGGAGCTTGTACCGCGACCCGGAGGTGTTCGAGCGCGAGCTGAACGAGATCTGGTACAAGGTCTGGGTCTACGTCGGGCACGAGAGCGAGATCCCGAACCGCGGCGACTTCGTGCGACGCATGATCGGCCGGCAGCCGGTGATCGTCGTGCGCGGCGCGGACGGAACCGTCCGGGCGTTCTTCAACCGTTGCCGCCACCGCGGCAACATGGTCTGCCACGCCGACCGCGGCAATACGGCAGCGTTCACCTGTCCGTATCACGGCTGGACGTACTCCACCGCCGGCGCGCTGCAGCAACCGACGTTCGAGGACGGCTACGATTCGAAGCTCCGGCGCGAAGACTTCGGCCTGGTCCCGCTGCCGCGGCTCGACGCCTATCGCGGCTTGATCTTCGCCAGCGTGAGCCCCGAGGGCATCACGCTCGACGAACACCTCGGCGGAGCCAAAGAATTCATCGACCTGTTCATGGACCTCTCGCCGGCCGGTCGCGTGAGCTTGACCGCCGGCAACCAGAAAGTGCGCTACGCCGGCAACTGGAAGTTCATGCCGGAGAACTCGATGGAAGGCGACTATCACGGGCCGTTCATCCATAAGGTCGCCTTCGAGCTGCACAGCAAGAAGACGGGCTTCGACGTCAGCTCGCTTTACGAGAACGAGATTCCCGACGTGATCCGTTCGCTGCCCGGCGGCCACATGGTCGAAGACTATCGCGGGGCGACGATCGCGCCGCCCAAACGGCCGCCCAGCGCCGCGCGCATCGCGTATGCGGATGCGATGAAGCGTGCCTACGGCGAGGAGAAGGCCGGCAAGCTGCTCGGCACGATGGCCCCGTTGATCTACATCTTCCCGAACCTGATGTACCTGATGACGCACATCCGCGTCATCGCTCCGGTGAGCGTGAACGAGACGTTCGTCTACTACCAGCCGATGCTGCTCGACGGCGTTCCGGACGAGATCAACGAGGAACGGTTGCGCATGCATGAGTTCATGTTCGGTGCGGCCGGCTTCATCTCGCCCGACGACATCGAGATCATGGAACGCATCCAGACCGCGGTCAACGCCGGCGGCAACGAATGGCTCTTCATCGGCCGCGGCGCGCACCGCGACACCGTGCTGCCCGACGGCGGTTCCACCGGCTACACGATGGACGAGAACCACATCCGCGGCTTCTGGCAGCACTATTCGGGCGTGATGAACGCAGGTGCGTGACGCGCAGATCGAAGCGTTTCTCACGCGCGAGGCGCGGCTGATGGACGAGGGACGCTACCGCGAGTGGCTCGACCTGTGGACCGATGACGCGCAGTACTGGGTGCCGTGTAACGACGACGATATCGATCCGGCCAAGCAAGTGTCGATCATCTACGACGATCGCGACCGGCTCACGCAGCGCGTCGAGCGGCTGCTCAGCGGCTCGGTGCTCTCGCAGCAGCCGCGCCCGCGGATGCGGCGGGTCGTCTCGAACATCGAGATCGGACCGGCCTCGGGCGCCGAAGTGACGGTCGAGTCCAACTTCGTTCTCGGCGTGGCGCGCAACGGCACCAAACACGTCTGGATCGGCCGCTCGATCCACCAACTGCGCGAAGACGGCGGCACGCTCAAGATCGCGCGCAAGAAAGTACTCCTGATCGACAACGATCAGGAGATTCCGCTGCTGCAGTTCCTGATCTGATGCAGATCGAGATCGATTCGGCCAAGTGCCAATCCCACAAGCGCTGCATGGCGGTCGCGCCGGCCGTGTTCGGCCTCGGCGGCGACGGCAAGGCCGAGCTGCTCGATCCGCACGGCGCCGACGATGCCGTCGTGCTCAAGGCCGCCAAGTCGTGTCCCTATCGCGCCATCATCGTGCGCGATGAAACCACCTCCGAACAACTCTGGCCGCGGGTCCCGTAAGGAGCGTCATGGAGCACAACCGGTTCAGCTATTCCCCGATCAGCCGCCGCCCGAAGGTCGAGCTGCCGAATGGTGCGCGCGTCGCCGTGTGGGTCACGCCGAACGTCGAGCACTACCACTACGACAAACCGGCGATGTCGCTCACCCAAATGACCGCGTCGCTCAAGCCCGACGTGCTGAACTACGCCTGGCGTGACTACGGCGTGCGCGTCGGCATCTGGCGCGTGATGGATATCCTCACGCGGCAAGGCTTCATAGCGACCGCGGCACTGAATTCGGAGGTCTGCGAGCATTATCCGCAGATCGTCGAAGAAGGCAACAAGTTGGGCTGGGAGTGGATGGCGCACGGCCCCAACAACTCGATGCTCTTCACCGGTATGCCCGAAGACGTCGAGCGTCCGATCATCACGGCGACGCTCGATGGCATCGCTGCCTGCACGGGCAAACGCGCGCGCGGCTGGCTCAGCCCGGCGCTGACCGAGACCGACGTCACGCTCGACCTGTTGGCGGAAGCGGGGATCGAGTACGTTGCCGACTGGTGCAACGACGAGCACCCCTACACGATGAAAACGCGCAACGGATCGATCGTCGCGATGCCCTACACGCTCGAAGTCGGCGACATCCCGGTCTTCTTGTTCAACGGCGGCAGCGGCGACGATTTCGAGCGCATGATCGTCGACCAGTTCGACCAGATGTACGAAGAGGGGGCGACCATACCGCGGTTTCTCTCGATCGCGTTGCACCCGTTCCTGGTCGGCCACCCCTTCCGCGCTCGCCACCTCGAACGCGCGCTGGCCCATATCCGCAAACGCTCCGACGTGTGGATCACCACCGGCGGGGCCATCCTCGACTGGTACAAATCGTCGGGCAAGCGCCCCTAAGGCGCTTCCAGAAGCCAGCGCGCGAGGGCGAGCGTGCCGGCGTCGTCATGCTCGAAGCCCATCAGTTGCACGCCCAGCGGCAGACCGTCGACGGCCAACAGCGGGAGGTTGAACGACGGCGCCCCGATCGCCGATGAGGCGTCGTTGTACCACGGCGTGCCCCCGAGCGGTTGGCCGACTTGTCCGGGACCGATGTGCGCGAGCGAAATGAACCCGTCGACCGCTCCGGCCAGCGCGCGGTGCTGCGCGCGCAACCGTTCGCGCGCGCCGCAGGCCCGCGCGTAATCGGCGACCGTTAGTTGCCCGGCGCGTTCGATGTAGCCGCGCATCGGTGCGCTGAAGGCATCCGGACGTGCTTCGAGCCAGGCCAGCATCGGCCAGCGAGTCTCCCACAGCATCAGATCGAAGAACCACTCGGGCACGCTCGCCGTGGCCGCCTCGTAGCCGGTAAGCTCGGGTGAGGCCGACGGTTCGAGAATCTCGATGCCCGACCGTTCGAGCGCGCGCAGATACGCCGCGAACGCCGCGCGCGAAGCATCGTCGGTGTGTTGCCAGCCGGCCGTGTACTGGCGCACGAGCCGCTGCGGCCGCTGCGCTTTCGGTAACGTGGCTTCGCGGAAATGCGGCACGTAACCGGGATCGCCGCCGGCGACCGTCGCGATGTGGCACGCGACCGTCCACACGTCTGCGAGCGTTCCGCCCAGCAGGCCCAAGTGGTTGATGCTCGGCTGCGGATCGACGCCGCCGAAGTGGTTGAGCGCGCCGAACGTCGGCTTCATCCCGATCACGCCGCAGATCGAGGCGGGCCGGATCACCGAGCCGCGCACTTGACTGCCCGTCGCGACCGGCAGCATCCCGGCCGCGACCGCCGCCGCCGATCCGGATGACGAGCCGCCGGGCGTGCGCGTGAGGTCCCAGGGGTTCCAGGTCGGTCCCGGCGCGGCCATCGTCAATTCGGTGGTCACGGTCTTGCCCAGAATCACCGCGCCGCCGCGGCGCAACGCATCGACGTGCGCGGCATCGTCCGCGGCGTCGGGTGCGGCGTCGAAGTACGCGCAGTTCACGCGCGTCGGAAATCCGCGCACGTCGAAGCAGTCCTTGACGCCGACCGGCAGTCCGTCGACGAGCGAGCGGGGCGCACCGGCACGCCAGCGCGCGCCGGCGGCGTCGGCATCGCGCCGCGCGCTCTCGACGTCGAGGAGAACGAAGGCGCGCACCGCCGGCTCCAATCGTTCGATCGTTTCGAGACAGCGCTCGAGAAACGCCCGCGGGGAGTCGTCTCCGCCGGCGAAGCGCGCGCGGGCCGCGGCAAACGAGAGAAAGCGCGCCGTCTTAGGGTCGTACATCGACCGTCGCCGCCTCCTCCAACGCGAAGATCCGGGTTTCGAGCGCGGCCGCCGCGCCGGGGCTGAGATACGGTGCCGTCAAGGCCGCGAACTTCGTGCGCGTGCGCGCGCGCCGCACCGCGGGATCGCGGTCCACGCGGCGTTCGTCGAACGTGCGCTCGAGCACCCGCCCGTCGCGCAGTTCGATCGTGGCTCGCGATTCGGCGACGTCGAGATCGGGTCGCCCTTCGACGCTGATGCGGGCGCGAAGGGCCGCGATATCCTCGGCGCCGGCGACGGCGTCGGTGAAGCTGCCGGGGAGCGCCGTGTCGTAGCCCAAGAGTGCCATCGCTGCAACCGTTCGGACACTGAACTTCACCTCCAACCCCGTGCGCGGTGCGAGGATGTCGCACACGCGAACGGAGCTCGGCGCCAGTTGCAACCGGACGCTCTCCACGCCCGCGGCGTCGAACGCGCCGGTGCGCCGCAGTGCGCGCATGTTTTCGATACTGCCGCCGGCCAGCGCGCACGCGGCGTGCTCTTTGAGCAGCGTCTCCAGAATCAGCCAGCGGCCGCGACTCGCGTCGAGCGCATCGGCGACCACGTGCGCGGTGTGGGCCTCGAGAAAACCCGCGCCCGGGTCGAGCACTGCCGCGGGCGCCGTGAAGCCGCGCAGCGCGAGCTGCGCTGCGAGCGTACCGGCCGCCGCGGCCGTTCCGGCGTGCAGCGGCTTGCACATCGTGCCGACCGCGCCGGCCAACCCGGCGGCCTGCGTTGCCGCGATGCCGAGTGCGGCCGCGAAGCGTTCGTCGTCGAGGTTCAGCAGCACCGCGCCGCCGGCCGCCGCGCCGACGGCGCCCGCGATCGGGGTCGGATGAAACGGGGTTTCGAGGATTCCCGGGCCGAGCAGCAGCCCCACCCGGCACGCCGCTTCGACGCCGGCGATGAACGCGCGCAGCGCCGCCGCGCCCGGCGCGCCGTGGGCTTCGGCCAGGGCCAGCACGCACGGCCAGACCGTCGCGGTCGCGTGCCCGTTGAGGCTGCGGTTGACGTCCGAGAAATCCAGCGCGTCGCCGGCCGTGCCGTTGACCAGCGCCGCGCCCTGCGCCGACGTCCGCTCCGGCCGCCCGATCAACCCGCACGGCGCCGCGGGCGCGGTGAGCAGATCCTCGAGCAGCGCCGCAACGGCCGCTTCGTGCATGCCGGCGTGCGCCGTTCCGAGCCAATCGAGAATGCAGCAGAGCGCCGTTACGCGAACGTCTTCGGGGATGTGGCCGCCGGCGATCTGCCGGATCTCCGCGACGAATCGTGCGGTCAATGTCGGAGGGTATTCGGCGGCTGTAATGGATAGGAGTATAGCATGCTAGCGACTCGCGGGACCATCACGGTGAAACGTCTCTCGCCGCACATCGGCGGGGAGATCAGCGGCGTCGATCTGACGCGGCCGGTCGGTGACGAGCAGATCGCGGAGATCAAAGCGGCGCTGATCGAGAACGGCGTGATCTTCTTTCGCGATCAGCCGATGAGCCTCGACGCACAGGTCGCCTTCGGCCGCCGCTTCGGCGATTTGCACATCCATTCCGGAATGCCGGGCCTCGACGACAAACATCCCGAGGTTCGCCCGATCCACGCCGACGCCGACTCCAAGCACATCGCCGGCGAAGACTGGCACACCGATCTGTCGTGCGATCCGATTCCGCCGATGGGCAGCATCCTGCACATCTACGAGCTGCCGCCGCTCGGCGGCGACACGTGCTGGGCGAGCATGTACGCGGCCTACGACGCGCTCTCGCCGCGCATGCAGGCGCATCTCGAGGGCTTGACGGCAACCCACGACGGCCGCATCGCCTTCGGGCGCTTCAACCCCAAGGGCACGTATCCGATCTCGGTGCATCCGGTGGTCGCCAAGCACCCGGAGACCGGACGCAAGCTGCTCTACGTCAACCGCGGCTTCACCTCGCACATCAACGACGTGTCGCCCGAAGAGAGCGCGGCGCTGTTGAACTACCTCTACGCGCATCTGGAGAAACCGCACTTCCACGTGCGGTTCGTGTGGCAGAAGCATTCGGTTGCGTTCTGGGACAACCGTTGCACCCAGCACCTCGCGGTGTGGGACTACTTCCCGCAAACCCGCAACGGTTATCGCGTCCAAATCGAAGGCACCCAGCCCCCGATCCCGGCCTAGGCCGGGATCGTCATCCTGAGCGGAGGTTCGCGAAGCGAACCGCAGTCGAAGGACCGGCGTAAGCCCTTGTCATCCTGAGCGGAGCGAGCGAAGCCGAGCGGAGACGAAGGACGGCTTACGCGCGGGCTTCGATACTGACCGGATAGCGGGCCAGCATCAGGGATTCGGCCCACCCGAGTAGCGCGAACGCCAACACCGAAGCGATGGTGAGCAGCAGCACCGCGGCAAACACCAATTCGGTGTCGGAGTTCGAATACGCCAGCATCACTTGGTAGCCGATGCCGGCTCGTGCGGCAACGAACTCGCCGATCACGGCGCCGATGATGGCGAGCGGCAGCGCGATCTTCATCGCGCTCAGGATGTAGGGGATCGCGTTGGGAAAGCGCACGCGCCGCAGCGTCGTCCAATTCCCCGCTTGCATCAACCGGTAGAGGTCGATCAGCTCGGGATCGACTTCGCGCAACCCTTGGGCCGCATTGATCACGATCGGGAAGAAGCACAGCAGAAACGCCATCCCGACCTTCGACCATAATCCCAGCCCGAACCAGATCACCAGGATCGGCGCGAAGACGACCTTGGGCGCGGAGTTCACGGCGACGAGCGTCGGCAAGAGCAGACGGGATGCGAGCCGCGACGACACGATCGCGACCGCGAGCAACACGCCGGTGACGACGGCCGCCGCGAATCCGGCCAGGGCTTCGCCGAGCGTGATGCCGGTGCTGAGTGCGAGCAAGGTGAAATTCGTGATCCCCGCTCCGAGCACACGCTCCGGCGACGGAATCACCAGCGGGCTGACGCCGAACGCCTTCACCACCGCCCACCACAGCACGATCAGCGCTACCACGTAGAGCGTCGCCTCCGCGCCGCGCACGAAGGCGTTACGCATGGGCCACGCGCTCGCGCAGCCGGCCTTCGAGCGCCGCGAACTCCGGGCTCGCCATCACGGCCAGCTCGCGCGGGCGTGGCAATGGGTTGACGACGATCTCGGCGATGCGCCCGGGACGCGGCGCCATCACGACGATCCGGTCGCTCAAGAACGCCGCTTCCTCGATGCTGTGCGTCACCAACAGCACGGTCTTGCCGGTTTCGGACCACACGCGCAACAGGTCGGCGTTCATCTGCTCGCGCGTGAGCGCGTCGAGCGCGCCGAACGGCTCGTCCATCAGCAGCAGCTTCGGATCGCTCAGCAGGGCGCGCGCGATCGAGACGCGCTGTTGCATGCCGCCCGAGAGCTGGTGCGGCAGCGCCTGCTCGAAACCGGCCAGCCCGACGCGAGCGATCAGTTCGCGCGCGGTATCCTGCGGCCAGCCCGGCAGATCGAGCACCTCGGCCGGCGCCAGCACGTTGCCGAGCACGGTCCGCCACGGTAAGAGCACCGGGCGTTGGAAGACCATGCCGATGCCGCCGCGCCGGGCGACGTGCTCGGCGCGTTCGATGGTACCGGCGCTGGGCAGCAGCAGGTTGGCGATCAGCTTGAGCAGCGTCGACTTGCCGCAGCCGCTCGCGCCGAGTATGCAGACGAACTCGCCCTCGGTGACGTCGAGCGAAAAGTCGATGACGGCCGTCGTCGCGCCCGGACCCTCGCCGAAGCGCTTCGCGACGCCGTCGAGGCGCAGAACTGTGCGGATCGGCCCCTGATCAAACACTCCGCTGCTTCAGTCGTGAGGGGCCGAACGCGATGGATTCGCTTGCAGCGAATCCACTAGATGGCGGCGACGGGGAGACCTTGCTTGACGTCCCGGACGACCGGTTTCCCGGCGCGCAGCAGCGCATCGCGCAGTACCAGGATGTCCTCGAGCGGCGGCGCGATTTGCGGGCGGCGCATCCACGGCGCTTCGATCGCCCCGGTCAGCCACGCCGCGAGCTTGTAGCGGTAGTGGAAGTACACCACCGGCAAGCCGACTTGCGTGCCGTAGATCGCGTCGTACACCGGCATCCACGAATCGGACACGGCCTTCGCTTCGGCCAGCTTGCCTTCGAGGCACAGCGCGCGCACGGCGATGTCGTCGGCGGTCGAGAAGTTGGAACCGCCGCTCAAGCTGCCGTCGCAGCCGTAGACGTAGTGTGCGAATTGCGCCTGACCGCCGGCTTTGAGACAGCCGACGTTGCGGACTTCGCGCATCGCGTTGGCGATGCGCAGGAAACCGCCGATATCCCACTGCGCCGTGATCTTCATGCCGATGACGCTTTGCAGCGATTTCACCAGGGCGCGCGCCGCTGCGGGCGTCAAGGCGAACTGCTGGCCGTAGCGGTCCGACGGCGAGCCGAACAGCACGATCGGGATGCCGACCGCATCTTCGAACGCGCCGTAGTGCTGCAGCAGAACGTTGATCTCGTCACGCCAGCCGGGGATCGCCGGCGAGGTGAAGAGCACGGCGTCCGCACCGGCCGCGACCGCTTCGTGACCGCGCCGGATCGCCTCGCTGGTCGAATCGGCGACGATGCCGTCGATCACCGGCACGCGGCCCTTGGCTTCGTCCTTGGCGATCGCGATCAGTTCGGCGCGTTCCTCGGGCGTGAGGGCGCTGATCTCACCGGCGTGACAGCCGATGACCAGCGCGCTGATCTCGTGCTGCAGCAGCTTGCGGTAGTGCGCGCGTTGCGCCGCGTAGTCGATCGTTCGGCACGTTGCGTCGGTGTAGAGCGTGAATACCGCGGGGCAAATGCCGGAAATCGTCGTGAGCTTTTCGACGTGCTGCGACTTGGGGCTATCTAGGAGCATGTGCGGCGTCCCTTTCAGCGGGGGTTCGTGTAGAGCGTTGCGACCGGCGGGATGTCGGTGATCACGCCGACGTCCTTGAGCCGCTGCAGCGAGTTGCCGAAGACGCGTGCGTCGATCGGCCCCGGCTTCACGACGAGGTTCTTGAAATCGTGCCAGTCGCCGACCAGCGCGTCCGGTTTGGCCTGCGGCAGCAGCGGCTGGAGCAGGGTGGAGGCGTCGGCGTCGGTGGCGTGGGCGAGCGCTTGCGTGAGCGACCGGTTGATCGCGCCGACCACGCGTTTCACGTCGGCCGGCGAATCGTGCAACAGCGCCGTGCGCACGACGAGGATCTTGTCGTAGCCCACGAGCCCCCAGTCCTTGAGCATCGTGAGGTACACTTTTTTGCCCTGCGCGGCGGCTTGCTCTTGGACGTTCTCCCAGCTGCCGGGCGCGTGGATCTCGGCCGTATCGACTTGCCCGCGGAAGAACAACGCGTAGAGCACGCTGAAGTCGAGCGCTTGGACGTCGACGGTTTTCGGATCGACGCCGTCGGACTTCAGCACGAAGGGCAGAATCGTGCGCGCCGTGCTCTGCGGCAGGGTGCCGAAACTCTTGCCGGAGAGCGCCTTCGGGCCGCTCAGCGGCGCCATCGAAACGACGGCCAGCGTCGGTTTGTCGAGCCAGACGTAGACCGCGGTGGTGGTGGTTTTCTTTTGCGCGGCGGCGGCAAGAAACGTGTCGCAGTCGATGAACGCGTAGTCGACCTGACCCGATTCGATCAGTTGCAGCGCTTGGTCGGAGCCGCGCGTCGGAATGAAATCCGGCGTCACGCCGGCGTCTTTGAAATAGCCTTTGGATTGGCCGTACAGCAGCGGCATGAAGGCCGCTTGCCAGGTGAAGTTGAGCGCGATCTTCGGGCTCAGCGCGGTATCGACCGCGACCGCGCTGCGGGGGACAAAAACGGCGAACGCGAGGCCGAGTACGAAGAGAACGATCGTCGGGCGCAAGTGTATACAGTACGCATTTCCGGCGTTCGGTCCTGCCCGGCGACCGCGCGGTGGAGGCCGTCAATTGCTCGATGGATTCGATGAACGCCGCGTCGCAACCGGTGAGGCGGAACTTTACGTGCGCATCGGCGGCGCGGGGCCGGCATTGGTTTGCCTGCACGGCTATCCGCAGTCGCATCTCACCTGGCGCAACGTCGCGCCCGCGCTCGCCGAACGCTACACGGTCGTGCTGCCCGATCTGCGCGGTTACGGCGCCAGCGAGATCGTTGCGTCCGACCCCGAACACCACGCCTACAGCAAACGCGCGATGGCGCGCGACATCGTCGCGTTGATGGCTGCGCTGGGCTGGGAACGGTTCTTTCTGGCCGGACACGATCGCGGCGCGCGCGTCGCCTACCGGTTGGCCCTCGATGCGCCCGAACGCGTGGCGGCGTTGGCGACGCTCGACATCATTCCGACCATCGAGAATTGGGAGGCGATGGACTACCACCGCGCCTACGGCGCGTATCACTGGCAGTTTCTCGCGCAGCCCGAGCCGTTGCCGGAACGCTTGATCGGCAGCGATCCGCGCTGGTATTGCGCCCAGCAGATCGGGGCCTGGTTCGAAGACCGGAACGCTTCCGATGCGCAGGCGCTGGAAGCCTACTGCACGGCGTTCGCGCGCCCGGGCGCGGTGCACGCCGCGTGCGAAGATTACCGCGCGGGCTACACCTGCGACGTGGACGCCGACCGCGCCGATCGCGACGCCGGCAAGCGGCTCACGATGCCGCTGCTCGCGCTGTGGGGCGCCGGGCGCGACGGCCGGCGGTCGGCGCATTTCCCCACGGTGTGGGAACGCTGGGCGACCGATCTCACCACGCGGGGGCTGCCGTGCGGCCACTTCATGATGGAAGAGTTGCCCAACGAGACGGCAAGCGCGCTGCGCGCGTTCTTCGACGCGAACGTGGGGCGCCTAGACGTAGGGCGGTGATTTCACCATGTGCTGGTCGCGGTGCTCGTAGCCGTTGCTTTCGTAGAACTGCGGCGCGGGCTCGTGCGTCCCGCCGCTGGTGACTTCGATCTGGCTGCAGCGGCGTTGCGCCGCGAACGATTCGGCGGCCGTGAGCAACACTTTGCCGACGCCCTTGCGCCGATGATGCGCGCCGACCACGAGCGAGGTGATCCGGCCGATCCACACGTCGGCGTGAAAGAGCGGGAACACGTGCACGCTGACCACGCCGATGACGTTTTCGGCGGATTCGGCGACGAACACCGCATCGTCCGGGCGTGCACCGACGAGTTCCAAACGGCTCAGAATGAAGCTCGGATGGGTCGAATATCCGAGCTCGCCGAGCAGTTCGGCGATCTGCGGGGCATCGGAGTCGACGGCACGGCGGACGGTGGGGATGCTGATCACGACGCACTCCCTTCAGCCCGAAATTCGGTCAGCCCCTCCACGGGATCGAGGGCGGTTGTGGCTAACAATGGACGCCGATGGATCAGCCACCGCGTCATTTTCATGCGAACGAGCGCTTTTTTATCGAAATCCGGTTCGAAGAACCGCTGCCCGAGGGAGCCGTTCCGCTCGCCGAGTTCGCCGGACCGATCGGTCCGGGTGGGCCGGCCCTGACGTTTTGGACGTCGTCCGCCGGCCCCGCGGAAAACGCCGTCGGCGATCGCAGCCGCGTGCGCCTCGTCGGGAAGATTCCGGAGGAAGCGCCGCCGGGCATGTACCGCGTGACGCATCTCGAGGTCCGCTGGGCCGCCGAGATGCCGCTCTCGTGGGAAGCCGTCGGCGTCCCGCTCAAGCACCTCGGCGGTGACGTCCTGATTTCGGTTGACGTCGCCGCCGCGCGTTCGCAGCCGCCGATACCGCGCGTCGTTGCAGCGGGTTAAAGTTTGCTCACCTTGGCAGCATTCGCAAGCCGGCACGTGAAACCGCGTCGTGGTATGATGATTACGACGTTTCTCCAACGCACCTTGGCGTGCGCGCTCGTCGCCGGCGCCGCGCTCGCCGTGACGACCGGAACCGCGCGGGCCGACGTTTCGATCGAAGGCGGCGCGTCCATCACCGGCAGCTCGGCCTCCGGTGCGGGCGCACTCTCGCTCGGGTTGCTCAATGCCCCGGTCGTACCGCTGGCGGTCGAACTGACGGGCCTGGTACCGGGCAGCGGCGGCTACGCGGCGACGGTCGACGCGCGCTTGTCGTTTGCCGGCACGGCCGTCGGCGCCGGCGTGGGCGTCGGGTCGGTCGGGGCGATCAGCCACACCGGAGCGGTCTACGACGCGATCCTCGCGCACGGCATCGCGCCCCACACGGCGCTCGAAGCGCGCCTCTACTTCGGCCCCACGCGTCCGTCGACGCTCTTTGCCGGGGTGCGCTTCTCGCTCTAGGAGCCGTGGCACAGGGAACCAAGCGGTCGACCGCGGATTTCTAGCCGGACCATGTTCCCTTACGACTCGGGCACGTTGATCCGGTGCGAGTGTGGCCACCCGGTGGGCCAGCATACGGACGCGGGCTGCACCGCGGGCCCGATCCCGTGCCGTTGCCAGAAGACGCCCTCGGCAATCGTCCTCGACGAGATCGCCCTGCTGCGTCCGGAGTGGCTCGCGACCAAACCCGGTCGCTGACGCTCTAGGTCGAGAAGTGCGGGTCGCCGCTGATCTGCGCGTAGGGCGCGCAGCCGTTCTGCGCGAGGTCGTCGAGCGCGACCGTGTAGTGCCGGTGTCCGTGGAGCGCGACGCCGGTGGCGCGATAGTACACGGGGTTCGCGAACGGCGCCGCCGTCACGCCGGCCGGACGCCCGGTTCGCTCGAGCGGGCCGCCGGCGGTCGTCCCGTCCTTCGCGTCGCTCGTTACCGCGGCGACGGTCTTTGGCAGGTCGTGCGACGCCGCCAGCACGAGCGGTGAGCTGCGCGGCACATCCCGGCTGCCGGGCTTGGGCGACACGAGGGCCACGCGGGTACCGTAGGGCAGCGAGCACGGCAGGCTCGGGGTTGCGGCCACGGCGGCTTTGGGCTCCGATGCTGCGACGCTGCTGCAGCCGGCGAGGGCGAGCAGGGCGAGCAGAACGGCGTACGCGCGGATCATGGTATCTAGGGAACGCTCGTTGTCCGAGAGCCGTCCCGCCCCGCGCGAACTTTTAGCCGGCGTTAATCGGTGCGCTCGAGGTCGAAGAGCGAGGGCATTCCGCCGCTGGCGATGATCTCAGCGCAGCGCCGGCGCGCCTCGTCGAGCGGGACGCGGTCCTTGCGCACGAACAGCTTGCGCCAGTACGCTTTGCCGCTGAGTTTGCCGATCAGGTCGGAGGCGACGCGGGCGTCGACGATGCGTCCGGTCACGTGCACGCGAACGGTCGGCGCACCTTCGTCGCCGCCCAGCGGCAAACGATGCAGCAGCTGCTCTTGCGAGTCGCTCCACACCGCGTCGCCGTACGCGGCGCGCAGCTCGCGTTCGCAAGCTTCGTACGTCACGAGGTCGTGCTCGGCATTGAACTCCGCGGCGAGCCCGTACACGGTCACGCGCTCGCGCAGTCCGCGCGCGGCTTCGGAGTCCGAGGTGCGCATCGCATCGACGACGCGGAAATCGTCCCAGGCGAGAAACTCCTCGATCGGATCGAGCCGGCGCGGATCGGGCCACAGCTCCTCGAGGCCGGCGCGCAGCACGCGCTCAAACGCCCGCGTCGTGTGATGAAAGTAAATCGTCGCGAACATCCAGTAGCGCGCGAGCACGAAACTCTCCAGCGCGACGACGCCGCGGCCGTCGACGCCCAGCTCGCCCGCTCCGTCGTGATCGAAGACGCGCAGCGACGCGATCAACTGCTCCACGTCGTAGCGGCCGTTGACGACGCCGGTGAAATAGGCGTCCCGTAGGAGATAGTCCATCCGGTCGGCGTCGAGGTTCGGCCCGGACACCAGCTCGCGCAAGACCGGATAACGCGTCGACGTGCCGGTGATGAGCGCCAGCACCTCGGCCGCGTCGACGTCGATCGCGGCCAGCGCCCGGGCGATCTCGTCGCGTGCCAAAATGCGCTCGGTGCGCAGTTCGTGGCGGATTCCGAGCACCGCTTCGCAGGCGTGGCTGAAGGGCCCGTGACCGACGTCGTGGAGCAGCAGGCTGGCGCGCAGCAAGCGCCGCTGGTCGGCGTAGTCGCGCTCCGAGGCGAACGCCTCCGGCGAGTAGGCGCGCAGCGCCTCGAGCGCGCGCGTGCCGATCGCCAGCGCGCCCAGCGCGTGGGTGAAACGCGAGTGTTCGGCTGATGGAAATGCCAGGTACGCGAGGCCCAGCTGGCGCAGCCGCCGCAGTCGCTGGACCGCCGGCGCCTCGAGCAGCGCAACCTCGCCGGCATCGAGTTCGATGAAGCGGTGGATCGGATCGAAGATCCGTTTTCCTTTGGCCACGTCTGCGCAGTTCGGCGCCGAGGGAGGGTCCCATGCGGCGTGTCGAACAGGTGTACGGTGCGGATCGACGACGGCGTCAAGCGGGACATCCTCGCGCGGACCGACATCGGCGAAGTAATCGGTGCCGTCGTCAGCTTGCGCAAACGCGGCAACGATCTCGTCGGACTTTGTCCGTTTCACGGTGAGAAAACGCCGTCGTTCCACGTGCACCCCGACCGCGGCTTCTTCAAGTGCTTCGGCTGCGACGCGGCCGGCGACGTGATTCGCTTCGTGCAATTGCACGACAACCTCAACTTCGTCGACGCGATGCGGGTGCTCGCGAAACGCGCCGGCATCCAACTCGAAAACGAAGATCCCGCGACGGCGCGCGTGCGCAGCGAAAAAGAAGCGATCTATCACGCGAACGACGTTGCGGCCCGGTTCTTTCACCGCGTGCTGACGGCCGAGCCGGAAGGCGAACCGGGGCGCCGCTACTGCGCGGGGCGCGGCATCGGTCCCGAAGCGATCGCGACGTTCAAGCTGGGCTTTGCCTCCGAACGCTGGGACGGACTCGTCGCCGAGTTGCAGCGCGAGAACGTCGATCTCGCGCTGGCCGCCAAAGCGGGGCTGATCAAACCCGGCCAGCGAGGCTATTACGATTTCTATCGCGATCGCCTGATGATTCCGACCCATGCGGTCACCGGCGAGACGATCGCTTTCGGCGGCCGTCTGATCGGCGCGGGCGAACCCAAGTACCTCAACACGACCACGACGCCGGTCTACACCAAGGGTCGCTTTCTGTTCGCGCTGGGCATCGCGCGCCGGGCGGCGCAGCGCGAGGGCAGCATCGTCATCGTCGAGGGCTACCTGGACTGCATCGCCTTACACCAGGCGGGGATCACGAATGCCGTGGCCTCGCTGGGCACCGCCTTCACGGCCGAGCAGGCGCACGAGCTGCGCAAAACGACCGAAAACGTGTTCATCTGCTTCGACGCGGACGCCGCCGGGCAAGCGGCCGCCGCCAAGTCGATCGACACGCTCGTCGGTGAGGGCTTGGCGGCGCGCATCGTCCAGCTGCCGGCCGGCACCGACCCCGACAGCTTCGTACGCGAGCGCGGCGCCGAGGCATTTCGCGCGGCGCTCGACGGCGCGCTGCCCTGGATCCAATTCAAGATCGACCGCCGCATCGGCGAGATCCGCACCGGTTTCAAGAGCCGTGCCCAAATCGCGCGCGAGGCCGAAATCCTGGTGCGGACGCTGCCGCGCGCCGAATGGGACCATTGGCGGACCTACGCCGCGCTCCAGCTCGGCGTGGACGTCGAAGACGTGCGCAAGGCCCGCCTGCAGATCACCGACGGCGCGCACCTGGAATACGGGGAGGGCCAAATGATCGACGTGCGCCGCTCGGACCGGATCCGGCCCGGCGCGGTTGCTTCGCCGTCGTGGGAAACGACGTGTCTGGCGATCTTTGTCTCGGAACCGGGCTTGGTTGCGGAGTACGCCGGACGTATCACGCCGGAGCGCTTCGGGGAGCCGTCCTTACGGCGTATTTACGCTCACATTCGCGAGCAGGCGCACGCGCTGGTGCAACCGGCCGACGTCTTTGCCCTGTTTAGCGATGATGGTGACGTGTCGGCTACGCTCGCGTCGATCGCCGGTGCCGAGCGCTCTCGGATCGTCCGTTTTGCCGACACCGAAGCCCGCCGCGAGTATCTCGATCGGACGATCGAGCGTTTCGCTGCGGACGATCGGCAGCGCCGCTTCCGCGAGCTCGACGCTCAGATGAACGTCCTGCTGGAAGCGGGCCAGCCGGTTCCGGCGCAACTACGGGAAGAACACAACGCGCTCCACGTGGCCCGACTGAAAGGATGACCCCGCTACCGGGTCACCGAAACGGCGAGGTCCAGCATAACCAGGAAAGGGGGTGAGGAAAAGATGGCACGCAAGAAAGCGGCGACCGCAACGGTCGAAGCGCCGCACGTATCGCTCGACGATCAGATCAAGAAGCTGCTCGAGCGCGGCAAGAAGCGCGGCTCGCTGACCTATGAGGAAGTGAACGCCGTCTTCGACAACGTCGAAGACGTCACGCCCGAACGCATCGACGAGCTCTTCGAGGAGATCTCCACGATCGGCATCGAGGTCGTCGAGGAGCTGGCGAAGGAAGAGAAGCCGGAGACCGAGGCCGAGGAGGTCCCGATGCCGGCCGGTCTCGCGCTCGACGACCCGGTCCGCATGTATCTCAAGGAGATCGGCCGCGTCCCGCTCTTGTCGATGGACGACGAGAAGCGCTTGGCGATGGCGATCGAAGCGGGCGAGAACGAAGCGCCCAAAAACGGCACGGCCAACAACGCCATCGTCTTCGCCGGCGAGGACGCGAAGCGCCGCCTGACCGAAGCAAATTTACGGCTCGTCGTGTCGATCGCGAAAAAGTACGTCGGCCGCGGCATGCTCTTCCTCGACCTCATCCAGGAAGGGAACTTGGGCCTGATCCGGGCGGTCGAAAAATTCGACTACCGCAAGGGCTACAAGTTCTCGACCTATGCGACGTGGTGGATCCGCCAAGCGATCACCCGCGCGTTGGCCGATCAGGCCCGCACGATCCGCATTCCCGTCCACATGGTCGAGACGATCAACCGGCTGATCAAGATCTCGCGGCAGCTGCTGCAAGAGCTGGGCCGCGATCCGACGGTCGAGGAGATCGCCGGCGAGATGGGCCTCACGCCCGAGAAGGTGCGCGAGGTCATCAAGATCTCGCAAGAGCCGATCTCGCTCGAAACGCCGATCGGCGAAGAGGAAGATTCGCATCTCGGCGACTTCATCGAGGATCAGGAAGCGATCGCCCCGGCCGAAGCCGCCAGCGTCATGCTGCTCAAAGAGAAGATGCAGGACGTCCTCAAAAACCTCACCGAGCGCGAACGCAAGGTGCTGGTCTTACGCTTCGGTCTCGAAGACGGCCACCAGCGCACGCTCGAAGAAGTCGGTCAGGAATTCGGCGTCACGCGCGAACGCATCCGCCAAATCGAAGCCAAAGCACTGCGCAAATTGCGACATCCCAGCCGCGGCAAAGCCCTCAAAGACTACTGGTCGAACGAGTAAGAAGAAACCGCCCCTTCCTCGACAGGAAGAAAAGGCGAGTTCTACATCGCCGCGGGTTTTTTGGTCGGCGTGACGTTGGGGTTCATGTCGGCCCAGGCGCCGTTGGGATTGGGCAGCACCCACGGGAAGATATCCCACATCGCCGGGTGGAGGAAGACGAACTTCACTTGACTGGGATCCGTCAGCCCGGGGATTCCCGCTTTGACCAGCGCGACTTTGTTGGCCGGGATATCGGGGACGTTTTCGCTCGGCGTGCCGCCGGCGTCGGTGAACTTCTGCACCGGCATGGCGCCCATATGCAGCGTGCCGTCGGCGGCCGTGAAGCCCCAGTGCATGTGCGCGCCGCGGTGGACCCAGCGCGAGGGATCGATGGCGTAGCCGAATAGCGACGTCGGCGCGTCCGGTGACTGCGATTGGAGAATCGTGTAGTCGACGCCGAGCAAACGGCCGTCAGCCGCGTACCAGAGCTGATTGGGAACCTCCGGATCGATCGAGTTCCAGACTTTCAGATTGACGTAACTGATGGCGCCGGTGTTGTCTTCGCCCGTGTATTGGAAGTAGCCGGCCTTCTCGGCCGCTGCGACGGTCGGGTAGCGCAGCGGGATGTCGTGTTGGATCTTGGCGATGAACGGTTGTTCGGCCGCCGTCGGCATCGGCGACATCTTCGGCGGAGATGCCGACGGCATCGGCGCCGCCATCGTTTGCGCCACCGCGCGCGACGGAGCGAGCGCGCTCAGTGCAACGAGGGTGAGTGCGGTACATCGGTTCATGGTTGCTGCCTCCGAGACCATGTTGCGTGGCTGTCCTTCGACAAGCTCAGGATGACACGGGTACGCTCAGGATGACACGGGGACCTAGACGACGGCGTCGAGCGGCAGCGTTGCGGCGCGCGGGGCGTATGCGGCCCACGCGGCGGCGAGCCGGTCCACGCCGGCGAGCAACACCGCCGGATCGAGCACGAACGGCAGGCGCAGGCGCCGCGCGTGCCGCTCGGCCGACGAGAAGACGGGGCCGGGTGCGATCGTGACGCCGAAGCGCGCGGCCTCGACGGCAAAACTGGCCGAATCGCCGTGCGGCAACTCGATCCACAGGGACGAGCCGCCGCGCGGCTCGTTGCGGCTCCACGACGGCAGCTCGCGCTCGAGCGCGCCGACGAGCGTGCGATATCGGACCAGGAGCTGGGCGCGGCGTTCGTTACGCACGCGGTCGCGCAGCGGGAGCAGCTCGGCGCACAATGCCTGCCCGACGAGCGACGTTCCGAGGTCGGCGACGATCTTCAGCGGTGCGATGCGGCTGATCAGGTGTGCTTCACCGCGCACCCAGCCGATGCGCAAGCCACCCCAAAAGAGTTTGCAGGCCGAACCGATCGAGAGCACCGAGGCCCCGCTGCCGAGCGCCGCGATGGGCGGGGGCGGGGTGACGTCGTGCATCGAGATGTCGCACAGCGTCTCGTCCTCGACGATCGTCCAGCCCTCGCGTTCGGCCATCCGAGCGATGTGGCGGCGCCGCGCATCCGAGAGCACGGTGCCGGTCGGGTTGTTGTACGTGGTCGCGATATAGACCGCCGCCGGCAAACGAGCGGCCGGGAGACGCTCGAGCTCCTCGACGTTGGCGCCGTCGGCGTCCACGCCGATCGCGACGATGTCGGCGCCCGCGGCCCGAAAGGCATCGAGCGAGGCCGGGTTGGTGGGCTTGTCCCAAACGCTCCACAGGGAGCTGTCTTCCTCGCCCAGGCGCCAGAGAGCGAAGGTCTGGAGGCCGAGGCCGCGGGCGGCGCGCATCTCGTTGAGCAGCGTGACGCTATCGAGGAACCACACCGCATGGCGCTCGTTCCGGTCCTCGTCGATGTACTCGAAGTGGGGATTTAGCGTGTCGTAATCGAGGCTC
>Ga0181536_10001856_pt1 | contig 24518 bp, 22 predicted proteins | sample PEATcosm2014_Bin_41_FD_121105 | JGI IMG/M metagenome (GOLD analysis project Ga0181536, IMG submission 121105) | Peatland microbial communities from MTU Mesocosm Facility, Houghton, MI, USA - PEATcosm2014_Bin17_60_metaG | ecosystem: Environmental > Terrestrial > Soil > Wetlands > Peat | place...
ACAGAGACAAGTTATACCGAACTCTTGGGCCAGACTGCAACCAAATATTAAAACTGTAGGGCCCTGAGGCCATATGCATTGAATCCGACATCTAGCAATACTTTTTCAGATATCCTGCTAGCTCGCTTCCGGCCACGTTGCGATGCCGCAGCGTGCGCCGCTCGCGAGTCGCGGTTGAAGCCTCGGCTGGAGAGCACAAAATTAGGCTATGGATGAGAAGATTATCTCTTGGAGGGCAGGTTACCTTCTGCAATCTCCCCTGCGGTTAGTCCCACCTTGCAGCCTGAGTTCCTGCACGGTCCCGTAAACGATGAACGTGGGCTTTGAATATGGCTTTTTCGCTTCCCGTTTGACCGGTTTAGTCATTACGAGTCTCTGGGGAGAACTTATACCGAACTCTTGGCCCTGCCTGCAACCAAATATTGAGGTAGTAGGGCCTCAAACTCATACTGAGTTGCGGTTGTTTCATCTTAACATGTGGTGCCTGCAACGCCGAACGCGCAATGTATCGATCCAAATCCGTACTCCAGGACATCTCCTGCAGCAGATCAGCTCCTGTCCGTCTGAGTTGTGCCGAGACAGGATCGCCTTGCAGCGGCGTCTTCGGCCGTGTCCGCACTCGCTCCGGCAATCGTCCTGTCATCCCCTCGCGCAGGAGTGTCTTCTTGAAGAACCAGGGGAAAGGGGGAATCGCCAGCAGGAAATTCACCATCCGCAAATCCAAAAACGGATAGCGTGTCTCCACCGGATAGCCTGTCGCGCCGGGATCTTCCAGCTCAAACATATTCGTCCATTGCGGCAGCGCTAACGATCCATGTCCCCTTGGATGAATCGGATGTGCCACCCAGGATTTTGCTAGCTCGGTCTGTTCCTTCCACCGGTCGGGGAGATTCGCCCGACGGCTGAATTCGGGAGCCAGCCAGTCCGGATAGATGGGCTGATCAGGATCCTTTCCTACAAGTCGGAGGGCCCGGGCGCGAATGCCGCGCCACGGAAATGGCCGGATCCATAGATAGTTCGCCACGTCGGTCAAAAGTCGCCGCCATTCCCCTCTGCGCCGCAAATCTTCCGCATAGGGCCACATCTGGAAGTCCATCAGGTTGTCAGACCCTTCCCCGGACAGGAGAACATGGCAGTCCGCGGAAATGCTGCGGTAGGCGTCAGAAATGACGGCGAGGAAAGGATTATCGACCGGCTCGGGCAAGCTCAGTTCAGGATCGTCGTAGCGCTCGAAAAGTTGTGCCTGATCCATGGCCAGGAACTTGACCGGAATGCGCAGACACTCTCCCACCTCGCGCGCGTAATCGCCCTCCCGGTCCGGGATCAGCGAATTATAAACGTACGTGTAAGCCCGAATCTCCGTGCCTCGAGAACTTTTCCCCGCGACCTCCTTGGCGACTGCCGCCACCGACGATGAGTCCAGTCCTCCACTTAACAGAATCCCGACGTGGTCCGTGCGCAGACGGTCCGCCACCGCCCTTTCAAGGAGCGACTGGAAATTCTCCACGTACTCCTCGGGCTTCGCATAGCGTATCCGCCCATCCGTCGGGGGCGTCCAGTAGCGCCTGCTTTGTACACCCCGCACCGAAACAGTCAAAGAATGCGCCGGGGGGAGCCGCTGGATGTCGCGAAAGCTGGTCGTCGCGTTATCGTAGTTCAGCCCGAACAGCAGAAAATCCCCGATTGCCGCATCATTCAATTCGCCCGAAACGCGCGGGTGCATTCGAATGCAGTTCAACGTGTTGCTGAATAGAAAAAGCTCTCCCACTTGCGCGTAGTAGAAAGGCTTGAGCCCAAAATGATCGCGTGCGCAAAACAGTTGCTTATGGCCCGCATCCCACACGGCAAATGAAAAATCGCCTCTCAAGTGATCGACGCACGGCGTGCCCCAGGCGGCATAAGCCTGCAATATCAGTTCGCAGTCAGGCGTGTTCGAATGCACCTCTCGCCTGGCTCGCTGCAACTCCGCAATCAACTCCGCCCGACAATCCAGCCGCGCGTCGGCAACAATCCAGTACCGCCTGTCCAGGCTCGCTGGCTGCCGCTCGCCGCTCGCTTCGCGCGTGGTCCGCAACAGCGCATGACCTAGGCCAATCGAACCCTCCATCCAGCTCCCGCGGGCATCCGGACCACGGTAGGAGAGAAAATCCACGAGCGACTGCAATAGCGCTCGCTCCATCGGCGCACCGTCGAGGTGAAAAATGCCAGCAATTCCGCTCAATCAGTCACCTTCCCACCAAAGGGCCGTGCCTCGAATCCCAGAAGCGTGTTGTTCTGCCACTTGAGTTGAAATTCGAATCGCTACCAGGCGGGAATCGTATTGTATCCTCACGGGTCCTCCCCAGCAACCCTGTGTCCTCTCCGGAAATCATTCCTTGGAGGGGACGGATGGCAGCGACGCGAGGGCCTCGTCGAATGCCGCGTAATGGTGATGATCCGTTTCCGGCTCGTTCAAGGAGGTTCCTCCGCACTCGACCCAGGCGTGTGCTTCAAAGCTTTCTCCGTCCTTGCGAATTCCCACGCGCAAGTCGGAAGCAATGCCCTGCCGTGCTAGCAGCCACCAGAGTGCCAGCGATACCTCAAGGCAGGCAGGATCGCCGATTCCATTCTGCGCCGCAGCTCGCACCATCTGCGCGGTCAAACGGGCGCGTGTCTGCGCGTCAGGATTCTGCGATCCGTAGGGAACAGAAAGGAAATATTGGAGTGATGCCTTGGTTTTGCGGAATCCCCGCCATCGCAAGCTGATAGAAATCAGAGGCAACAAGACGGATGCGCGCAGGGAGAGTCCCCGCGCCGGGCGCTCCAGCGCGCTAAATTGCCGGATCCGCTTCCACATCAGCAAAACAGACTCGGAGCAAGCCCTTATCGACCAGCTGCCCGAGGAGTTCCGAAAGATTTTGACGTAGTAGCTCCGCCTCGACATCGAATTCGGTCAGCAACTCCTCATAGGCATTTTCGATGTTCGGCGCCGTGGTGAGCAGTTGCCACATGCGCGTGCCGGTCTCATCCAGACCGTAATAGATTTCCGCTTCCAGATTCAAGAGCACGGACTCATTTTCGAGAAAGCACACCAGCACATGCTTCGGCACTTCGACGCGATCCGAGAAAGAAAGCATCACGCTAACCTCTCCGCTTAAACGCAAAGAGCGCGTTTTCGAAACTCGCATGGATGACCAACCCGATCGCTAGCATTCTACCGGGGAACAGAATCGTCCGCCACTCCGACTCGTGGGGCTGCGCGTTCTGTGGTCTGGCACTCACCGCGGGCCCAACGCTTACGGAAAATAGAAGCTGTTCCATTTTGGAACGGGCCCCGCGTTCCTTCCCGTCAATATTATCCTTGCATCTGCTTTCCCGGCTAGGCAAAGTTACCCTCAGATGATCCTTCGCCTTTCTGATTCACTTGTGCGGGGCCTCCTGGTTGTTGCGGCCTTGGTGGTCGCCGTCGTGCTGACTTTTTTTGCCATTCGTATGGCCGTTGCGGCGGATGCCGCCGACGGAAGAACCGCAAAAGACTTGGAATTGGCCACGCGTTTGGAGCCGCGCAGTGCGGAGTATTGGTATCGCCTGGGTTACTACCTAGAGTTTAATCTCGAGGATGCGCAACCCGACCGCGCCTTGGACGCTTTCCATCACGCCATCGCTCTAGATCCCCATTACCCCGAAGCGTGGCTGGATCTCGCGACGTCCTATGAATTGGACGGGAATATGGAAGCGGCGCGCGATGCCTACCTGCACGCAAAGCAAAGCTATCCTGCTTCTGCGGAAGTTTCCTGGCGCTATGGAAACTACCTTTTGCGCACGGGTGATCTGCCGCACGCTTTTGAGGAACTGCATCACGCCCTGTTGGCCGATCCTCACCGTGCCGCTGCGGCTTTCTCCCGTGTTTATCGGGCGGACCCGAACATGGACGATATCCTCACAAAGGTTCTGCCCGCCCAGGCAGATGTCTACATCGGTGTCATCGCCGAAGCCAGCAGTGCCAAACAACTGGGCGTGGCCCAGCAAGTCTGGGCGCAACTTCTGACTTTGCATCCGCATCTTGAAATTCGCGACTTTTACAGCCTCGTGTATGCACTCCTGGCCGCCGGCGAGGACGCCGACGCACGGCGCGTTTGGGATCAGGGAATTGCCACCCTGAATCTGCCGCCGCTCCTGCAGCCGCGGGGTTCCGTGATCTGGGATCCGAGTTTCGAATCCGGCATCAGCAACGTTAACGTTTTCTTTGTTTGGCAATTTCAACCCATCGTTCAAGGAGTGCGCACTACTTTCGACACTACGCAGAAACATTCGGGAGTGCAGTCGCTGCGGATTTCGTTTGACGGCCAGCAAAACCCGAATTTCGATATCGCCTGCACCTTTGGGATCGTCGAGCCGGGCACCCATTACCTGTTTACTGGCTGGATCAAAACACAGGATCTCACCACCAATCAGGGCATCTTCTTCCGTCTGCACGACCTGGGTAAGGACGCCGCAGCTCCGTTGGACTCGCGTGAGATCCACGGCACAACGCCCTGGACCGCTCTCGACCTCCCATGGAAGGCCGGCCCGGAGACTCGCCGCGTTCAGGTCTGTGTGCGCAGGGATCCCAGTGACAATCCGGATGTGCGCATCTCCGGCAATGCCTGGGTCGATGACGTCACGCTCGTGCCGCAACCCGCGGAGCCGCGTAAGCCATGAGACTCTTTCGCATCGCCATCTGCGCGCTCCTGGCCTTCAGTGTTCTTGCCTATGGTTGTGTGGAGGAATGGTCCCAGGCTGTCCTCGAAATCAGCCTGGCTTGGCTTCTGGTGTTGTGGGCCATCCGCCAATACCGGCGACGTTCCGAGCAGGTTGTGCTCTCCCCTTTGTTCTTGCCTCTCGCTACTCTTGCGCTCTTGGTTTTCGTACAGATGGTCTTTCATACCACTGCGTCCCTCTATCACACCCGCATAGAGCTGCAACTCCTGGTTGCCTACCTCACTCTGTTGTTGCTGCTGACGCAAGCCTTCTACCGCTCCAGGCATTTACGCGGGCTGGTCTGGTTTCTGATGTCGTTGGGATTTTTTGTCTCGATCTTCGCCATCCTCCAGTACCTCACATCTAACGGCAAGCTCTACTGGTTTCGTGTCGTGCGCTATGGCGGGCTTCCGTTTGGTCCCTACGTAAACCGCAATCACTTCGCCGGCTTTGCAGAGCTCCTGATCCCTATCGCCCTGGTGCCCTTGGTCCTCGGAAAAGTTCGCCGAGAGCGGCTCTCCCTGGTGGCGCTGTTTGCGCTCGTGCCCATCGTGGCGCTGCTGCTCTCGGCTTCGCGCGGAGGCATCATCAGTCTGACCGTACAAATGGTCATTCTCTTTCTCTTGTTGCTGGTGAAGCGGGTACGCAGTAGACACATGCTCGTGGGGGGAATGGTGGTTTTGTGCGCGGTTTTGACGGTCTCCTGGATTGGTGTTCATCAGGTCCTGGGACGATTCACGGGATACGAGTCCTTGGAAGTCTCCGCGGGGAAACGTGCGGCCATGCGCGCGGACAGTTGGGAAATCTTTCTCGACCACCCGATTATTGGCACTGGGCTCGGCACCCTCCAGATGGTCTTTCCCCGTTATGATTCGCTCTATGACGGCAAGATCGTCAATCACAGCCACAACGACTATCTGGAAGCCCTGGCGGAAACGGGCGTGCTCGGTGGGCTTTGCTGTGCCTGGTTTCTGGGCGTACTATTACTCGATTCCCTGCGCGGCTTGGCGGAACTCGGCAGTACCTTCAGTGCCTCCTTGAACCTGTCCGGTCTTGTGGGTTGTTGTGGGCTACTTGTTCATAGTTTGGTAGACTTTAACCTACACATACCAGCCAACGCATTGCTATTTGTTGTGGCGGCGCATTTGGCCACTGCCCGCCCCCAACCCACTCCACCCGGGCAAATTGCTGGGGATTCAGCGGTTCAGTCTGATGCGAAAACAAGAGGCAGGTCGCGGCCTACAAACGGTATAATGCCGCAAGGGGGTCAGTTATCTTGATGGTTGAAGTGCGAGTTGCAAACCGCGTATTGCAGATGTGTGCATTCATGCTGACTGGCATGCTCGTGCTGGCTCCCCGTGTTTTTGCGCAGGACGCCCCCGTCCTCGAAACCCCCCAGCAGACCAACGATCGGATTCGCGATCTTTCCATTGGGGCGAAGTCTGGTCCACACGAATACGTTATTGGAAATGGCGACCTTCTGGACATCTCCGTGTTTGATGTTCCAGAGCTGACACGCGAATTGCGGGTAAGCCAAACGGGCACGATTGGTATTCCTCTTGTACCGATTCGTCTCCGTGTCGCGGGCCTTACCGAACTCCAGGCGGAGCAGAAGATCGCCGAAGTTTTGGAAGCCAATGGCCTGGTCAGTCATCCGGAAGTCGGCGTCATGGTGAAAGAGCACCGGAGTCGGCCCATCACCATCGTCGGGGCCGTGCAGCACCCGATGGTTTACGAAGCGGAAAGCAGCGTGACTTTGCTCGAAGCGTTGGCTGAAGCTGGTGGCGTCTCCAACGATGCCGGCGATACGGTTATCGTCTCGCGTCCTCATTCCGCAACATTTATCGAAGTCACGGAACCCGCGGCGTCCGACAATAAACCTGCTCCGGGCTCCGGCGAACCTCCTGGAGTCGATGTGTCAACAGGCGCCGCTCTTGCCACGGAGGCTCCGAAAACCGCCGCGCCGGGCTCCGCTGTGTTTCCTTCTGCGGCAGAGATGCCCCAGCACGCGGTGGCTTCCCCGGCCGGGGGCAATCCGCCGCCAGCACAAAATTCGGCCTCCTCGAACATCATTACCATCAATTTGAATGAGCTTCTGGAAACGGGAGACCTCCACAACAACATCGCTCTCCAGGCGGGCGATGTGGTCACCATTCCTCACGCGGGGATTGTCTATGTTCTTGGGGCGGTCAACCGTCCCGGTGGATTTGTTGTTTCCAATGATCGCACGCAACTTACCGCCCTCAAGGTGCTCTCTCTCGCCGGGGGTCTCACGAAAATTGCCAAGATGGACCACGCCGTAATCATTCGCAAGGACGATCAAGGCAAACAGACGGAAACGGAAGTCGACCTGAAGAAAGTTATTCATCGCGAATCCGAAGACCTGCAAATGCGTGCCAGCGACATTCTCTACATTCCGGATAGCCGGACAAAAGAAGTGCTGCTCGGTGCTGTAGCATTGGGAGTTGCCGTCGGCACTGCTGTGGCTATTTACCGGGTCGCCTATCAATGAGAGATTTGGGATGAACGACGACACGAAGATAATGCCGCGGGACCCTGGATCGAATGGATCCGTTGAAGTATGGAGTTCCTCCTCCCGCTTTCCTCACATGGATCTCTCCCCACGTGAGCCCCATCTCTACGACTACCTCCTCATCCTGCGCAAGCATCAGTGGCTGATCCTTTCCTTCCTGCTTGGGGTCGTAACCATCGTGAGCATTGCCACCTTCCGTATGCGCCCGGTCTATATCGCCACCGCCAGAATCGAAATCGACCGCGAGAATGCCAACATTCTTCCCTTCCAGGGCGCTGATCCGTACGAACTCATGATGGATCTGGATAACTACATCGAGACGCAATCCAAGATCCTTACCAGCGAGACCCTGGCGCTGCAGACCATTCGCAACAGCGGCCTCGCCTCTAGTTCGGAATTCTCCGGCGGCAATGGGCCATCCGAGGCCATTGCCACCGGGAGTCTCGCCAACCAGAAATACCCCCCGGAAATCGGTGCGTTTCTCGGCAGCCTCAGCGTGAAACGCGTTCCCAACAGCCAATTGATGGAAGTGAGTTTCGAGTCCACTGACCCGCAACTTGCCGCGCGCATGGTCAATGCCCATCTGCAGACTTACACCGAGCAGAATTACCGCAGAAGCTACGAAGCCACCACACAGGCATCGCGTTGGCTTGCCGGCCAGCTCGACGAACTCAAGATCAAGGTCGAAAGATCCGAAAGCGCGCGCATCGAGTACGAGCGCCAGAATCAGATCTGGACCGTCGACGACAAGCAGACCATGACCACGCAGCGCCTCGGCGATTTGAACAAAGAACTCACCGACGCGCAAAGCGAACGCATCAAGAAGCAAGCGCTCTACGAATTTGCCAAGGCCGGTGAGCTCGAAGCCGTTCCCCAGTTGCGCGATAACATCGTTCTTCAGGGACTGCAGAAAACGCGCTCTGACCTTTCCATGCAATACACCGAAGCCGTCAACCAATACGGGCCAAACTTCCCCAAAGTGCAGCGCATCCAGGCTCAGATCAAGGATGTAGATGAGCAGATCACCCGTCAAAGCAAGAGTGTCATCGTCGAACTGGAGAACGATTACAGGGCCGCCCTGCAATTGGAAGAGCTTCGCAGCAAGGCCCTTGACCAGCAAAAAGCCGATACCAACGTCATGTCAGAAAAAATGGTTCAGTACAACATCCTCCGCCGCGAAGCCGAGGCAAATAAAGCCCTCTATGAAGGGCTCTTGACCAAACTCAAGGAGGCCGGCATCTCCGCGGGTTTGCGCTCTTCCAACGTGCGCATTGTCGATCCCGCCATGATCCCCTCCACGCCCGCACGTCCCGCCAAAGCGCGCAATATTGCCCTGGCGTTTCTGGTTGGCATTGTCGGCGGAATTGGCCTGGCGCTGCTCCGTGAATACCTTGACAACACCGTGAAGACCCCCGATGACATCGAAACGCTGGCCCGCCTGCCTTCTCTTGCCGTGGTGCCCGCCTTTGGCGATGGCGCTTCCTCCAAGAAGCGAGCCGGTCTCCTCACGGGGGTTTCCTCGGACGGCCACGACAAACACATTGAGCTCGTTGCCCAGCACTTGCCCAAATCGCATGTCTCGGAGGCCTTCCGCGCGCTGCGAACCGCCCTCCTGTTATCGCAGCCGGATCGCCCGCCGCAGGTCATCCTGGTGAGCAGCGCCTTGCCGCGCGAAGGCAAAACCACCGTCGCGGCCAACCTAGCCGTGACCCTCGCCCAGTTGGGCGATAAAACAGTCCTTGTCGATGCCGACCTGCGCAAGCCGGGCATCGGCCGATTGTTGAATCTAGGAACAGGAAAGTACGCCGGGTTGAGCTCTTATCTTGCCGGCGTCTCTTCCTTGGATCTGATCACCGTTCCTCATCCCGCGATCCCCAATCTCGCCGCGATTCCGACCGGGCCGCTGCCGCCGAATCCCGCGGATCTCCTGTCCTCGCACAGACTCACGGATGCTATCGCGGAGTTGCGCACCAAATACAAATTCATTGTCCTTGATTCGCCGCCCATCATGGCCGCCACCGATGCGGTGATTCTCTCCGTGCAGGCCGATGGCGTGCTCCTCGTCGTTCGCAGCGGTGAAACTCCCAAGGAAGCCTTTACGCGTACATGCGACCTGCTTACTAGCGTCAAGAGCCATCTGCTGGGAATCGTCCTCAATGCCGTCGACGCTAGCGCCCCGGATTACTACTATTCATATCGATACTATCCCTATTCTTACGGCTATGGTCCCCAGGAAACCCTGGATCCGCTCAGCGAAGAGTCTCCTGTACGCGCCAAGATCCATTCTTCGGACCTCGACGATTCTGAGAAACTCTGAGGAGGCTACGTGCGATATCTCATTACCGGCGGCGCTGGTTTTATCGGCTCGCACTTGACGGAGAGGCTGCTCGATCAGGGCGAACGCGTCGTGCTGCTGGACAATCTTTCCACTGGCAGCATGGAGAATATCCGGCACCTAAAAGGCTCCGAACACCTGGAGTACCACCTCGACGGCATCGAGAACCGCCAACTCCTCGCCGAGCTCGTGGATGATGCCGACGTCATCATTCACCTCGCTGCTGCCGTCGGCGTGAAACTCATCGTGGAAAGTCCTGTCCGTACCATTGAAACCAACGTCAACGGCACGCAACTCATCCTCGAAGCCGCCAGCAAGAAAAAGAAACTTCTCGTGATTGCTTCCACTTCCGAAGTTTATGGTAAGAACTCCCAGGTACCCTTCCGTGAAGACGCCGATCTTGTTCTCGGCCCCACGACAAAGGGCCGCTGGAGCTACGCGGCTTCCAAGGCCCTCGACGAATTCCTTGCTCTCGCTTATTGGAAGGAGAAAAAACAGCCGGTCATCGTAGCGCGTTTCTTCAACACTGTGGGTCCCCGCCAGACCGGTCGCTACGGCATGGTGCTACCGAATTTCGTGAAGCGGGCGCTGAATAACGTCCCGATCGAAGTGTACGGAAATGGCAAGCAATCGCGCTGCTTCTGTGACGTGCGCGACACCATCGAAGCTCTTCTTCGCCTGATCCCGCTCGAGCGTGCGATTGGGGAAGTCGTCAATATCGGCAACACCGAAGAGGTGTCCATCGAGAACCTGGCGAGAATTGTGAAACAGCGCACGAACAGCACTTCGCCGATCCACTTTGTTCCGTATGACAAGGCCTACGAGCCGGGCTTTGAGGATATGATGCGCCGCGTGCCGTGCATTGATAAGCTTCATTCCTTGACCGGTTTCCGCCCGCAGACCAGTCTGGCGGAAATCATTGACCGGGTGTCTGCCTACTACCGGCAAAAGGAAGGGCTTCTGGCCGGTGCGGCCACGGCCACGCGCTCGATCGCCTCAGTCTAGCTTTTACCAAAATACAACTATCTTTCGAGGGTTTGTTTCGCATTTTCCTGTAGAATCACTTGCAATGCGGGTGCCTCGGCCCGCTTTGCAGCTGCACTAGGGTGTCAGGGCGGCAACGGCAGGTCCAGTTTGCAGTCGATGGTTTCTGGGGCGGAGCGATACTGACTTGAATTCCCAACTCCAAGCCCAGCAGCGCCGATTCGAACGCGTCCTGCTCATCATCTTTTTGTTCACGCTTCCTTTGCTGAACCCCTGGGTGCGAGGAGATGGTGTCGGCTATTATGCGTACGTCCGCGCCCCGCTCATCGAGCACAATCTGGATTTCACACATGACTATCAATCGGCAAATGAGAGTTTTCGGGAAGCGCGCTGTGACGAGAATGGCCAGCCCAAGGCGGCATTTCGCACTCGCACGGGCCACCTGGACAATCATTTTGCTGTCGGACCGGCGATGCTCTGGTCTCCCTTCCTCCTGGTAGCCCATGGCGACGTTTTGTTGGCGAGAGCATTGGGATCCAAAGTTCCGGCCGATGGCTTCTCGGCCCCGTACCGCTACGCCATGGCCTTTGCCACCGCCCTTTACGGATTTCTTGCTTTGTTGCTCTCCTTTCGCTTGGCGCGCAAATACGTCAGGCCAGTATGGTCCTTCATCGCAACCTTGGCGATCTGGTGGGCGAGCTCGCTGTCGGTTTACATGTACTTCAATCCGTCCTGGTCGCACGCCCACTCCGCTTTTGTGGTTGCACTGTTTCTCTGGTACTGGGATGCCACGCGAGAAGGACGGAACCTGGCGCAATGGCTGCTCTTGGGTGCGATCGCAGGACTGATGCTGGACGTTTATTACGCGAATCTCATGGTCGTCAGTGTGTTGGCCGTCGAGGCAGTGGGACAGTATAGATACATCCTAGGCTCCGGGCGCTCGTCCTCCCCGAGTTTCCTCGAACTTTTGACCCGCCACCTCCTCTTCGGGTTGATGGTAATCGTGGTGATGATCCCCACATTTGTCTCCCGCTGGATTGTGTATGGTGGGCCTTTCGAGACGGGCTATCTCTCGATTCGCGATTTTCTCTGGCGCTCTCCGGTTTTTTTCAGTGTGCTGTTCTCCTCCAATCACGGGCTCCTGTCGTGGACTCCGCTCTTGGGATTCGCCATTCTCGGCTTGCTCCTCCTTGTGTTTCGACTGCCGAAAGTCGGGATCCCGTTTTTCACTGCCCTGGTGGCCTTCTATCTTTTCATCTCCTTGTACCCGGATTGGGCGGGCATCTCGTCCTACGGCAATCGCTTTTTCGTTTCGCTCACAGCTCTCTTCATTCTCGGCCTCAGTGTTTTCCTCGAGCGCTTCGCTCAATTGTTCCGCTCTCGCAAAGCCGCGCTCGCCGCGGCTTCCGCGACCCTCGCCATCTTTGTCCTGTGGAACGCGGGCCTCATGTTCCAGTGGGGTTTGCATCTCATTCCTGCACGTGGCCCCGTTTCGTTCTCGGAAGTGATCCACAACCAGTTTTTCGTCGTGCCCCGGCGGCTCACCACCGACCTCCACGCCTACCTCTACCGCCGAAAGGCTCTTATGCAACAGATTGAAAACCGTGACCTCCAAGAGCTCAAGGAAAATCGTCCTCCACAATGAGTCCGGTTCTCTGATGTGCGCCTTAGGAGAGTAGGCGGGAATTCCGCCGGGCTCCGTCTCCTGTGAAGCATCCCATGCTCCCCCTTTTCGTTCTTTCTCTCTTAGCTCGGCATATTCCAAAGTAGGTGTCATCGCTTTACCCCTTCACTATGTATGAGTTTCTTTCCTTGGTGGACGTCGGGTTGCGAGCCATGGAGAAGGCCATGGGACATGTCCTCAGCCGCCGGTCATTTCATCGTGCAGATGTCTTTCTGCTACTCTGTAAGGAGCATAAACTGTTACTGAAATCGATTGCCCTTTATGTCTTCTGTGACTTCCAATCCAACGGTCGTGGCCCCAGCCGCTAAGCTGGCCAGCGAGTCCGTTTGCATGCGGATTGAGCCTCCACACGGTTTGTTTAAGCTCCACCTTGGCGAACTCTGGGCCTATCGCGAATTGCTCTATTTTTTGGTCTGGCGCGACGTCAAGGTACGCTACAAGCAGACCGCCATTGGCGTCGTTTGGGTCATTCTTCAGCCACTCCTCACCATGCTCGTCGCCACTCTTTTCTTCGGCAAGCTGGCCAAGCTGCCTTCCCAGGGCCTACCCTATTCCGTATTTTGTTTCGCAGCGGTGGTTCCCTGGTCCTATTTTTCCAATGCTCTTACCACGGCCACAAACGTTGTTGTTGACAATCAGCGCGTCATCACAAAGGTTTATTTCCCCCGGTTGATCCTTCCTTTTTCCGCCGTGTTCTCTGGTTTGGTCGATTTCAGCATTGCTTTTGTTGTGCTCCTGATTTTCACGATTGCCCACGGAATTCGACCCACGCTCACGATTTTGCTTTTACCCTTTTTCTTACTGCTCGCCATTCTCACGGCGCTTGGTGTGGGCCTTTGGCTCTCCGCCCTCAACGCGCTCTATCGCGACGTTCGCTACCTGATCCCCTTCCTCGTGCAGTTCTGGACGCTGGCTTCGCCCGTTTACTACTCGAGTTCGATGGTGCCGGAGCGCTTCCGCTGGATATACGGCCTCAACCCCATGGCTGGTGTCATTGATGGTTTCCGATGGGCTCTGACAGGCCGCGGCCAAGCTCCCAACTCGGTCCTGGTCGCGTCTGTCGCCATGGTCTTGCTCGTCGTTCTCGGGGGCCTGGCCTTTTTCAATCGCATGGAAGGAACGATCGCCGACCGCGTATGAGCACCCTTGTCATCCAAACCGCGGGAATCAGCAAGCGCTACCGACGTGGCTTGCAGGCCGCTGGGGGGCTCCGCCATGCTCTGGAGGATTTCCTCCGTTCGCCGGTCTCTACTCTTCGGCGCAAGAAAAAAGAATCCTTCTGGGCCCTCAAGGATATTTCCCTGGAAGTTCGTGAAGGCGAAGTTCTTGGCCTCATCGGCCGCAACGGCGCCGGCAAGACTACCCTCCTGAAAATCCTCTCGCGCATTACAAAACCGACCACCGGCTGGGCGGAAATTCACGGGCGTGTCGGCAGCTTGCTGGAAGTGGGCACCGGCTTTCACCCGGAACTCACCGGGCGTGAGAACACTTATCTGAGCGGCGCAATTCTGGGAATGGTCAAAAGCGAAATAACGCGCAAGTTCGATGAAATCGTAGCTTTTGCGGAGCTGGAAAAATTCATTGACACGCCCGTGAAGCATTATTCCAGCGGTATGTACGTGCGTCTCGCTTTCGCCGTTGCCGCACACCTGGAACCAGAGATCCTCTTTGTGGATGAAGTGCTCGCTGTGGGTGACGCGGCTTTCCAGAAGAAATGCCTAGGGAAGATGAGCGAGGTAACACGCCAAGGACGCACGATATTGTTCGTATCGCATAACGTCGCGGCCGTAACACGTCTCTGCAATCGTTGCATTCTCCTAGAGTCGGGGAGGGTATTGAAGGACGGCGCGACACACGAAGTTATGAATGCTTATCTTCGCTCAGAGCTCGCAACTGGCGCAGTGCGAGAGTGGAATCTAGAGGGGGCTCCGGGAGATTGTGTAGTTAGGCTTCGAGCGGTTCGAGTGCACAAAGTTGATGGGACCGTGTCGGAAGCATTTGATATTCGACAGCCGATTGGCATCGATGTTGTTTTCGACGTGCTCGAAGGCGGTAGGGACTTAACACCTAACCTCCACGTGTTCGACCAACAGGGAGTCAATGTTTTTATCTCCCATGATGTGGACCCGAATTGGCGCCGTCGGCCCCGACCAGAGGGCCGTTACATCAGCACGGCATGGATCCCTGGAAATTTCTTGTCGGAGGGATCCTTTCTTGTCGGAGCGGCTATTACGACGCTGGCACCGACGAATGTGCGGCTATATGAGCGCGACGCGGTTGCGTTTCAGGTCATCGATTCGACAGATGGCGATTCCGCACGCGGCGACTATGCAGGACCACTCCCTGGCGTTGTTCGCCCATTGCTAAAGTGGGAGACGAAGTACGAGTCTTCGCCAACGCACCATGTGGCCCATTTCTCAGTCAAAGAACCGTGGAGATGACCCACCATATGAGACTAAAAGCTTGGTTGCAGAAGAATCTCCCTCCATCCATGTACCATCGTCTCGTTTGCACTGTGAAGGCTTTGCTGGCCTGGTGGTGGAGAAACGATATGAACCGCCTTGCTCTCCTCTTCCATACAGACAAATGGGGAGCCCACTGGTATACGCTGCATTACCAGCGCTATTTCCGGCCCCTGAAAAGCAAACGTCTAAATCTACTTGAAATCGGCGTCGGCGGCTATGAAAACTCCAACCAGGGCGGAGAATCTCTTCGCATGTGGAAGTCATACTTCCGTAACAGCCGAATAGTCGGGATCGATCTCTACGACAAGACTCACTTCTGTGAGCATCGAATCGATATCCGGCAATGCGATCAGACCGATTCCGAATCGTTGCATCGCTTATCGAGCGAATACGGAGGTTTCGACATCGTTATTGATGACGGCAGCCACCTGAATGAGAACGTCATCAGGACTTTCCGCGTGCTCTTTCCGCTAATGCGGCCCAACGGAATCTACGTGGTAGAGGATACGCAAACAGCATATTGGCCAACCTGGGGTGGCGGGAGGGGCAACCCGCAGAACTCCATGGCGTTTTTCAAGGATTTGGCGGACGGTCTTAACCATGTTGAGTATCCCGTCGAAGGATACAAGCCTGATTACTTCGACCAGCACATCGTAGAGATTGCTTTCTTTCACAATCTGATTTTCATCCGCAAGGGAAACAACGACGAGAAGCCGAACGCCCCGGAATTGATTCAGCGCGAACTAGCAGCCGCGGCGGGAGTGGGAAGGGGAGAAGCGCACGTACATCATTAGGTTGGCGGTTCGTAGGAGCCTATAACATATCGATGCCGAAGGTAAGCATTGTTGTTCCCAATTATAACCGCGCGCGCATCTTAGCGAAGCGTATCGATAGCATTCTGGGGCAATCCTTTCAAGATTTCGAGCTGATCCTGCCGGACGACTGGTCGACGGACGAAAGTGGGTCGATTCTCTCCGAGTATGTGGGTGACCCACGGGTAAGGCTCGAGTTCGACGAGAGAAATTCGGGCAGCACGTTCAAGCAGTGGAATAAGGGAATGCGACTTGCACACGGCAAATACGTGTGGATTGCGGAATCGGATGGCTACGCGGACGAGCGACTCCCCGAGCGTCTGGTAGCGGTGGTGACTCCCGTGGTCAGGTTACCGCTTTCCTCTGAAGAAGAGATTTCGTTGCGACACTTGCGGAAGTATCTTGGCGGGTTTGACAGGTATGTCATCGGCCCTAAAAGCCTGCCGAGAGAGTTTTCAGATTTCGCATTGCGTCCATTTCCGGCCCAGTATTTTACAGGTCGTTTCGGCTATAATCGTCTACTCCTGATGGAGAAATTTTACCGGGCCTTCGCCGAGTACGAGTACATTCTGATCTATCAATTGGACTGTCTCGTATTCGCAAGCAATCTGGAAGAGTGGTGCCGGAAGGCTTGGGATTACGTTGGTGCGCCGTGGCTAACTAACATCGAGGATCCAACGGAGGGGTTTTCCGCAGTGGGTAATGGCGGATTATCCCTCCGCAGAGTTAGAAGCGCGCTGGCTGTCTTGACCTCCAAGCAACTCCTCGAAGATCCAAAGGAGCGGGGGGGCAAGACGGGACGGCGTTCAAAGTTAATTTACGAGCTTCTAGAGTCAGCACCTCGAGTAAAGCGAATGATCGTTGCGGGGAAAACCTTCCTTCATCGATGTGGATATCACAACAATGTGCACTGGCTTGTGCGACAATTCGCCGAATCCAAAACCCACGAGGATTTTTTCTGGGCCTTTGAAGCGCCAAAGATCGTGACAGGTTTTCGCATTCCTGCTCCACACGAAGCTCTGGAGTTTTCATTTGAACTGGCACCCCGCTATTGCTTTAAGGCAAATTCCGGACGGTTGCCCTTTGGCTGCCATGCATGGTCCAAGTATGATCGGGAATTCTGGGAGCCGTTTCTGCTCAAATGACAGTAAATTGGACGGCAATTCATACTTTTGTATTTGGTCAGCACCTCGGCAGGAGACAATTTGCTTTGCCTCCGGCGTTGAGTTCCTGGGATCGGCGTTGTCCAATTTGCAAAACAGGGCTGCTGGTAGAACAGCAGTACAACGACTTTAGCGGAAGTTATCGTACGCAATGACGTGCATGCAGCGGGTTTGCGCGAGGGATTGCACGAGTCTTTGCGCCGGCGCAATGCGCCTCGGCGTCACTGGCTGGATCAATGAAGAGCACTGGCGCTGTACATAATCAGGGAAACTCGAATCTAGAGGTGCGTGAGCGGTGATCACTTTCTTCACCACACCGAAGCCCTTCGCCGGGCACATTGACGTAATCCAGCGCAACGCGCTTCGCAGTTGGCAGCGCGTCCATCCGGATGCGGAAATCATCCTGTTCGGGGACGATGCCGGCGCCGCGGAAGTCTGCCGCGAACTGGGCATCCGCCATATGCCGCAGGTGCGCAAGAACCGCCACGGCACGAAGTATCTCGCCGGCATCTACGATCAGGCCCAGCAACTCGCCCGCCACGACGTCCTTTGCCATGTCAATTGCGACATCCTGCTGCTCGACGATTTCTGCGTGGCCTTGCCACGTGTCGCTCGCCAATTTGATGCCTTCTTGATGGCGGGCCGCCGCTGGGACGTGGATATTCGCGAGCCACTTGATTTCAATCGGCCCGATTGGCCCGCCCAGGTCCGGGATCTCGCTCTTCGTACCAACCGCGAACGGCCTGCTCAATGGATCGACTATTTTGCCTTTCGCAAGGGCCTTTTCCGCGAGCGCATTCCTGAATTCGTTATTGGCCGCCCCGGATGGGACAACTGGCTCCTCTGGTTCGCGCGTTCTTCTGGAGCTGCGCTGATCGATGCCTCCGCGGTGGTTTGCGCCGTACATCAAAATCATGATTATGCGTACCACCCGGATGGCGAGAAGGGCGTGTGGGAAGGCGAGGAAGCTCAGGAAAACTACAAACTCCTCGAAGGCCACCGGAAATTTGCCACACTCGAAAATGCCACGCACCTCTTGCAGGCTGACGGCCTTCACCGCAATTACCGCCACTGGCTTGTGCAAGCCCAGCGCCGCACCGCCGAATACCTCTTCCCGGCGTGGTTCCGTTTTCTCGATTTGTCCCGCCCTATCCGCCACCGGTTGGGTTTGCGCCAGAAGGGAAGCTCCTCCGAATGAAGACAATTCTTGTCACCGGTTCCAGCGGTCTGATTGGTTCGGAAGCCGTCGAACACTTTGATCGTCAGGGCCACACGGTCCACGGCCTCGACAACAACATGCGCCGCGTTTTCTTTGGCGATCTCGGCGACACCACCTGGAACCTCGATCGCCTTCGCCGCATTTGCAAGAACTTCACCCACCACAATATAGACATCCGCGACCGCATCGCCCTCGAGGCTCTTTTCCGTTCCCAGCGGTTCGACCTGATTGTTCATTGCGCAGCGCAGCCTTCCCACGACAAGGCCCGCGACATCCCCATTCTCGATTTTGAAGTCAACGCACTCGGCACGGTCAATCTTCTCGAAGTCACGCGCCTCCACTGCCCAGAGGCGGTTTTCATTCTTCTCAGCACCAACAAGGTTTACGGTGACGCGCCCAACGAAGTCCCTCTCAAGGAACTCGAAACCCGCTGGGAATACGCCCGGCCAGAGGATTTCAACGGCATCGACGAAAACTGCCGGATCGATCGTACACTCCATTCACTTTTTGGGGCCTCCAAGGCATCGGCGGACCTGATGGCTCAAGAATACGGTCGCTACTTCGGCATGAAGGTGGGGGTCTTTCGTGGCGGCTGCCTGACCGGTCCTTCGCACTCCGGCGTGGAGCTCCATGGCTTCCTGTCGTATCTCGTAAAAGTCGCCATCTCCGGCGGCGCGTATTCGGTCTTCGGCTATAAGGGCAAACAGGTGCGCGACAACATCCACAGCCACGATGTCGTCCGCGCTATCGAAGAGTTCGCTGCCAATCCGCGTCCCGGCGAGGTTTACAACCTCGGGGGTGGACGCGGGAACAGCATTTCGATGCTGGAAGCCATCCGCAAAATCGAGCAAGTGACAGGGAAAAAACTGAACTGGAGGTACGTGGACGAAAACCGCAAGGGCGACCACATCTGCTACATCTCCGACCTTGCCAAGTTTAAGTCTGACTATCCCGCCTGGAAAATCACCATCGGCCTCGACGAAATTCTGAAACAGATCGTCGAATGTGAGGAACAAAAACTGCGCGCCGTGTCGGGAGCGTCCTGAACGTGTTTAAAATGGTAATACCATGAGCCGACTATTTGTTTCTGTCCTAGTGGATACCTACAACCATGAGGAGTTCATCGAGCAAGCCTTGCGTAGCGTGCAGGAGCAGGATTTTCCGGCGGAAGACCGAGAGATTCTGGTGGTGGACGATGGATCCACGGACCGCACGCCGGAAATCTTGCGGCGTTTTGGGTCAGGAATTCGAGTTTTGCGCAAGACGAACGGAGGGCAGGCCTCGGCATTCAATGTGGGCATTCCCGAGTGCCGCGGCGAGGTCATCGCCTTTCTGGATGGCGACGACTGGTGGGTTCCCAGAAAACTTTCCACAGTTGTCGGAGCTTTCGCCGCGAACCCCTCGGTCGGTTTGGTCGGTCACGGAATTCTGGAATCCTTCGACGACGGTACGGTGAGGCCAATCGCGCTGGAAAGACCGGAACGGCTGCGCTTGAACTCTGTGGCCGCCGCGCGTATTTTTCGTCTGCGCAAGAGTTATTTAGGCACTAGCCGGATGAATATTCGGGCCACGCTTGCACGGCAAATTCTACCTGTGCCTGAAGCACTGCAAATCGAGGCGGACGAATATCTTTTCACGCTTGCGGCAGCGCTCAGCGAATTGGTCATATTGACGGAAACGCTCACACACTACCGGCTGCACAAAGCGAGCCTGTACAATTCGGCGGGGAGCAACACTGCTGGGTTGCGCCGTAAGCAGGCTGTCCTTGGCGCGCTGGCCGAAGCCTTGCGCCAGGAGCTTACGGGTCGCGGTGTCCCCGCGGATGCGGTTCGCTGCGTCGTGGAGATTGTGCAGGCCGAAGCCGACCAATTGCGCCTGATGCTGGACGGTGGCAGTCCCTGGGAAACACTACGGACCGAGGAAACCATCTATCAAGTGCTGCACGCAGATGCCTCTCGCAGCCAACGCCTGTTCCGTTGGGCCACCATGCTGCCGGCCAGTGTTTTGCCGCCCCGCTGGTTCTATGGGGCAAGGCGCTGGGTCGCCAGACAAAGCTGGTATCCCATCGCGCGGTCGAAAGTTCTGCCCGTACCGACGATCACGCGTTTGGCTGGTTGGGAGAGCTCAGAGGGCGAGGATGGTCCTCATCCTAGAGGTCAGAGATGATACAGGCCCTGTGCAACGTTTTGGTATCCTAAAGGAAGCGTGGAACGGTTTCGTCCGATTGCTGAGCAAATCCACCAGTCTTGTCCGTGAGACCTGTGGGCATACGGAAATGTGCTCCCGATGCTTGGTTTTAGTGCACCCGTGCGGTTACTCAAGCGCCTGCTCTACTTGTTGCCATCGTATTGCTTTGCAGCAAGCAAGATCCTCCTGGTTTTCGAACAATGAGGGAAATTATGGCAAAGACTCCGACGGAAATCGTCAAGGAAATCCACAGCGGCTACTATTCCACAGGATCCTATGCTGACGATCGCTATGCTTGGACCGTCCAAACCTTCCTGCCAAAATGCCTAGACAAGCGCATCCTGGAAGTGGGGTGCGGAAGTGGAGGCTTGTTGGAATTACTTAAATCCACGAATCAGGTCGTGGGGGTGGATGCCGCGAGCGACGGCATAGCCGTGTGTTCGGCCCGGGGGATCGAAGGGCACTGCATCGATGCTTCGAGCGAGCCACTGCCATTTCCTGCCGAGTCGTTCGATTTCATTATTTGCTTGGAAACCATGGAACACATGATGAATCCGTACTACGCGCTCATGGAAATGCGCCGCGTGTTGAAGCGCGGGGGGCGTCTCATCTGCAGCGTACCGAACCCCATCTGGGGCCACATCCTGCTTTATCCAGGTCTATTCGAGTACAGAAACTTCCGCAGTTTCCTGGAGCAATGCGCTTTTGAGATTGCCCGCGTCGACCACTGGCAATGGGCCCCGCGCGAGACCATTCTTCCGCCTCCCCTGCGCCGCTTCGCACTCCTCCGCAGTCGCTATGTGGCCGGCGTGCTCCGCAAGTTTCTAGAGCTGGCTTGGCAAGCCACAGGCCACTTTCCTTATTTCTGTTACTGGCTTTGGACTTTTGATGCCATCAAGGTGGAAAAGGGAAATGCCCCCCTTCTACAGCGGCAAAGCGACCAAACGGCGCCCAAAGGTTGAGATGACAATTCTGGTACTCTGTCGGGAAGACAATTTGTGCAATATGCTGGCCTGCTATGCGCGTGCGATACGTCGGAGTGGAGTGCGGCTCGTTTGCGTGGAGAGAGGCTTCCCTTTCAACGGAGTACTGCAAGACCTCTTGCGCCTTTGTCCGGAACGGCCGTCGCTGATTCTGCACCCCGAAGCCGACGTTCCTTATCTACCTTGGGGCCTGGCGACGGTGGACATTCCAACGGCGTGCTTTCAGGTGGACAGCTACGCATACACGGAGCGCCGCATAGCCTGGTCCATGCTATTCGATCAAGCCATCGTCTTTCATCCAGGATCTGAGGCACGGTTCCGGCAGGCGGGCCATCCTGGAGCGTGTTTTTTCGCGCATGCAGTGGAAGGGGATCTTTTTTCGGGAGAGAAGGTTGAGCGTATCTTCGAGATTGGCTGGGTTGGGCAGGTGCATGGGCGCATTTACAACAAGCGCGGAGCTATTCTCCCCTCCCTTGCGAAGACATTCCGGATGAATGATATTGCGAAACGGTATACGTTGAAGGAGATGGCTTGGGTATATCGGCAATCGCGCATTGTGGTGAACATCGGAAGAGATGATTACCCCCAGGATGCGAACCTGCGGACGTTTGAGGCCATGGCGGCGGGTGCCCTTCTGATTACCTCCTTGCCGAGTGAGTTGACAGAAATCGGCTTTGTAGATGGTGTGCACTTTCTCGGCTACCGAGAAGCCGAGGACATTGCTGTCCTGGCCCGGAACTATCTTGGCGACGAGGCGGCACGCAAGCGCATCGCCGGAGCGGGCCGCGAGAAGGTGCTGTGCGAGCACACGTATGAAGTACGCGTCAAGAAATGGGTGGAGCACGTTTCCCAGGAAGGCAGAAAACTGCAGGCCCCAGCTCGCCTCTGGAATGAAGGCCGCGTGCGCCGAGTGTATCTCGATTATTTTTCCGCCAACGGTGCCTTGGCGCAGGCTGCCGCGGAGCTACCGAAGATCGCGCGGCACAGCCCCAAGGACGCGCTCATCGGCGCGGCGCTCGTGGGGCGCGCTTGGAGCAAGAGACTGGGCGCGAAGCTGCGCCCCGGCAGCGAGGCCCCATGAGCCTGCGCACAGAATACGACCTATGGCATCAGAGGGTCTTTGAATCCGCACCCGACCACGAAGATGCCTCGAGTCCTTGGTATCAGTTGGTACGCGAACACATGGGCTCCGTCGCCGGCCTGCGCATTCTGGAAGTGGCTTGTGGCCGTGGCGGGTTCGTCAGCGAATTGACCCTTGCCGGTGGACGCGTCACGGGCTGTGATTTTTCCGCTGCGGCCCTGCGCTTCGGCCGAAGCAAGCTGCAGCGCCTAGGGAGCGGCGCCAGCGGGGCGGCGCTCGTGCAAGGCGATGCCCAGAACCTGGCGTTTGCGGATGATTCTTTCGATATCGTGGTGTCCTGTGAGACCATTGAGCACGTCCCAGACCCCTGGGCCGCCCTGCGCGAGCTGTACCGGGTCACCCGTCCCGGTGGCAAGCTCTTTCTGACCACACCCAATTACCTGAACTTCATGGGCCTATACGAACTTTACGCGCACTTTCGGTATCCCAGGCGCAAGGACGACCAGCCCTACGACCGTCGACAGTGGTTTCCGCAGATCCGGCAGTACGTGCGCCGCGGGGGCTGGACAATCGTGCATAGCGACGGCACCGTGCACCAGTTCCCGTTCATACCGAGGCGAAATCCCGTGTGCTTTCCCGGGCTTGAGAGGAACCATACCCTGCGCAAGCTCCTGAGCCCGTTGGCCTATCACTATTTTTTAATTGCTGAAAAGCGGGGAGAAGCTTAAATGCGGATCCTGATCGCCGCACCCTGCCCAAAACAACGCGAAGGCGGCGTTGCGAACGTGGTCTACAATACCGCCGAAAGCCTGCGAGCTCGCGGCCACGAGGTCACGTGCCTTTTTCGGGAAGATCTTCTGCCCCGGCCCGTGGCTTTCCCCCGCTTTGAAGCGCTGTACTTTGCCATACGTCTTGCCCGCGAGTTGCACCGCCGCCGCGCCGAGTTCGACGTTGTAATCATTCATGCCCCGGTCGGCTTTGCCTACGGCTTATGGCGGCGGTGGCGCTCCAACCGTGGCCTCCCTCCCTACGTGATGTTGTTGCATGGCTTGGAAGAACGGCGGAATCATGTCATGAAGCGGGAAGCGCAGAAAGGACGTGCCCGGTATTTCCGCTGGAAAAACCGCGTATGGCAACATGTTTATCATATGCCACTTTATCGTTGGTCGATTACCAGTTCGGATCAAGCGGTCGTCATCAACCGTGAGACTTGGAGCATGCTGCAGCTTCACTACAACCGGGAAATCAGTCGCGTCTGGTACATTCCCAACGGGATCGAACCGCAGTTCTTTCTGCCACGGGACTATCCCGATGGGTGCGCTCAGCGCTTGCTTTATGCGGGAACGTGGATCGACCACAAGGGCGTCTTTTACTTGCGTGAGGGTTTCTCGACCATCGCGCAACGTCACCCGGACGTCCGCCTCACAATCGTGGGCTGCGGAACCGGCGCGGAGACCGTTAAACAGGGGTTTGACGCTTCTGTGCGCGACCGTGTGGAAGTTCTGCCCTTCGCCCCCAGGGAGGAGATGCCTGCGCTCTATGCCAAGCACGACATTTTCGTTTTCCCGTCATTGATGGAAGGGTTGCCCATCGTGCTTCTCGAAGCGATGGCCGCGGGCATGCCTGTCGTGACCACAGAAACTTGCGGCATGATGGACATGGTTGAAGACGAATACAACGGATTGCTGGTGAAACCGGTGGACAGTGCCGCCTTTGCCGTGGCCGTTGAGCGCTTGATCACGTCGGCGGAACTTCGCCGCCGACTCGGCCGCGCCGCCCAAGAAACCATGCGTCGCCACACATGGGAACGCGCCGCTGCACAGCTCGAAGAAGTCTTCCGACTGGCCGTCGCTGAAGAGGAAAGGAAATGACCACTTGGGCTGGTCAGCGTAAGAGTCCATGACACGATATACTTGGGAGCGTTCCGCCCTGTTGCTCGAGCGCTTGTTCCGTCAAGTCATCGCTCTCGAAGGTAAATCATCCGCATGATCACTCTCGGTATCAACTATTCCCAGATGCACGACTCCTCCTCCTGCCTCATCCGTGATGGCCAGCTCCTCTTTGCCCTCGGCGCGGAGCGCATTAGCCGCCTCAAGCACGATTCCCGCTTCCCCCGCCTCACCATTCAAGCCTGCCTCGATTTCGCCAAAATCCACGCCGATCAAATTGATGAAGTCTGCTTCGGCTGGCAAGCTCCCGCTGCAACATTTCGCCACGACTTGAAGCTCTAACGCTTCCGCGCAATGGCCTGCCACTTATCTCAACCTCCTTAATTCCACGCGCCATTTTGCCAGCATGTGGCACCAGCAAGGCGGCGCCAAGCGATTCACGCAGAACTTCGGCCCTACGAAGG